>ENA-UEYL01000900-UEYL01000900.1-human-gut-metagenome-genome-assembly--contig:-NODE-900-length-27761-cov-13.590883_pt1 | contig 27761 bp, 16 predicted proteins | sample MGYA00242941_ERZ507946 | MGnify/ENA primary metagenome ERZ507946 (study PRJEB26167, sample SAMN06115482) | human gut metagenome | host: Homo sapiens | place: China:Guizhou | collected 2015-03-11...
ATCAAAAGTCCATAGTATCTGAATTGTATTGAACCACGATATTAAAAGAAAGGAAACGTGTGATAATTAACTTCCTAATTATCATACAAGAGATAAAATGATTAAATCAGAGAAGAATTATAACAGAAATAATTATGAATATGGTAATGAGGTTGCAGGAAAAGTTTTGAGTACAGACTCATATATAGAAGAAGTTTTTTATAATAAATGTATAGCTAAAAGCGTTCGAAATAAGCTTTTATTGGAATGGATTGATAGTAAATCAATATATATAAGTTATACTGATCTTATAAAAGGTGATTTTGGTAATTACAGTAGGCATGATGCTTCTCATTCTGTTACGCGTTCTTAACGCAATAACTTCAATTTTAGGAAGGGAAAGGATAGACAATTTAAATGCTACGGATTTGTGGATGCTCTTACACGTAGCATATGGACATGATTTTGGAATGCCGTATACATATGATGAAATGACTGAATTTTGGAAAAAATTAAAAGAAAATGATTCGGAGTTTAGTAATTTTTTTTATGAGGCATTTAATTCTGATGATGAAGATTTGAAAAATGCGGCAAGTTTAATTGATGAAATATCAGGGCGCATTGGAATGGAAAAATTTAAAACAGAAAATACAACTTTGTTGGATGAATGCTGGATGACAAAGGTTCATAGAAGTGTGTCATATTTAACTACGGAATATGTTCGGAGAAAGCATGCCCAAAGAAGTATGGAGTCCTTGGAAAATTGTGGGGTAATAAAAGATATTGGGACATCTAAAATTGACCGGAGATTTTACAAGATAATTGGAAAATGCTTTTATATGCATGGAACATATAGTTATGATGAGATAATGAATATGGATAAAGAGGAATGGGATATTGAATCTCAAAAGTGTCATCCTAGATTTATTGCATTTATGTTGAGAATAGGTGATTTGTTAGATTTATGTGAAGACAGATATGACTTAGTAGCGTTAAAGCATTATGGCAAACTTCCTGATATTAGTGAATTAAATAAGAAAAAACACGAGGCGATAGAACATGTGCTCTATTCAACTGAAAAAATAGAAATCGTAGCGAAAGCTTCAGATGAAAAAGTATGCAAAATTATAGATGCATGGTTTAAGTATATTCATGAAGAGGTAAATTACTTAATAGCACATTGGAGCGAGATAGTACCATCTGAGCTTGGAGGATGTACTATGGCTGAACCTTGTACAGAGGTTTATTTGAATAATGTTTTATATAATTCAATCGAGGAAAGGGAGTTCCATGTTAATAAGGATCTGCTCATTAATTTGGTAATTGGTAGGAATTTGTATAAAACACAATTTGATTTTTTAAGAGAGTATATACAGAATGCATTAGATGCTACAAAAATGAAATTTTGGATTGAACTAGAAAATTCAAATTTAGATTTATATATTCGTGATGATAGTATACAATATGAAAAAAATGCTTTGTTACCTTTTGATTTTCGTGATATTGCATTTATACAATATGCAATAGATATAAAAGTTAAGAGTAAACCTGTGAAAGATAGTGCAAGTGGAATTAATAAAGACTATATTCATTTTGAGATAATAGATAGAGGTATAGGTATTGATAATGAATGTATTTCTGCAATTTCACACATAGGAGCAGGGTGGAAGCGTAGAAAGAAATATGGTAGTCAATTAGATAGAATGCCTAAATGGCTGAGACCAACGGGTGGGTTTGGAATTGGTATGCAGTCTGGATTTATGATTACGGATAAAATCACAATAGAGACAATGTCTGAAATTGAAAAATCTGGAACTTGTATTACTCTTTTATCTAACAATAATGATGGACGTATAGAGGTAAAGAATATTGATAAAAGAGATCATGGAACAAAAATAGAACTTGATATACCTTTCGAATGGTTTTCAGATTTGGATAATTATAGAGATTATGATTATTTAGCAAACTTGAATACTGGTGAAAAAGATTTTATGGATCCATTATCTATGAGCGAATTAGTAAGCGATTTCATTGAAACATACACTAGGACAGTAATTGGAAATCCGTTATTTCCTATTAGATTACAGGTTGAAAATAATAGACCGGTTGAGATAAACGGATTTTGGCATTATGATTGTAATAACATAGAACACTATCCATGTAACGGGAAGAGGTATTTAATTTATAATGGGATAGATTTGGATGGGAGTATTACTATTTGGAATATGGAAAAGAATATTCTTTGCAAGTCCTATACAGATAATCGGCAATATGATGGCAATGCAAGAACAGTAAAATGGTATTTTAAAGGCGTTACAGTAGATGAAAATTCATTTGACGATGAAAAGAAAAACTTGTTCAGATATATTGGTAGATGTAGTATTGATTTGATGGGCTATGATGTTAATGATTGCCTTACAGTTGATAGAAGTTGTTTTAGTCAGGATTTTGTTTATTCGGATATTGCAAATAGTTTTGCAGAGGTTCTGTTAAATTATATGGTAGACAAAGATCTGTTGTTAAAAGAAAATTATACTGGAATGGACATTTTGAGAACATTAGTTGCCTATAATTTAGTTGATAAAGAAAAAATAAGCAAATTGAGAGAATCTGTTGATGTGATATTGGAAAAGAATCATGTATCAGCAAATAACGATGAGTACATTCTTGTTAGTAATTACGATATAGAAAAGCAAAAAATTATATTAAATGAGAAACCAGATAAATTTGAAGAGTTATTGAAAAAAATTTTGTTTGAAAAAAAGAGAGTATATTTTACAATTGAGGAAAATAAGAACATTATTGTAAAATCGTATGATCCAATTGCTATTGAAAAAGTTTGGTTGTTATGTGAATCTGAGAAGATAAATGTTTTAGCTCATTTGATTGCTGATTATTTTAGTTTGATGGGAGAACATAAAGCAACTAAAATTGGAGATACATTAGTTTCATGTTTTCCACCATTTAAATCTATGGAAAATAAATCTGATGAAAAATTGCGATTGATTGAAAATACAAGAACGATTTTTCCACTTAAAGATAATCAATTTGAAAAGTTGTGGGTTGACAAGATCCCTTTTATGAAAAAAGAAATTTCAGATGTTGCAAAATCTGATGTGGAGAGCCATTTAGTTATATCTCCTATACCAGCGGTATACAATACAAATGCAATCGTGGAAAGATTAAGTAATAAAAAATCACCAGATAAGGAATTTGTAAAGATGATTATAAATCATGCAACATATGATAAACTAATCAATTGGGTAATAAACAATCAATGGACTAAAGGAAAATATAATTATGATGATATTAATAATGAGTATTTAGAATTAATAAACATCATATACCAGAAGGATATTGAACCATTAATTAAAGAAGCGAGAAAACATGAGGGATAATTTTATATAGTCGTAAATGTTGTTCTGAATAAGGAAAATATAAAAATAGTATGGAAATCTATAAAAGATGGTACAGTATATATATCTTGAGTGAAAACAAAAATTAAGATTGTATTTGAAAGTGAAATTTTCAATTATAGAATATGAAATATATAAGACATATAAATAGAGGGTGTGATGGAGATGAGGATAAGAATTGATGTAACAGGCTTTGCTAAAATACAAAATGCAACGGTATATATAGATGACTTAATGATGTTTGTGGGGGATAATAATAGCGGAAAAACGCTGTTGATGGAATTAATTTATGGAGTTGTTGATTTTATAAGTAAGTATAAAGTAGACTGTACAAATGTGAAAATCGCAAAGACAGAATATGTTAGTTATTTTAGATTTGCAAGTGAATGGTTTGAGACGGTGGAGAATGAAATTAATCAATATTTGCAGGAAAATTTGAATATATTTATGGTTGATGTTTTTAATGCATCAATACCGATGGAGAGTCTCAAAGTGTGTTTTGAGGATATGACAGAGGTGTTTTATATTGCTACAATTTCTGATAGAATAAGTTTAGAAAAGCAATATCATAGTGGACAACGTGAAATTGTTTTTCAAGATGAAGAGATAGATGATGATGTTATGGATTTTTTGGCTCACAGAGTATTGAATGACATAATAGGCATCAGAAAAGAAAATAAGCAATTATTTGTACCAGCTGCAAGAGCTGGTTTACAAATGTTGTATCGATATATGTTTACAGAAACAACTGGAAGAAATGCAGGGTTGCCACTTCCGATAGCTGAATATTTAAATTTTATACAAACTTATACGGTTAGAAGCAAAATTAGTTCAGAGGAGTATAGTTTGATAGAGTTTATAGAGGATAAGCTGTTGAGTGGAAAGGTTGATTATAATAATGGTCAATTCTTTTTCCGGGAAAGGGATAATGTTATTCCTTTAAATTTTGCATCGTCCATGATTCATGAGTTATCGGTATTGTCAAGTATATTGAAATCTGATCAAAATATAGATTTGATTTATTACGATGAAATAGAAAACAGTGTTCATCCGTTACTACAAGGAGAAGTTGCACGGGCTTTAGTAAGATTTTGCAATTTGGGAAAGAAACTTATTATCTCAACACATAGTGATACAATGGCAGGAAAACTTAATAATATAATATTACTGTCAAGAATGCATAATCCTGCAATGAAAAACAGAAAAATTCAAAAAATAGGGTATGATTCTAAGGATATGCTGGATGAGGATAAAAATATAGGTGTATATGAATTTATAAAAAATGAGGATGGTAAAGTAAGAGTAGAAAAATTAGAATTTATGTCATATCCAAAGATAGGATATGATTTTGAACGATTTAATGAAAATATTAATCAGCTTTATGAGGAATCAAATTTAATTATGGAGGACTAATGAAAGCAGAAAAATTACAATCCGAACTAAATTATAGTGTTATGCCACAAAAATATGTTAAATCTAGAATGTATGAATTTGATTTTAGTACATGTATTTTGGTACAGGAAACACATGATAACGGAAGTGTAGATAATGTATTTTTAGACTACTTTATGAATTTCGGCGATAAGGCATATTTTAGCGAAGAGTATTTACCAATAGGAAAGCGTAAAGAAGGTGTTAAAAAACCAGATATTACTGCAATAATTGAAAATTCTTATAGTTGGAGAGTGAAATGGTACATATATGATATTAAAGATACAGTGATTAAAGGAAAGGTGGCTAGTAAATTATGTAACCAATGGCATCAGGGGATAGAACATATTACGAGTGAATATTTAAGAGAAAAATCAGCTTATGATGTTGAACCTTCTTTTGGAGTGGTAACAAGGTACTGGAACAAGAAATTATTAGAAGTAGAACTTAATTCATATGAAGAAAAGTTGGACAAGAAAAATGAATTGCTAACTGCAAGAAAAAGTTTGGTAAAAGTTGGTGAGTATAGAGAAATAATTAGAGCAATAAAAAATATATTAGATGGTATTTTCGAAGATTATAATGAAATTACAGGGGAATGGAATAAATATCAGATAAATTACATTGAGTTAAATAAATCGTCTGATTTGGAGTATACTACGCATTTAGAGATAAAATTTGAAAAACTCTATATAGAAAAGGAGTAGAATAGCAATGTTTAAGAACCCTATTTTGAATGCAAAATTTGATGATTATATTAATAAATATGAATTATGGGATGAGAGTGAATCTGATAAAATGAAGAAATATATATGTTATACATATATTTCGCAAATTCAGCCGGATAGACTTGATAGAGATGTGGATTTGCTTGATAAAATTTGTGATAGTGAGCTATTAGGTTATGATATAATAGGATTTGTAATTGTTCTCAATAATCAGTTGCTGTCAATAAAAACAGATATTGATGATATTTTACAAAAAGATAGAAAAGCTAATTTTGAAATATATATATTGACTCATGAAAAGGGTGTTGATATAGATGCATTTTTAAATGAAATTAAAAAACAGAATTCCGATTTTGCTGATATTATCCGATATATGAATTCACAGGATATTATTTTAAAATGGGAAGACTTACCAGTAATAAATCTAATTAAAATTTCTGATGAAATAAATGAAACTGTTGTTAATAAAAGCGATATATACGTTCAAAAGATATATACGATTTGTGAAAATAAGCTGTTGAGTATTGCAAAATCAAATGAAAATGATTATACACCTATTTTAGAGTTTGCGGAAGAATTTACATTAGAAAATGACAAAGAACAAACTGTTGTTGCATTGTGTAGGGCTGAACAGCTAATTAAAATATTGAAAAATGAAGATGATATGATTAGAGCAAATATATTTGATTCTAATGTGCGTGCATATCAAGGGAGTACAGATGTAAACAACGAAATGATGAAGACATTAAAAAAATGCCCAGAGAATTTTGTACTATATAATAATGGAATTACGATTGTATGTAATAAATTAGAGCGTAAAGGTAAGTCTATTAGAATAGAAATGCCACAGGTGGTCAATGGATGCCAGACTTGTAATTCACTATTTATAGCGTATAAAGAAGGAATTGATCTATCTAAAGTGAAAGTAATTGTAAAAACAATTGAAACAAATGGAGAATTATTGGCACAGGAAATTGTTAGAGGGACAAATAGACAGAATATTGTTTATGAAGAGGCATTTGAGACAATAAGACAATTTCATAAAGATCTTGAAGATTTCTTTAATATTATGGAGGTGAAAGGTTTTTATAAAGTTTATTACGAAAGGAGATCAAAACAATATTACTTTGATACACAGATTAAACCATATCAAAAAATAAGTTTTAGGCTCCTTATTCAAAGTATGGTGGCATTGTATATGAATAAAGTAGAAATATCACATCGCCACGAATCGAAGTTGATTACTGAATATAAAGACAAGCTTTTTGTTGATGGACAATCATTTTATCCGTATTATGTAGCAGCATTACTTACAACAAATTTGGATTATTTGTTAAAAAAAGAAAAAAAATATAAAGATGTAAGAAATTATAAAATGCATATATTGTTTGTTTTGCAGGAAATGAACATGGGTATGGCTCCTGATATAAATAATAAAGATGAGATAGAGGATTATTGTAAACGTTTTTTAGAATATCTTTCAGATAATAATTTTGAAAAGATTGTAGCTTCTGCTGTTGATAGATTTAGAAAATTGATGAAAAAATGGATAAATCTTAAGGGAAATAATTATAGATTTGCGATTAAGGATAGACCGGAATTTACAGAATTTATGATAGAAGAACTTCGTGGCAATAAAAAGAGAGTTTCAAGTGAGTGCATATATCATGGAAAGGTAATGAAATTAAACAAGGATAAGTACGGAAGTTTATATGGATTTATAGAGAATGTTCCTAACAATATCTATTTCAATGAGTTGGATAATCCAGAAATAAACGTATCATATATTGGAAAAGAGGTTTCTTATAGAATTGCTGGGAGTGGAAATGAGACAAGAGCTATTAATGTAAGGGTGGTATGACCATTAGGAAATTGGATATAAAATGGTATTGAATGTATGGTTATATAAGTTGAAAAGTGGTTTCATAAAAAGCAGGATTGAATGGTGTTGGAATTCAATCCTGCTGAAAATTTTTACTACATTTTAGTTTTTGCAAATATTTTGAACCTCTTTGCGCTACGGAGTCAAAGCCTCAAGCTGTTCATCTAACATATCTTCACTTGGCCGATGCTCCAAAAGATATGTCAGGTGTTTATAAATGTTAAGCTCATTGGCCTTTACCATCTCGACCAGTGTGTAGACCAGTGCATTGGCAGCGGCACCTTTTGGTGTTGCGCTGTAAGCGCAAAATAATTCGACTGATTGCAACAAATTAATTATCAACTCATAATAAGTATCAGGAAATGCTAGTATTTTACTATACTTATGTTTGCTAGATGCTGGCATTTTACTCTAATTATTATGAGGTAAAAGCTATGAGAGCACCAAGAGTACCAGTCGAAGAACAATACCGCCTGATCATGGAATGCCGCAAAAGCGGACTGTCTGATCATCAGTGGTGTTTAAACAATGACATTAATCCAGGCACCTTTTACAACTGGGTTAAGCGTCTCCGCAAGAATGGATGCGGAGATATTCCCGAGAAAAATCAGCTGTCAACTTATGAACAGTCTCATCAGGAAGTTGAAAAAATTGAGATGAATCCATTTCTGTTCCTACTGACATGAATAAAAATACTGATACAGCCACAATGGAGTTAATGATTGGAAACATGAATCTGCGCATTTCAAACGAAACGGATCCACTGCTTCTTGCTAAAACAATCCAGATACTTGCGGAGCTTTCATGCTAGGCGATATAACAGCTGCCGGCGAGCTTTATATTGTGACTGGGTAAAGGCACTTCTATGGGAAAATGATGGCTTTGTACTCCTGTATAAACGCATGGAAGTAAAAGGCAGGTTCCGCTGGCCACGTTCAAGTCAGGAAGTGCGTCAGCTTACATGGCAGCAATTCGATTGGCTTATGTCAGGTCTTGAAATCGAACAGCCCAAAGCATTTAAAACACCGTGAAGCCGTGAAAATACTGGCATTTCTGCTTCTTTTTTTATGCTCTTTGTGGTATAATAAGAGTATCGAAAAATGAGCAGAAAATCACATGGCAGATGAGACACGAATACAGGTACTGAAGGAGCCTGAAAGAAATCCCGAAACTGATTCTTTCATGTGGCTGTTCCGCTCTGGTGAAGATGGACTGCCACCTATCGTCCTTTACCATTACACTGAAACAAGGGCAAGATACAATGCTGTTGATTTCCTTGATGGTTTTTCGGACGGATACCTGGAAACGGATGGTTATCAGGGATATAATAATCTCCCTGGTATCAGGCGCTGCTCCTGCTGGGCGCATACAAGAAGATACTTCATTGATGCGGTTCCAAAAGGAAAGCAGTATGATTACAGCGATCTGGCAGTACAGGGAGTCCAGTTCTGTTCAAAGCTTTTTGAGTACGAGCGCAGATCACAGAACAAGAAGCACACATTTGAGCAGAGAAAAGCCTATCGTCTTGAAAAAGAAAAACCGATACTCGACGCGTTCTGGAGCTGGCTTGACGAGCAGAAGCCACGTAAGGAAAGCCGTTTCGAGACAGCGGTGAAGTATGCCCAAAACCGGAAAGAAACGCTTATGACATATCTCGAGGATGGACACTGCAGTTTTTCCAATAATCTAAGTGAAAATGCCATACGTCCATTTACAGTTGGAAGGAAAAACTGGCTGTTCAGCGCAACTCCAAAAGGTGCCACTGCCAGTGCATATCTTTTGGAGCATCATCCAAGTGAAGATATGTCAGATGAACAGCTTGAGGTTTTGACTCAGTGGAGTGAAAAAGTTCAAAATGTTTGCAAAAACTAAAATGTTGTAAAACGCTTGTATCTAGCAAAGATGATGCAAGCGTTAATTAAAATCTAGCGTTGGAATATTGAGCGCTTACTCTTCAAAAGCGGCAGGAACTGATATAGCCAATGATTGAAGAATTATATCGCCTGATTATGGAATGACATAAAAGTTTCTTGAGATTTTTTTGTATAAGTTATGATGAATGTATTTAATTTAATATACAAAAGTGGTATTATTAATTTGGTACTAAAGTTTTATTGAACATAAGAAGGGGAAGTATATGAATATTAAAGATGATGAATATATTAATAGCTTTGATATTAAAAATGTAGAGGATATTGATCAAGTTATAGATTTCATGCAAGGCAAGAAGTCTCTAGCAACATGGCAAAATGCAATAAAGAAAATAAGTGGGATAGATTCATATATCGATACTATAGCAAAAAATCGTAGGCCAGCTATACCTAAAGAACTTGTTTGGATAACAATTTTAGAACAGTATTTGTCAAAAATTGAAAAGTGCTATGAACTCATTCAAAAAAACTGTAATTATGCAGGTAATAGAACAGGATTAATCGGGCTATCTAATACTATTGCACAAAGTAAATATTGGGCTTATTGTATATATGAAGAAAAGAAAAAACTTAACATTAAACTTAAGAATAAAATAAAAAATGTAAATAAAAAGGAAAATAATATTAATTTATATATTGCTTTAGCTGAATTTTGGAGCGCATACAACAGTGATTTTGATGATTACAGGAGGGCTATAGATATGCTTTGTAAAAACTATCCTGGAAATTATCAAGATATGGAAGATAAAGATAAAATAGAGAAAGCTTTTTTTGATAATGTAATATATTGTGGCGATAAAGGGGACTATGGGTATTGTTATCAGGGAATTAACGCTATGCGAACCAATATGAGGTGTCTTGATGATAAATTGCTTGAGAATATAATTTTACGTTATAAAGGTGATGATATTGCGCGTTTTAGTCAATATCGGCATCAGATATTGACGATGATAGATTGCATTGATGAAGAGACACTCAAGAAAAAATTGATAGATAATATTTTGTATAGTGCTGTGGTATTAAACATTATATTAACTATACTTACTGCTGAGGGATGTGATTTATATTATAATTCATGGACTCTTGATCGCATTGGCAGCTATAATAGTAGTAAAACTGGACATGAGATTCTTATACAACATGAAAATGATTGGGAGATACGTACAAAAACAGGGCGGGTCTATAAAATAAAGATTGATAGTAGCAATAAGAAATTATTAATAGGTGTATCAAATGGTGAAATTGAGGAAGAAAAGCAAATTCCATTTGAAGTACAGGAATTTGAATGGAGACTGAATGACTTTATAGATAATAAGAAATTTAGAAATGAAATCAAGGAAGCTCTGTTGGATAAAAAGTTTGATAATAGAGAAAATCTACTGTTCTCATATTTATATCTTAATGGATATAGGGGAATAAGATCGTGCCGTTTTTCATTTGATCATAAATTCATTTATGATCCTGATAAGAGGGAGATTTGTGAGGACAATAATAAGTATTTTGATACAGAAGGATTTTATGACAGAAAGATAAAGAGTGTATCGTGTATTGTTGGAAAAAATGGAGCTGGTAAGACAAGTATTATAGAGTTTTTAGGTAATACATTTTCTAAAATTGTATCATTATACGACAATAATAAAGGAATGAACTATGCACAAATTGTCGAGAAATTAAAGTTGGATAAAGGTATAGAGTTTTTAGTTATTTTCAAATATGGTGATAAGTATTATAGGATATCTAATATAGAAAAAATATATGATTCTTCTAATAAAACTAAAGAATATAAAAGAAGCCTTTTATTACAAAATGGACAAAAAAATAAAGTATACTTTTGGTCCAATAAATTAGAATTAAAGGAAATATTTCCTGTTATGCATAATTTGCCAGATGAGAATAATGAGGATAATAAAGACAGAAGTAATCATAGAGATACAAAAGAGGATGATGTCATAGCGCAAATAGAGTATACAAGAATTAATGATGTGCGTGAAGCACAGTATTTACATTCGGTAAGTAAAACAGATGAAAATCAATCATTAAATATGTTATTGATATACCAGTTTATGTATATAAAGTTTTTATTCGAAAATAGTAAAGGGATAACAGAGTTAAAACAGTTAGAGTGGGAACATGTGAATTTGTATGAAGCCTTGACTGATAAGAATAAATATGAAGAAATAGAATCTGCTATAAGCAAAAATTTTAATAGCCCTCAGGATTATACACTATTTTATGACATAAATGTTTCATGGTTTAAGATGTCATCTGGGCAGGAAGCTAAATTTACATTTGAGGCGAAGCTTTATTGGGCTTTGATAGGAGGAAAGAGATTTAGGGAATATTATAGCGATATTTTGGAAAAGAATAGTGAACAAATAGATTTGAGTAGATGTATAAGAGAAGATGATTCGGCTATTATCTATATAGATGAGGGAGATTTATATTATCATCCGGAGTGGCAAAGACAATTTATGAAATCTATCCTTGATATAGTAAAGTTGAGGAAAGAAGAATGTTCACTCCAGCTGATAATCACTTCAAATTCTCCATATATATTATCTGATTTTTTTCATCAGGATGTTTTATATATTATGCCAAATGATGAGGAATTTAATATAGTTGAAACATTTGGACAAAATATACATACTCTACTAAAAAGTCCGTTTTTTATGAAATCAACTATTGGATGTGTCGCTTATAGTAAGATAAGTGGTGTTATGAAAGCTTTAAGCTATGAAGGGGATAGCACTTTAGAAAATAAAGAGTTGCTGGAAAGCATCATGGAAGTTTTGTATAATAAAAGAGATGATAATCTAAGTAAAACAGAATTGTATAACATTTTAAAATCATTTGTTAATAATATTGGTGAAGAAATTTATAAAATAGAATTAGAGCATCTGCTGGAAGAATCTCTTCCTCAACAAAATGAATTTGATATTTTGATGAAACAAAAGGCTGAAATTGAGGAGCGCTTAAGATTTTTACAAGAGAGTAAGTGATTATATGATTTATATTGGAAAGCATAGCAAGAAATTTGAGAATGAATTCTGTAATATTGCATTGGAAGAATTGGACGAACATGTGAATGTCAATGAATTTGTTAATGAGTGTAAAAAAATTATCCCTATAACGATTATAGATACTGATGACACAGAGGACTTTTTGAAACAATTGATTTTGTTGCCATATTGTAGGATAGAGGAAATATATAATTACATATCGAATGGCACAAATGTGGACTATAATAATATTGTATTCGAAAATAACAATTTAAGAGATGTATTTGCAGATTATCATGATTGTTATGAAAATGTCAGAGATCACAAGTACAATAATAAGAAGATAAGCGTTGCTTTAACGGAGGATTTAAACCTGACGGTTTGCCCATATTGTAATAGAGATTATATAAATGGTAGGTCAGATGATAATTCCGGATGCCAATTGGATCATTTCTTTTGTCGAAGTAAATATCCATTCCTTTCAGTATCACTTTATAATTTGGTGCCATCATGTAGTGTGTGTAATAATATAAAGCGAGAAAATGTGGGATTAGTATCACCATTTGATGATAGATTTAAATTTGATAAAGAGATTAAGTTTAGATATATTAAATCAAAGGACTATATTAAATTAAAAAGAAAAGGTAAATCTAAAATAAAAAATAATATTGATACGTTAAAATTAGAAGACGCGTATCAAATACATAATTCAGAAGCAAAAAAAATTTTGGAGAAAAAAGAGACATATGTTTCGTCTAATTTGGATGAAATTGCAGATTGTATTAATAAATGGACAAACAAAAGTGGGAAAGGTGGAGAGATAGATAGACATTATTTGCAGAATTTAATTTATGGAAAAGAGATGGAGGCTGAGGATTACAAGACCTGCGCATTGGGAAAATTTAAACATGATATACTAGAATATTATAAGGTTTATAAATAGGTAGCGAGAGTTAAGTAAAAAAAGTCGATATAGAACAGTGTATCTTTTGCTAGCATTTTACTCTATTTATCATGAGGTAAAAACTATGAGATCACCAAGAGTACTGGTTGAAGAATAATAGCACCTCATCATTAGTGGCGTCTGAAAAATGATATAAATCTGAGGCAATTTATCGGAGGAGTATATGAATACAAGAGAATTTGTCAAAATTGGAGAAGATGAACAGAATATTGTTTTTAATGAAATAGATAAAGAAGATGAGTTGCTTTGTAGGAAATACATGGAAGCTTCCAGACATTTTCAGGAAATATTCCAATTGTATAAAATGATGCTGTTTAATTTAGAGGAGCTTTTGGAGCATTATGATATGCAATTTGATGATCGTGTCTATTCAAAGCATGGTGAAAAGGTAGACACCATAGAGATAAATGCATTGGTTAGCAATGCGGTGAGCTCTGCTCGGACACTAATTGAATCGATGGATGTATTTGATAAGGTATATATTGATAAAGAAGAGAACTTTAAGAAAAATTATATTTCCAAAGCTTATGACGAAGATTTTAGTTATCGATTTATAGACTTTATTCGAAACTATATGCAGCATGGGCATGTTCCTGTAAGTTTTGATGGTGAGAAAATATCTTTTCAACTTTCAGAAATTTTAGATACGGCACATACGAAAATAAATGCTACCTTAAAGAAACAGATGAAAAATATTGAACAGCAGCTATTTGATTATGGAGAGATGAATGTACAACTTACGGTTGTTAAGATGTTATATAAGTATTTTCTTTTAGTACATATTCTTATATGCGAATTCTTGAAATATATCAAAAAATTTTTTTTAGAGATTACGAACGAAATAAATAGTATTTTGGATGATCATCCAGAATATGTTTTGCATATATATGGAACTCCATTTGTTGTGGTATATCTTGATACTGGAGGAAACATGAATGGATTTGATCCTCGGAGCGATATATTAAGAGACATAGATAGCAAGATTAATTTCGCAGAGGAAAAACTTAAGAAATATGAGCAAAGCAATGGACATCTATTTTTCTTAAGAATTAATTACTGTCTTGAAAATCGTTTTCCTGTAACTGGAATTATTGATGATGATATGTTGCCACAGAATTTAGAAGAAGTTTGTTTGAAAATAGGAACAGGAATATATCATCTGTCTTTTGATACCTACTATGGAAATATGGAAATGAATGCTGTATATAGGCTTTATCCATATATTCAATTTGAAGATGGAATTCATTGGAATGTTCCATACCAGAATGTTACAATAGAAGACTTTGTAAGAACATTCCCACTAGTTAAGAGAGATGGACTAGTGGTTTTTGCAAATAATGTTGGTGGAGCTGATGAATTTCTCCAAAGGATAATGCAGGACTGGAGTGCTTATTTATGGGAAGCAAAAATTATCTTATCAAAGGCTGGAATTAGTTCGCCGATTGATATAATAGATTGGGCGTCACGTTTCGCATTTGTACTTCAGGGTGTTCAATGGCTTAAGAAGTCTTTTGCAAAACGAAAGAAAGATAAGCCATGCATTAAGGATCTTAGAAATTATATACTGAAAAATAATTCATGGAATATTAATGAATTGCAGAAAAATCTTCATGCACGCAGAGAATTATTGGTAATCGTATTGGAAGAACTAGGCTATGTTTGCAGAAATGATTCAATTTACATATATGATAGTGATGTAGCTAAATTGATTGAGCAAGAAAGAAACGAGCTTTGTCAAAAAAGATATGATAATCATGGAACAAATGTGAATTGCTACAACATGAACTTGTCAGTGGAACAGCTGAATGTTGATCTGATGTATCTTGCAGTATTGGTAAAGGAAGCAGGGAAGTTAGATACTTATGATTCGAAAGTTCAGGATTTGATACAATCATTGAAAGATTATAATCAATATATAGTTTGGGATGACTTGAGCAAAGCTATTCGATTTGAAGAACAATTGCCGGAAAACTTTAGTATGGATGATGCTGATTGTATATGTAGATGTGTTGAGCATGTAGATGAGAGTGTGAATGCTGAAATAAGGAGGCTGGAAGATAATAATAATTGAATAACAATTACCGTCACTTGTGGAAATGGCTCAGGAACGATAAGTGCAAAGTAATTTGACAGATTGCAATAAATTTGGGATTGAGTATAGTTATTTGCTTGATAATAATTTTTATAAACCCGAGTTGGATGAAATTTTTTGGAGAGGTGATAACTATGGCAATTAGATTTGCAAGTGAAATTATTAAGGAAATTAAGGAAAGAGGACCAATTGCTGCTTCGGCTACATCTACAAATGGTGAAGAATATGAAAAATGGCTATATGAAGAAGGTGACGTAGAGCCTGCCTTAATGATAAAGGAGAAGGTTATAAGCCCTAATGCACAGGAAATAGAGTACAGAGAATTTTATGGAAATAGTTGATATTTTTATAAATAAGGACTGAAAACAAAAATTTAAATTTGGGATTTCAGTCCTTATTCTCTTCTTTTCTGATTGTTTCTGATTCCTTATCTTGTTCAAATTCAGCTCTCATTTTTGTCCGACATCTGCTCATTTAATTGTGGCAATTTATAATAGTTATCAATTGAATATTAACCTAAAATCCGCTATACTGAATAATATAATTTATCGAAAATATGTTTGATGAAAGATATGAGGAAGTATCTATGCAGATTAATTGGGAGTGCTTTAGTACATATAATCATGATTCTCGTGGTATCCGTTTTAAATTTGAAGATTTATGCAGACAAATCTTTATAAATGAGTTTATTAAGGATAATAAGCAATATAAGTATTTACATGCTAATCCTAACAATCATGGATTGGAAACTGAGCCAATTTATGATGAGGTAAACGATAGATGGATTGGATTTCAGGCGAAATTCTTTGATACTGTTGTTAAGTATGATCAGATTATGCATTCGGCTCAAAAAACTGTTGAGTATTATACAGGTAAAGAAGGCATTGTAAATTGTGTATATTTGTTTTGTAATAAACCAATTACTGCGACATCTGATAGGTATGTAAATTGCGTCAAGTATTTATCTAATTATGAAATAGAAATTCAGCTGATTACAGATACGGCAATCCTTGATCTTGTTAGGGCAAAATATCCTTATTTAGGTTTATATTATTTTGGTAATCATACTTTAAATAATAAATGGTTTGAAATTCATAATAACCATATGTTTGATGAACTACAGGAGAGGTATAATAAAGAGTTTGATGTTGAAACTCTTTTTTCGAATGAGCTTTCACTATTTATTAATGATTCTAAGGCAGTTAATTTGATCAATGTCAAAAAGAAAGCGTTACTTGATAAGATAGAAAAAAAGCAATATGTAACATCTAATAAGGAATATTTGCGATTATTGTTTTATAGAGTAAGTTTACTGAATGATGTTAGTATAGAGAATCTGGAAGATTCATTTTGGTGGTATGAAAGAATTAGTGAAGAAATCTCACAAAGTATCAGTAAGCTAAATTGTGAATTGGAAGAATTGGAAAACAAACAATTTGATGAAAATGATATAATGTCAATTTCTGATTTCACTGTCCAGAATAAGATTAGGGAAATTAAGGAGCTTATTGATTTACCAAGAGACCTCATAATTTCAGATAAAGAGAGAAAATTGATTATGAGGGACTGTTTATTTGTGCATGGTATTGCCGGAATTGGTAAGTCACATTTGTTAGCTACGAAAACAAATACCTTATTAAGTGAGGGCCGTTCGGCACTGTTATTAGTTGCCGGAATATATTTTACTAATGATCCAATTGATGAGCAGATTATGAAGAATTTACATCTGAATTACAGTTTTGATGAACTTGTTGACATTCTAGAGGCAATTGGAGAAAAGCAGAATCGAATAGTTCCTGTTTTTATTGATGCGTTGAATGAAACGTGGAATGCAAATCTTTGGAAATCTGGATTATCATCCATTCTGGATAAAATACATGAGTCGCGTATGGTGAAGATTGTTGTTTCATATAGATCTGAATATGAAAAAATTCTGTTACCAGAATGTGTAAGAAATGACAAAATTAATGCAGTATCGATACATCATCTAGGCTTTGAATTTAATAGTATTCAGGCTATAAGAGAGTTTTTAAATCATTATAATATTCCTTTTACTCCTACAGAATATTTTGGTAGTGAGATGTCGAATCCTCTTTTCTTAACATTATATTGTAAGACATATAATGGAAATAATGGAAGCTTACAGGAATTATATGAGCGTTTGATTGGCGAAGCAAACCGTAAAATATACCATAATTTGAAAAAGAGTTTGCAGGATAAGGGCTATACAGAAGAAGATGAACTTGTAAGTGAGTTGGTAGTACAAATTGCCGACTGGTTTATAACTAATAATAAAAAAACAATATCACAAAAGGAATTGTTGTTATTGAATTTTTGGGGTGATTATGATATTAGCGCCATACCTTTTGTTAGACAGCTGCAAAAGGAACGCTTATTGTATGAGTCTATTTATAGTGAATCGAAAAGATTTCATTTTGCATATGATCAGATGAATGATTATTTTTGTGCAAAGGCCATAATTTCTAGAGCTAAAGATAGAGCTGAGGTTATTGCATACATTAAAGCTGACGTATTGAATATAGTTAATGGAAAATTAAATAATCCGGAAAATGTTGATTTGTTTGTAAATATTTGCGCGTTGTATGCAGAAAAGTATGGGGAGGAATGCATAGAGATTATTGATGCTATTGATAATGACAATGATAAGTATTTTATTTTTTCGAGATATTTAACGTCTTTCGAATGGAGAAATAAAGAGAATCTTCCTGTTAATCAGTTTAATAATTGGTTGATGAAAAATCAATTGTATGAAAAAGCAGTATGGAGAATGCTTATCAGTAATAGTATGAAAGTAAATCATCCATTTAATGCTGATTACCTTCATGAATTGTTGTATAAATTTAGTCTTAATAAGAGAGATTATGTTTGGACAATTTATATTAACGAATTAAAATCTTATAATAATGACAATAGATTGATTCAATTAATCGAAATGTATGCAAGTGGTCAAACACTCGATATATCAGATGATAAACAGATTGAATTGATGTTAACTTTATTTGGCTGGTTACTGACTTCTTCTAATCGTAAGCTTAGAGATTATACATCAAAAGCAATGATAGAAATATTAAAGGATAGAGTTGAGTTATGTAGTAGAATCCTTAAAAAATTTGACGGCGTAAATGATCCATATGTTCTTCAAAGATTATATGGAATAGTATTTGGGGCTTGTTGTAGATGTTCGGATGATGAGGATATACAGGACTTGGCTGAATACGTGTATTGCACAATATTTGATAAGGATATGGTGTATCCGGATATTCTTTTAAGAGACTATGCACGTATGATTATTGAAAGATTCTTATATGAGAATCCTGAATATACAGGTATTATAAAAAAAATAAAAATTATTCCGCCATATAATTCTGAGCCTATTCCAGAGATTAACGACCAGAATTATTTGGATAAACACTATGAAGGAGGAATGTATAGGCTGATAAGTTCCATGAAATTTGAAGGAATGGGAATTTATGGAGACTTTGGACGTTATGTATTTCAGGGAGTGATTAAAACTTTTGACATTAATGAAAGCAAAGTATGGAATTATGCAGTTTCGTATATACTTAATGATTTAGGATACTCAGAGGATTTATTTGGAGAGTACGATTTGCATTGTAGTAGTGGCAGAAATGAAACGATAAAAACAGAGAGAATCGGCAAAAAATATCAATGGATTATGATGTATAATATATTGGCGAGAATTGCAGACCATTGTCAAATGCTGGATAGATGGAGTTCGGATAATAATAACTTGGTATATGATGGGGCATGGCAACTATATGTCAGAAATTTTGATCCGACTTTGATTTGTAACAATATTAAATATGATGATATGCCGGTATTTGAAGTATTGAAATCCTGCAGTATTAATGCTAAGTATGAACATTCTAAAGTAAATGTAGACTCGGAACAGATGAAATCAGATTGGATGAATACAAAGGGAATATTTTTTGATGAAATGAAGAATATGATGATTTTGTCAGATGAAGATGATACAAAATGGATTTCATTGACTAGGTATTACGATACAGGAAGAAAGATGATAGATAGAGATAGGCTATATGAATGGAGCTGGGCATATGCGTATTTTGTAAGTATCGGACAAGCTGAACAATTGGTAAATTGTATAACTAACAATCGACCAGTTATAACAAATGCTACTGCGTCATTTCATCAGGAAACTAATGTATATAATAAAGAGTACCCGTGGGCTCCGAGTTATAAGTGTTCCGAGCAATATGCAGAGGTTGAAGTAGATATTGAAACTGGAGAAGAAGAGACTATTACTGAAAATATTCCTGTTCCTAATTATTCAAAATTCATGCAATTTATAACTAAATACAGTGGTGAGGACGGCGAGGAGAGTGATGGAACAATAACAATTCCAAATATAACATATGAAAATAAAACTGTTACCCGGAAAGTTAGGAAGAAAATAGGAAATATTCTGCATGCTACTACCGATTTATTGTGGGAATGTCAATATGATGCAACAATAGATGAAACGGTAACGAGAAGCATGCCATGTGCTAAAATCATAAATACTATGCATCTAAAACAATTAGATAGGGAAGGATTTTTTTATAATTCTAATCATGAAATAGTAGCATTTGACACCAATTTGACACAAGATGTTAATGCTGTAGTTATACGAAAAGATGTTCTTGATGAGTTTCTTGCTAAAACAAATATGAAATTGATTTGGATTATGGATGCAGAAAAGGAAGTTGACAGACAGTCACATGATATGGTTAAGTGGAGTGAATGGGAAGGAGTGTTTGTTTATGAGGGAGATTTTGTAAGTGGAGAGTTTAAGTGTTTGAAATAAAGATTTTCAATTGATGGTTTAAGCGAGTGCATTGTAGTGCACAACCGTAAGCAGGCTTTTAAAATATTTGCAAATATCAATAGAATATTTGATGATTATTTGAGCAAGGCTGGGCTTGAAGGAATTGAGTATTATCGGCAGTATTTTGAAATTAGTGTAAGAAGAGATGGAATGCCACAAGTATTTTTGTCATATAGTTGGACAAGCAAAGAGTATCTGATGAAGGAAGAATCCCTTCTTTAGTAATCTGATTTACAGAAACTTATTAACCAAGTAGTCTTGATTGACTACACCATTATTATACTAGGATATAGAAAATGAAATTTAATTTTAACAAAAAAATGGTTAGCACAATAGTGACATTGATTTTTGGCGTAGCAATTACAGTTGCAGCACTGTCTGCAAAGAATATAGCGCTTGAAAATAAAACAAGCTCAGAAATAGCCACAGAGGCAGTATCAGCTACAGAGATGATATTGGATACAGAAAATACAGAGACTGGTAATGTGGATAAGAATTCATCAGATTCCTCAAAAGACAAAGCAACAGTAGTCGATGATAAGGACAAATCTGGTGATACAAAGAATTCTAATAAAAGTTCAACAACTACAAAAGAAACGGGCAAAAGCTTGAAAGATACAAAGAGCTCATCAGAAAACACTTCAGACGATGTAAATAAAACAGGTGATAAGATTGATAAAAAATCTGAAATAAACAATTCAGGAATGAATAATAATAATGAACCGAAATCTGATAACGGAGCGATAGAGCTTCCAATTATACCGATTGACTAATGTGACGTCAGTTTTGGTTTTACCTACATTTGAAGAAGAAACGTAAGAGGAGTTAATACAATGGAGGAAGTCGAATGAAGACAAAAAAGTTTTTATCATTGGTGTTAAGTGCGGCTATGATATTAGGTGCGGCTGTTCCGGTGGCAGCAGAACCGGTGTCAGCAGAGCAAGGCGTTGAAGCAGAACAACAGCCAATTGTAGAAAATAGCATTACAAGTGGATATATTCTGAGTGATTTGGATTATAATACACCGGTGTATGAACCGGATGAGGCGGTGCCGTATTCTGATGATTGGGGATATTCTGCAGATGAAACTATAGAGAGCATGTATCCGGCAAATGGAGTCAGCGATATCAAGGCGAAATATCCATCTGTTCGTAATCAAAATCCTCTTGGCACATGCTGGACATTTTCGTCAATAGGTCTTGCAGAGTTTGATCTGATTAATGATGGTGAGTTTGATAAAAATATAGATCTTAGTGAACTGCATCTGGCATATTATGCATATAATTCGCTGTTAGATCCGCTTGGTGGAACAGAGGGGGACTATGCAAAGTACTATATGAATAATACAAGTGTTCAGTATGGTTATCTCAATCGTGGTGGCAACTATTTGATGGCGGCACGCAGAATGGGACAGTGGTGTGGTCCGGTAAGCGAGAGTGATGTGCCATATAGTAAGGTGGCAAGCAACGGATATACAACAAGCACTATTGATACTTTTCTTAATACAGGGTTATCGGATGAATATGCTTATTCAAAGGATAAGGCACATCTGGAAAATACATACATGATTAATATCAAGGAAAATGCATCAGATGTGAAAAAAGCCATAAAAAAATATGGTGCAGTGGGAATTATGTATAGTCATAATGATACCGGATATCATTATATAAATAACAGTTATAATGATAAAACAGATAACAGAGCAGGTCATGCGGTAATGGCTGTTGGATGGGATGATAACTATTCTAAAGATAATTTCAGAGATGGTGTTAAACCTGAAAAAGATGGTGCATGGCTTATTCGTAATAGTTGGGGAGACGGAACCGGTTCATATTATGATCAGAGTTATTTCTGGATGTCATATGAAACGTTTTCTTTATCCGATACGGCTTGGGTGTTTGATTTTTCTGCTAATGATGGATATGATAACAACTATCAGGTTGATGGAGGATTAAATGTAGCTCGTCAAGAAAGTTATAGGAAATTGGCCAATGTTTTTACTACTCAGACAAAACAGGGAGTATCTTCTGAGGATTTGAAAGCAGTTTCCCTGTCTATTACATATAAAACGAATGTGAATTATACAATAGAGATTTATACAGATTTAAAAGATAAGACAAAGCCAACTAGCGGAACAAAGCAGGAGACTGCTACTACTACAGGGCAGACAACCTATGCCGGAGTATATACAATTCCACTTAAAGCAGCGGTTAATCTGAAGCCTGGGACAAGCTATTCGGTTGTAGTGACTACTGATATACCTGCCATTGACCTTGAGGCAGCGATGGTCGGTGATGTAAATTATAATAATGAAATGGTGTGGGAGAATCATGCGTCAAGTGATAATACGGCAAGCTATTATTTCTATGGTACAGGGTTGGCATATTCCCACAGTTGGAATTATAAGAATGTGTATGGTAATTTCTGTATTAAAGCATTTACCGCCAATAATGTAGAAAAAGATTCTGAGAAGCTTGTTGGCAGAAGCCTTACTTTAAAAGATAATATTGATATGAACTACTATATGGAGCTTCCTGAAAGTATCAAATCAAACAGCAACGCATATATGGAGTTTACGGTGAATAATAGCCAGCCATATAAGGTCAGCGTAAACGATGCAATCCCTGTTGAGAAAAACGGAAAGGTTATATATAAGTTTGCATGTCCGCTAAATGCTGCACAGATGTCAGATACGGTTAAAGCTAAAATGGTGGTGGATGGTAATAGTGGTAATGAATACACTTACAGTGTAAAAGAATATGCCACCGAGCTCCTGTCAAAATCAAACGAGTATCCGGCAGAAACCATTAAGCTGGTGAAGGCACTCTTAAACTATGGAACGGCAGCGCAGAACTTCTTTAAATATAACACTGATAAGCCGGCAAATGCTGGTTTGAGCGATACAGATAAAGCTGTCGCAGCGGCTGATTTTGCTGCATATAAGGCTGTTATTAAAACAGATAGTGCAAATAGTCAGAGTAATGGACTGACATATTACGGAAGCTCTCTGATATGTAAGTCTGAGATGACAGTAAGACATTATTTTATGGTGAACGAAGGCTGTGATATAAACAATTACAAGTTCAGCTATGTTAATGCATATGGCAATGAAGTCAGTCTGACACCTAAAAAGGCTTCAGATGGGGTGTATTGTGTAGATATAAACGGAATAATGGCACGCAACCTGAATAGTAATTATGCATGCAAAGTCACAGGAAAGAATAAGACCTGTATTTTCGAACTGGACTATGGTCCGTTCAGCTATTCACAGAAGGTCATTGATAGCGGAAATTCATCTGATGAATTAAAAAATCTGGTGAACGCGCTATATTGGTATTGGTATTATGGATATAGAAATTAAAAAGACTGCATAATTAAAACCACCGCAGAATTATAATATGATCACATGAAATAATCAATGAAATAGAAAGAAATGATACACAGGCTAAGGAGAAACCCAATAATTGTTAATTAAATTATTGCAACACGCATAATAAAATAGTAATATGGAACTATAAGTTATCAATAAACTGAAACAATGCAATGCTGTTTTATAATGGCAGAAGTCGGGAGGAACAACGTATGAACAAAAGACTAATTAGCCTTGTTTTAACATTCATTATGTTGATTACAATGGTTCCATCAACTATTGTAGAGGCAAGTGAAGTAACGACAATGGAAAGCGTCAAAGCTTCGAGCAACCAATCAGAGGTCACGAAACCGGAGGAAAATACTATCTATGCGGTAAATCCACTGTATGAGGATGTTATCAGCATTGATGATTTAAAGAGGAAGCTTGACTCCGAAAGCTCAGATAAGGAGTCTGCAGATGGCGAGCAGCTCTTTGGGGCATCCACAGGACAGTATTTTTCGGATTATGACAGTGCCGTTTTATATCTCAGAAAGCAGATGGTTAGCAGAGAAACGGAAATAAACTTGAATTTTCCTGAATCCTGGTTTGATTCTCACAAAGATGGGGTGTATTGGGATTTATTATATGATGCAATTAAGTGCGATGAAAGCTCTACCGGACAGGAGGGGGATGCACTTTTGTATGGATATGCAGGCTGTAATGTTTCATACAGTACTGCAGGATATATAAAATATACCATGTCATATCATTCTAATGCGGAGCAGGAAGAAAAGCTGACAGAGGCTGTGGCTATGGCAATGACTGAACTGCAACTTAATGGTCTCAGCGAAGCCAAAAAGATTACAAAGATTCATGACTATATCTGCAATCATGTCGATTATGAATACAATTCAAAAGAAGAACAGATATATACAGCTTATGGCGCTCTTTGCACCGGAAAAGCTGTCTGCCAGGGATATGCTGTGCTTTTCTACAGACTGTGCAAGGAAGCAGGGCTATCGGTCAGAATTATCAGCGGTACCGGCAATGGAGGAGCGCATGGGTGGAATATAGTGCGAATCGGCAGTAAATACTATAACGTGGACTGTACCTGGGATGGACAGGGTGCGACCACCTATAATAAGTACCTGTTGAAGTCAGAAGCAGACTTTAAGGATCATACCCGCAAATCATGGAAGGTGGCAGGCAACCACTATCTGGACTATACGTCTGCTGAGTTTAACGCGCAGTATCCTATGACTGAAAAATCATGGGATGAGTCGACTACATATGCACATAGCAAGGAGGCCACGTCAGGTGCTGTGACACTAAAAGCAGAATGGAATGATCCTGTACTGGGACAGCCGACCACATTCCATGTTTCTGCAACAGGTGGATCCGGAAACTATAAATTCAGAATGGATGCACCGAGCTATTCGGATCCAAATCAATGGGCATTTGAATCAGTAGCGGATCCAAGCCGCGGTGAGTGGATTAATTATACATCAGAGTGTGCCTCAAGCGATTATACATTTACCATGACTGCTACCGGTACCTATAACTTTAGATTTTATGTGATGGATATGACTGCAGGGGTACCTTACTTGCGAGTGAATTTCAATATAAGTGTATCGGATGATAAATACCCGAGTGTTGACTCGATTGTCCGGTCTGCAGTAGCTGAGTGCAACAGCAAGACTGATGGCTCAGAGTATGCAAAAGCACTGTGGCTGCATGACTGGCTGCTTGAACAGCTTGAGTATGATAAAACCCTGAAATGGTCTTCGGCTGAGAGTGCGCTGACCAGAGAACTTGGCACATGTCAGTCGTATGAGAGTGCATATGCAAAGCTCCTTACTGCAGCAGGAATAGAAAACAGCGAGACAAGGGATACCTATGATGGACACACCTGGAATGCAATGAAGCTGGACGGACAGTGGTATCAGACGGACTGCACCTGGGATGACAGCAGCGATAACTGGTATAGCTTTGACCAGAGACATTTGTATTTTGGCCTGACGGATGAGCTGATGGCCATAGCACATCCGGGGCATAGCAAAATTTATACCACAGACACGTATGCAACGCGTTCGACAAGCCTTGCCGACAATTATTTTGTAAGGACAGGAGATGCCGCAAAGTGGGCAAAAGCATACTCAGACAGGATTCAGAAAAATCTGGATGCAGGAAAGACAGAGTTTGAAATAACAGCGGACAATGCTTCTTATCCACCAAGTATTTCAGGTATTCAAAATGGTATTACAGCGTATGCGCTTAACCAATTGACATGGACTACAGACAAGGCAGCGGTAACATTAAGTGCTACAGGAAGTGCAAAGAGCTTTACATTTACAGCGGAATACGCTTCAAAGAGTCCTGCAGTCAGCTTGTATGGCAGAAGCATAACCCTTAAAGACAACATCGATGTAAACTATTACATGGAAATGTCTGATTCGGTGTTTGAGCATGATGCTTATCTGGAATTTAAAATCGGTGGTCAGACATATAAGCTTAATGCGAGTGACGCTGCTGAGGTAAATGAGAACGGTAAAACCTTATACAAGTTCTCATGTCCGGTGAATGCGGCACAGATGTCTGATACTATCGAGACAAGAATAGTGATTGATAACAAGACCGAGGAAGAGTATTCCTACAGTGTAAAAGAATATGCCACCGAGCTCCTGTCAAAATCAAACGAGTATCCGGCGGAGACCATTAAGCTTGTGAAGGCACTCTTAAACTATGGAACCGCAGCGCAGAACTTCTTTAAATATAACACTGATAAGCCGGCAAATGCTGGTTTGAGCGATACAGATAAAGCTGTCGCAGCGGCTGATTTTGCTGCATATAAGGCTGTTATTAAAACAGATAGTGCAAATAGTCAGAGTAATGGACTGACATATTACGGAAGCTCTCTGATATGTAAGTCTGAGATGACAGTAAGACATTATTTTATGGTGAACGAAGGCTGTGATATAAACAATTACAAGTTCAGCTATGTTAATGCATATGGCAATGAAGTCAGTCTGACACCTAAAAAGGCTTCAGATGGGGTGTATTGTGTAGATATAAACGGAATAATGGCACGCAACCTGAATAGTAATTATGCATGCAAAGTCACAGGAAAGAATAAGACCTGTATTTTCGAACTGGACTATGGTCCGTTCAGCTATTCACAGAAGGTCATTGATAGCGGAAATTCATCTGATGAATTAAAAAATCTGGTGAACGCGCTATATTGGTATTGGTATTATGGATATAGAAATTAAAAAGACTGCATAATTAAAACCACCGCAGAATTTAACGCTTTAATTAAGCTAAATTCCTGCGGTGGTTTCTTTTGTGCTTATCTGCTTACAATGCTAATCACGGAAGACAAGACCGCCTTTCTGACATATGGGACAAAGTAATTCACTGCTCTCTGATAAAAATATGCTGTCATTTTCTCTTAATAATGACAGTATGATGGTCTGTGGCTGGACACTCAAGATTATAAATAATTGTATGTTACAGGGTAATCCGCTATACTAGATATAAGTGTAACGGATTATTTTAGTTATGCAGAAAGAGATGCAGGGTGGTAGGTGAAAAATTATAGATTCGGGTGAGGTGGATTTTTATGCAATTTTACCACTTTACTGTACTAAAATTTAATATTTTTTTTACAAAATATGCAAAATATGACAAAAAGTACTGGACAAAATGTCCTATATAAGGTAAAATGCATATATGCAATCAAGCAGCACATTTGAAGGTTGTGCAGATAGTATTGGGTATATTTTACGAATTGGGGGGATTTTTCATGAGAATATATCATGCTAAGGATTATGCTGATATGAGCAGAAAAGCTGCAAATATCGTATCGGCACAGGTGATTATGAAGCCTAATTGTGTATTGGGACTGGCTACAGGCTCTACACCTATCGGCTTGTATAAGCAGCTCGTTGAGTGGTTCAAGAAGGGGGATTTGGACTTCTCAGAGGTTATGACGGTGAATCTTGATGAGTACAAGGGACTAAGCCGTGAGAATGACCAGAGCTACTATTATTTTATGCATCAGAATTTGTTTGATCATGTGAATATTCCGGTTGAGAATACTCACCTGCCAAACGGCATG
>ENA-UEYL01000910-UEYL01000910.1-human-gut-metagenome-genome-assembly--contig:-NODE-910-length-27618-cov-4.337424_pt1 | contig 27618 bp, 23 predicted proteins | sample MGYA00242941_ERZ507946 | MGnify/ENA primary metagenome ERZ507946 (study PRJEB26167, sample SAMN06115482) | human gut metagenome | host: Homo sapiens | place: China:Guizhou | collected 2015-03-11...
AGCCAGTTCCGTCAGCCCATGCTGGAGTTCTCCGGCTCCTGCGCCGGCTGCGCCGAGACCAGCTATGCCCGCCTGATCACCCAGCTGTTCGGCGATCACATGTACATCTCCAACGCCACCGGCTGCTCCTCCATCTGGGGCGGTCCTGCGGCTACCTCTCCCTACTGCACCAACAAGGAAGGCCATGGCCCCGCCTGGTCCAACTCCCTGTTTGAGGACAACGCCGAGCACGGCCTGGGCATGTATCTGGGCCAGCAGGCTGTCCGTACCCGTCTGGCTGAGAAGATCCGCGAGCTGGCCGGTGTGACCGAGAGCGCCGAGAAGAAGGCTGCCTGCGAGGAATACCTGAACACCATGGAAGACTATGAGGCCAACAAGGCTGCTACCGACAAGCTGGTGGCGGCTCTCGAGGCGGATCCCGACTGCCCGTACAGCAAGGAGATCCTGGCCGACAAGGAATACCTGGTCAAGAAGTCCCTGTGGATCTTCGGCGGCGACGGCTGGGCTTACGACATCGGCTTCGGCGGCGTGGACCATGTCCTGGCCTCCGGCAATGATGTGAACATCTTCGTCTTCGATACCGAGGTGTACTCCAACACCGGCGGACAGGCTTCCAAGGCCTCCAACATCGGTCAGGTGGCACAGTTTGCCGCAGCCGGTAAGGAGATCAAGAAGAAGTCCCTGGCGGAGATCGCCATGAGCTACGGCTACATCTATGTGGCTCAGATCGCCATGGGCGCCAACCCCGCTCAGACCCTCAAGGCCATCAAGGAGGCCGAGGCCTATCACGGTCCTTCCCTGATCATCGGCTATGCTCCCTGCGAGATGCACTCCATCAAGGGCGGCATGACCAACTGCCAGAAGGAAATGAAGAAGGCCGTCGAGTGCGGTTACTGGAATCTGTTCCGGTTCAACCCCGCTGCCGAGGGCGCCAAGTTCACCCTGGACTCCAAGGAGCCCAAGGGCGGTTATCAGGAGTTCCTGATGAACGAGGCCCGTTACAGCCGTCTGACCCGCGAGTTCCCCGACCGCGCCAGCGAGCTGTTCCAGCGCAACGAGAAGAGCGCCATGGAGCGTTACGAGCACCTGCTCAAGCTCAAGGAAATGTATCAGGGCTAAGAGCCGGTTTCCAAGTGCAAAAAGACCGCGGGAAATTTTCCCGCGGTCTTTTTTTACAATTTCTTTATAAAAGTGCCCACGTTCACAAAAAAGTAATAGATTTACCCGGCAGGATACGGTATAATCACAGCCGGAAAGAAGGTCGATCCATGAGACAAGATCCTCCGACTCCGAATGCCCGGCATTCGCACAAGCGCATTGCGCTTGTGGATCTACCGCTGGTAGCCCTGGTGGTAACGCTGGTGGTGGAGCTGTTTAACCATAAAGCCTTTACCGATGGTCTGGAGAGCTTTGCGGCATTTGCCACAGAGCATCCCCTGGCACTGGTCACGGATTTTTTGATTGTACTGGCGACCCTGACGCCGGCGGTGTTTCTGCACCGCCGGGTGTTTTACACGTCTCTGGTAGCCATTCTTTGGCTCATCGGCGGTGCCGCCAACGGGTTTATCCTGCTCAACCGGATGACGCCCTTTACCATGGCGGACCTGACCGTCCTCAACAGCGGATTGGATACCCTGCCCAATTACCTCTCGACGGGGTATATCGTGCTGTTGGCGGTTGCGGTGGGTGTGACGGTAGTGGTATTGGCCCTGCTGTTCTGGAAGGGCCCCCGAAACCAGGTTCCCAGCCGGAAGCGCCTTTACGGCGGCATTCTGGCCATGCTGATGAATCTGGGCGTTTTGTGCTGCGTTTGGGCGGCGGCCTTCCAGACCGATCAGCTCTCCACGGTGTTTTCCAACCTGGCAACGGCCTATGAGGACTACGGGTTTTCCTATTGCTTTTTGCAGACCTGGCTCAACAAAGGAATCTCACAGCCCATGGGATACGGTTCCCGCAGTGTAGAACGGGTTGAGAGTATGGTGGAAAAGCTGGCGGCAGAGGCGCAGACCGGTGTCCCGCAGACGGATGTGAATGTAATTTATGTGCAGCTGGAATCGTTTATTGATCCGTCCCTCATCCAGGGGCTGACGCTTTCCGAAGACCCGGTTCCCAACTGGACGGAATTGTCGGAACACTACAGTACCGGCGCCCTCACGGTGCCGGTGGTAGGCGCAGGCACAGCCAATACGGAGTGCGAGGTTCTGACGGGTATGAGCACGCGCTTTTTCGGACCCGGCGAGTATCCTTATGAGACCCGCCTGCGGGACCGGACGGTGGAATCCGTGGCCTATGACCTCAAGGAGGCCGGATATGCGGCTCATGCGATCCACAACCACAACGCCACATTTTACAGCCGCAATGAAGTGTACGCCAATTTGGGCTTTGATGATTTTACCGCGCTGGAATACATGCCCCAGGTGAAAACCACACCCCAGAACTGGGCCAAGGACGAGATCCTGACCGGGCAGATTCTCAAGGCGCTGAACACCACGCCCAATCAGGCGGACCTGGTCTTTACGGTTTCGGTTCAAGGACATGGCAAGTATCCCCTGGAGCCCGTCCTGGAAAATCCGGAGATTTCCGTGATCTCCTGTCCCGATGAGCGGTTCCGCTATGCGGCAGAATATTATGTCAATCAAGTGCACGAGATGGATGCCTTCATCGGCACCCTGACAGATGCGCTGGAGCGGCGGGAGGAGCGAACGGTGCTGGTGCTTTACGGCGACCACCTGCCCGCCTTGGGATTGGAAGCGTCGGATATGGAGAGCGGAACGCTCTTTTCCACGGAGTACATTATTTGGGACAATTTCGGCTTGGAAAAGCAGGACCAGGATTTGGCGGCATATCAGCTCACCAGTGAAGTTTTGGGACGGCTGAACATTACCAATGGCGTGATCAACCAGTTCCATCAGTTCTGCCGGGAGCAGTCTACTTACCGCAGAGATCTGGAGCTGCTGCAGTACGATGTCCTCTACGGGAAGAAGTACCTCTACGATGGCCAGATGCCGTATGAGCCCTCCCAGATGCAGCTGGGGATGTCGCCCATCGAGATCCAGAGACTGTTTGAACTGGGCGGGGAATGGTATGTCAGCGGTGTGAATTTTTCCCCGTACTGCCGCGTGATGTCCGGCAGCCGGCAGCTGGATACCGTGTACATGTCCGCCCAACTGCTCAAAGTGACAGAGGATCCGGAGACAGACAATGCAGAGGATTTGTCGATCCGGGTGGTGGATAAGCACAATGAGGTCCTGACGGATACAGCGGAGCAGCGGGCTTCGTGAGAGGAATTTAACCGCTTGTGCTGCGAACATAAGAAAAAGCGGGCGTCCACTCAGGACGCCCGCTTTTTGCTGTTTGCTTATGCTTTGCACCGCAGCTGCAATTGATGTTCCGTGACGGCATAGGCTTCCTGCGCCCAGGGGTCCCGGGGGAAGGGAGCCGGAATCTCCGCGCCCCGGCGGCTCAGGATCACGGAGGCGACCGTCTCCAGCATGCGGGGATTTTTCACCAGCAGGGGACCGGTCAGCTCCGAAGCAAACACGTTGGCCTGATGAAACCCCTCGCTGCCGCGGGGACCTTCATTGCCGAACCCCATGGCCAAAGAGGTCAGAAGCGGCGTTTGAACACCGCGGATCACAGAGCACTTGTTCATAAAGCCCACGACGGCTTCGGGATAGAGGTCCGTCGTACCGTAGACGTCTTCGACAAACCGGCGCGTACCCTGCACGCTGGTAAAATCGGCCAGACCAATGCCGTCGAAGGTGGCGCCGCTGCTGTCGGTAATGGCAGCGCCCAGCAGTTCCATGGCGGTTCCGGCAAAAAACACCGGCATCCCGTCGGATGCGGCGGAGCGGATCTCTCCGGCCAGGGGGGCCAGGGAGTCCATGGCGGCCTCCTGGCTGCGCTCGGTGCCGGCGCCCATGAACAGAAGGTCTGCTTCGGCCAGGGAAGCGCGCTCGCCAGGGGCCAGGGGAGTGACCGTAACGGTGTGGCCCAGCTGCTCCAGGAGTCTGCGCAGTACGCAGAGATTGGCGTAGCTGCCGTAGAGGCTCATCAAATCGGGATAGAAATGCACAAACCGGAATTCCATGGCTCAATCCTCCTTTTTCACAATGGGCAGATTCAGCAGCTTGTCCCGGTCGGAGAAGCAGGTCACCACATACACGTCCTCTTCACCCGCAGATTGCAGCGACTGGGCGGCTGCAGCGATATCGGGCTGGACGGACCAGCGCTCCGAAGGCAGGGCGGAGAAGGAGAACCGCTGGGCCAGGTCGTTGCAGTACTGGCCTGCCAGAATGACCCGCTCCACCTGGGGGCAGTGGAGCAGATCGAAATCAATGTCCCAGAGCCAGCTGGTTTCGCTGGTGAAATACTTGCGGCTTACGGCGTCCACGATAACCAGCACCGTGCAGGGGCGCTGGGTGGAACGGATATAGCGCAGGTTCGTGTCGTAGGCAATGGAATTTTCGTGCTTGCTGGTCAGCAGCGTGCCGTGATGACTGCCCAGGGTAAAATGCTGCATCCGGCCGTTTTTGAGCACATAGTTGCTGATGACCTTTCCGATGGCGGCGCCGTCCACGCCGCACTCCCGGCAGGCGGCATAGGCGGCCAGGATGTTGTAGACGTTGTAAATGCTGCAAAACGCCAGATGAACCTCCACGCTGTGGTCCAGGGTCAGAGTTCCGGCTGTCAGGTCCAGGGCGGTGGCGGTATAGTCCGTCTCATGGCGGTGGTGACCGCAGCGGGTGCAGCGGTAGGCGCCGATGTGATTGTAGTGGACGAAGTCATAGGTCATGGGCGCCTTGCACACCGGGCAATGGGCTCCGTCGTGGTAGACGCCGGTGGGGGTGTCGAAATCCGTGGGGCAGCGGTCCAGGCCGAACCACTTGACCTTCTCGTGGTTCCGGCCGAAGCAGGAGACCAGGGGGTCGTCTGCATTGAGCAGAAGTTCCGTGTCCGGGTGAATGGCCGGGACAATGGCGTCATAGACCCATTCGGGATGGCCGTTGCGGGTAAGCTGGTCCCGGTAGAGATTCGTGATGACGAACTGGGTGGGATGGAAGTAGCGGAAACTCTGGGCGGCATAGCGCTCATCGGATTCGATGAGCAGCACGTCGGCTTTCACCCGGCCGGTGAGGGTGGCGTGGGTCAGGACCAGGGTGGTGACGCCCTCGATCTGGTTGGATCCCTCTTCGTTGTAGACCACCCGGCGGCCGTCGGAGCGGAGGATGGCGGCAATCATTTCCACCGTGGAGGTTTTGCCGTTGGAGCCGGTGACGGCCAGAATGTGGGGAGGCATCTTCACCCGGCGCAGGATGTCGGGACAAATTTTCAGGGCGAATTTACCGGGCAGGGAGCTGCCCTTGCCCACCAGTTTGCCCACAAAGCGGCCAACCTTGCATACCAGGATTGCCAGGAACATTCTCACGGTTCCACCATCTCCTTTTCGGAAAAGTCCCGGAATTCCGCCACGGCGCGGATGGGCGCGCCGTCGGCGTTGAGAAATTTCAGCGGCAGGGCAAAGAGCATGAATTCCCGCCGGGGAGCTACCTTGCGCAGGCACAGGTTCTCCAGAATCACAAGGCCGCCCTCCAGGAGGGTCTTGTGGGCCAGAAATTCCGGATCCCGCAGGGTATCCACGCTCAGGGCGTCCGTGCCCACGCCCTTGAGCCCGCAGGAGACCAGATACCGGGCGGCTTCGGCATCGGGGACGGGGAAGGAGTCGTCAAAATAGGCGTCCGTGCCCCAGCGCTTTTCCCAGCCGGTATAGAAGAGCACGAAATCCGCCGAACGCAGGAATCCGTTTTGCTCGCGTAAGTAGTCGGCCGTGATCACACTGCCCGGAGCCATGTCGGAGACATCCAGCACCACGGCGCGGCCGCAGAACTGGGAAACCGGCAGGACCTCCAGGGAGGAGCCGTGGCGCAGCATATGGGCGGGGGCGTCCATGTGGGTGCCGGTGTGGGAGACCAGGGTCAGCCGGGTTTCCCGGTAGCCTGCCCGGGTCAAAGAGCCGGTGGAGGTGAGGGAGGGGGCTTCGGAGCCGGGATACATGGGCATATCCGGGGTGATGGTGTGAGTGAGATCGATGATCATAAGCGTGGAGTCCTTCCTTTTGATGGATATGGCACGGGGATCAGCCCCGGTGTTCCAGATAGATGATAAGGGACGTGATGTCCGCCGGGGAGACGCCGGAGATCCGGCTGGCCTGCCCCAGGTTTTCCGGGCGGACGGCGCTGAGCTTTTCCCGGGCTTCCAGCCGCAGGCCCGGCATGGACTGGTAGTCCAGATCCCGGGGCAGCCGCCGGGCCTCCATGCGCCGCAGGTCTTCCACCTGCTTTTGCTGGCGCTGGATGTAACCGGCGTACTTGACGCTGATTTCCACCTGCTCCCTGACTTCCTGGGGCAGGGCGGGACGCTGGGGATCGAAGGGGGCCAGATCGTCGTAATGAAGCTGCGGGCGGCGCAGCAGGGCGATCAGCGGCGCGCCGTCCGGCGCGTCGGCGGTGCCCTTTTCCGTCAGCAGGGCGGACAGGGCCGGAGAGGGGGCGGCGCCGGTGTGGGTCAGCCGGGCGATCTCCCGGTCCACGGCGGCGTATTTTGCTTCCACGGCCTGCATCCGCTCGGGACTGACCAGTCCGATGGCGTATCCCCGGGCGCTCAGGCGCCGGTCGGCGTTGTCCTGACGCAGCAGCAGACGGTATTCACTGCGGGAGGTCATGATGCGGTAGGGTTCGTTGGTGCCCTTGGTGACCAGATCGTCAATGAGGGTACCGATGTAGCTCTCACTGCGGGAGAGAATGAAGTCCTCCCGGCCCAGCAGCTTTCCGGCGGCGTTGACACCGGCCACAAAGCCCTGAACCGCCGCCTCCTCATAGCCGGAGGAACCGTTGAACTGCCCGGCGCCGTAAAGGCCGGAGACGGCCTTGCACTCCAGCGTGGGCCGCAGGGCCAGGGGGTCGATGCAGTCATACTCAATGGCGTAGGCCGGGCGGGTCATCACCGCGTGGGTCAGGCCCGGGACGCTGTGGAGCATCTGCAGCTGCACCTCTTCCGGCATGGAGGAGGAGAAGCCCTGAATGTACAGCTCCTCGGTCTCCAGCCCCATGGGCTCCACAAAGAGCTGGTGGCGGAGCTTGTCCGGGAAGCGGACGATTTTCGTCTCAAAGGAGGGACAGTACCGGGGACCAATGCCCTCGATCAGGCCGGAGTACATGGGTGCCCGGTCCAGGTTCTCCTGCACAATCCGGCGGGTCTCCTCCGTGGTCCAGGTGAGATAGCACACGGCCCGGTTTTCCGGCGGCGTGGGCGTGGAGTAGGAGAAGGGGAGGGGATTGGTGTCCCCGTACTGAATCTCCATTTCGTCAAAGTCCACGGTCCGGGCGTTGACCCGGGGCGGCGTGCCGGTCTTGAACCGGCGCAGGGGCAGCCCCATCTGCCGCAGGCACTCCGTCAGGCGCACGGCGGCATGCATGCCGTCAGGGCCGGAATCCTCCACGCACTCGCCCACAATGGTCCGGCCGGAGAGGTACGTGCCCGTGGCCAGGATTACCGCCCGGACATCAAACACCGCGCCGGTGGTGAGCACCACCTGGCTGACGGCGCCGCCCTGCGTCCGGATCTCGATCACTTCGCCCTGCCGTACGGTCAGATGCTCCTGCCGCTCCAGGGTGTGCTTCATGTACTCCTGATAGCGCCGCCGGTCCGCCTGGGCCCGCAGGCTCCAGACGGCGGGGCCCTTGCCCTTGTTCAAAAGCCGGTACTGGATGCAGCAGGCATCGGCAGCCCGGGCCATTTCGCCGCCCAAAGCGTCCAGCTCCCGGACCAGATGGCCCTTGCCGGTGCCGCCGATGGCGGGATTGCAGGGCATGTTGCCCACCGCGTCCAGGTTGATGGTAAAGACGATGGTTTCCAGCCCCAGCCGGGCGGCGGCCAGGGCCGCCTCGATCCCGGCGTGACCGGCGCCCACTACCGCGATGTCAAATTGTCCAGCGTGAAATTCGGTCATGGAATCATCCTTTGTGCAGAGTCAGTACGGCAACCTCCGGCCGGTTGAACAGCCGGAATGTGAAACCGGAATTCCCCAGGCCCCGGGTCACAAACAGGGTGGAGCCGTTTTTTTCATACAGTCCCGCCGTATAGGAGGGAAAGAAGGTGTGCTCGGTGGAGACCAGTCCATCGGTAAAGGGCAGCCGCACCAGACCGCCGTGCCCGTGGCCGGAGACCACCAGATCGGCGCCTAAAAGGCTGTAATGCTCCGCGAAAGCATTGTTCCGGTGAGCCAGCAGAATCCAAAAGGGATCGCCCCAGTCCTCGGCCACCTCGGCGGCGACTTCTTCGGGCGTCTTTTGATCGGCATAGCCGTTGGGATCGTCAATCCCCGCCAGAATGATCTGGTCTCCGTTCCGGGTCAGAGGAAGAGACTGGTTGGAGAGGACATGCACACCGTTTTCGGTCAGTGTTTCCTTCATTTCAGGCACGTGGCCCACAGCCCACTCATGGTTGCCGGTAACGTAGTAGGTAGGGGCTATGGCGCTCAGGCCCTGGGCGACAGTGGTCAAATAGCCCGGGGGAACCTCCCGCCCGGCGTCCACCAGATCTCCCACCAAAAAGATGTACTCCGGAACCTGCTCGGCCACAGCCTCCAGAAGGTGTGAGTTGTCTTCGCCAAAGGACGCCGTGTGCAGATCACCCAAAACCACAACCCGGCAGTTGTCAAATCCTGCCGGGAGGGCGGGAAGGGCGGCGTCTGCATGGGTAACCTGTAAGGCGGTGTTGTCCCAGAAAATCAGAAGTGCTGCCGCCAGAATGAAAAGCAGCAGCCGAACAGCCGTCCGCAGGGGACGGCGCTTGCGTGTACGGTTTCTCATATGGATGTGGCGGCCCCCTATGCCGCAGCGTGAACTCAAAGATGCAGGCGTTCAAATGCGTTAAGCATTATATCATAGGAAGTATTTACGGGGCGAGAGAAAAATTATACAAAGAACAGCGAACTTTTGCCGGAAAATCCCGGGCTTCCGGGCGTTTTGCCAACCGCAACACAGAAAAGGGCAAAATATACAAATATTTAACACAAAATTCATATAATCTGACGGTGGAGACCTTGCACATTTCCCGGGAGGGTGCTATAATACAACCAACAAAACAGGAAAGGAGGCATGGCATATGAAGCTGTATGAAAACAATGCCCGGGATGTGGATGATCTCATTTTCGGCGACGGCAACTGGAACTCCAGCGAGCGGTAAAGAAACGATTCCATACGAACGGTAGACCACGCCTGAGGGCGTGGGTTTTCTTTTTTTATGGCAGAGAAACCTGACGAAAAAAGGAAAAATATCGTAGCGTTTTTAGGATAAATGTGTTACGCTGAAAGTGAAAAGTGAGACCAGAAATGCTGACAAAAAGGGAAGCGGGTGTGTGGCTTCTCTGCGGATAGGAGGGGTCGGGAATGTGGAGAAACTGGATGTTGGTGCCGGCGCTGGTCCTGGTGCTGACACTGAGCGCCTGTGGGGGAACGGCCTCTTCAACAGAGGAGGAGGCCGCACAGGGCGAGCTTTCGGAGGCCCGGGTGGAGGCGGCAGGGAGGCCGCTGTCTGAGGAGGAGATTATCTCCGCCTATGACCGGGCGGTTACGGCGTACAGCTGGTTTGTGGTTTCTCCCCTTCCGGATACCGGACAGACGGTCAGTCAGGACGGCCGCATATACCGCCGGGTAGACGGGATGGAGGAGCTGGAGGATCTGCGGATCTATCTCAACGGTCTCTTCGCCCCCGAGGTGACGGAGCGGCTGCTGGCCACCGGCGGAGAGAGTCCCATGTACCGGGATATTGACGGGGCCCTGTATGTCACCGGTCAGGGGCGGGAACGGGATCCCCTGAAGGGAAAGCGCCAGGTGGAAGCGCAGCAGGTTTCCGATGGGGAATATTCCGTCAATGTGACGGTGGATCTGCTGGACCGGGACGGCGTGACGGTGACCGGGCTGGAGAGCTGGTCGTTTCCCTATGTCTACACCGGGGAGCGGTGGGTGTTCACCGATTTTCATCTCATTTATTGACCGGAGTTTCCCGGGGCACAGGCCCCGGGAATTTTTTTGCCTGTGCTTGGGAGCATATGGGAAAAACGCAGAAAGTACGGAACTTTTTTTGGATGAAACAGAAAAAGAACGTATCGTTGCGCAACGTCGGGAAAAATGCCGCTTGCAAAACACGTCCGGTATGCTAGAATGAAAAAAACCCGTATTGGGAAACTGACGACAAAGGAGTGGGACGACTATGGATCAGCTGTTCTGGATCGGATTTGTCGGCGCGGCGGTAGCGGGGCTGTTTGCCTGGCTGCAGGCGAAAAAAGTGCTGGCCTATTCGGAGGGAACGGAGCGCATGCGCAAGATTGCATCCAGCATCCGCGCCGGCGCCAATGCGTACTTAAAGCAGCAGTACACCACGGTGTGCAAGGTGTTTGTGGTGGTATTTGTAATTTTGCTGCTGATTGCATTTGGCTCAGGGGGCGCCATGCTCTCCAAGTTTACGCCCTTTGCCTTTGTGACCGGCGGGATTTTCTCCATGCTCTCCGGCTTTATCGGAATGAAAATTGCCACCAATGCCAATGCCCGGACGGCGCAGGCCGCCTCCGAGAGCCTCAACCGGGGACTGCGGGTGGCGTTTTCCTCCGGCTCCGTCATGGGCTTTACCGTGGTGGGTCTGGGCATGCTGGACATCACCATCTGGTTTTTCCTGCTGCGCTATGTCTTCGGGATGGATGACCCCGTTGCCCTGGGCAATGTGATGGTCATGAACGGCATGGGCGCCTCCTTCATGGCGCTGTTTGCCCGTGTGGGCGGCGGCATCTACACCAAGGCTGCCGACGTGGGCGCGGACCTGGTGGGCAAGGTGGAGGCCGGCATTCCGGAGGACGATCCCCGGAACCCTGCCACCATCGCCGACAACGTGGGCGACAACGTGGGCGACGTGGCCGGTATGGGCGCCGATCTGTATGAGTCCTATGTGGGCTCCATTCTCGCCACCTTTGCCCTGGGCGCCGTGGGCGGCTACGGCTGGGGCGGACTGCTGCTGCCCGTGGCCCTGGCTGTCACCGGCATCATCTGCTCGATCATCGGTTCCTTCCTGGTCAAGACCAAGGAGGACGCCACCCAGGAATCCCTGCTCAAGAGCCTGCGCACCGGCACATACACCGCCGCCATCCTGGCGGCCATCGTGGCGGCGCCTTTGACCTATGTGATCCTGGACGGACACATGGGCGTGTATGTGGCCATCCTCTGCGGCCTCATCGGCGGCTGCGCCATCGGCTACTTCACCGAGTACTATACCTCCGATACCTATAAGCCCACCCAGGAGCTGGCGGCGGCCTCCGAGACCGGCTCCGCCACCATCATCATCGGCGGCATCTCCCTGGGCCTCAAGTCCACCATGACCTCCATCCTCATCGTGGCGGCGGCCGTGCTGGTGAGCTACTTTGCCGCCGGCGGCTCCACCGTCATCGTGGACGGCTCCGGCGCCTTCACCGAGGCCTTCAACCAGGGCCTCTACGGCATCGGCATCGCCGGCGTGGGCATGCTGTCCACCCTGGGCATCACCCTGGCCACCGACGCCTACGGCCCCGTGGCCGACAACGCCGGCGGCATCGCCGAGATGAGCGGTCTGCCCGAGACCGTCCGCACCCGTACCGACGCCCTGGACTCTCTGGGCAACACCACCGCCGCCACCGGCAAGGGCTTCGCCATCGGCTCCGCCTCCCTGACCGCCCTGGCGCTGCTGGTGAGCTATGTGAACATCGTCCAGGAGAATACCACGGAGACCCTGAACTTCACCCTGACCAGCCCCACGGTGCTGGTGGGCATGTTCATCGGCGCCATGCTGACGTTCGTGTTCTCCGCCTTCACCATGAGCGCCGTGCAGAAAGCGGCCCAGTCCATCGTGGTGGAAGTGCGCCGGCAGTTCCGTGAGATCGCCGGCATCATGGAGTACAAGGCCGACCCGGACTACGCCTCCTGCGTGGCCCTTTGCACCAAGGGTGCTCTCCACGAGATGGTGGCGCCCGCTCTGCTGGCCATCATCGTGCCCATCGCCACGGGCCTGATCCTGGGTCCCACCGGCGTGGTGGGCCTGCTGGGCGGCGTGTCCGTCACGGGCTTTGCCATGGCCGTGTTCATGTCCAACGCCGGCGGCGCCTGGGACAACGCCAAGAAGTATATCGAGAGCGGCCACCATGGCGGCAAGGGCTCCGAGTGCCACAAGGCCGCCGTCGTGGGCGATACCGTGGGCGATCCCTTCAAGGATACCTCCGGCCCGTCCTTGAACATCCTCATCAAGCTCTGCTCCACCGTGTCCATCGTGTTCTCCGGCCTCATCCTGGCCTTCAACCTGATGAACTACCTGTAAGATCAGATCCAAAGCGCGCCCTCCTGTCGGGAGGGCGCGCTTTTTGTCATTTCATACAGGAAATCAGGGCAAAATTTGGCCGGGACGGGAAAGAAACGGCACCGCCTCTTTGCTTGACAGGGTAATCGTTTACCGATATAATAATGGGCGGAAAACCCACGGAAGTTCCTGAAATGAGTGAAATTCCGAAAAATACAATTGAAGGAAAGGAACGCACGAACATGATCTATTCCACTGAAGTGCAGAATATGTGCCCCGTCGCCAAGGGCGCGTACCATGGCCCGGCGCCCATCCCCGAGGAGGGCAAGTGGGTCCAGGCCAAGGAGATCAAGGACATTTCCGGCCTGACTCACGGTGTGGGCTGGTGCGCCCCCCAGCAGGGCGCCTGCAAGCTGACCCTCAACGTCAAGGACGGCATCATTGAGGAGGCCCTGGTGGAGACCCTGGGCTGCTCCGGCATGACCCACTCCGCCGCCATGGCCTCTGAGATCCTGGTGGGCAAGACCCTCCTGGAGGCCCTGAACACCGACCTGGTGTGCGACGCCATCAACACCGCCATGCGGGAGCTGTTCCTCCAGATCGTCTACGGCCGCACCCAGACCGCTTTCTCTGAGGGCGGATTGCCCATCGGCGCCTCTTTGGAGGACCTGGGCAAGGGCCTTCGCAGCCAGGTGGGCACCATGTTCGCCTCCAAGGCCAAGGGTCCCCGCTATCTGGAGATGGCCGAGGGCTATGTGACCCGCATCGCTCTAAACAAGGACGATGAGATCATCGGATACGAGTTCATCAACCTGGGCAAGATGATGGACGCTATCAAGAAGGGCACCGACGCCAATGAGGCCATGGAGGCCGCCAAGGGCCGCTACGGCCAGTTTGACGCCGCCGCCAAGTATATCGATCCCCGCCACGAATAAGAAAAGGAGGAATTGACCAATGGCTCTGTTTGAAAGCTACGAAAGAAGAATCGACAAGATCAATTCCGTCCTGTCTCAGTACGGAATTTCCAGTGTGGAAGAGTGCCGCGACATCTGCAAGGCCGCCGGCTTCGACCCCTATGAGATCGTCAAGGGCATCCAGCCCATCGCCTTCGAGAACGCCGCCTGGGCCTACTGCGTGGGCGCCGCCATCGCGCTGAAGAAGAACGTGGCCACCGCCGCCGAGGCCGCCGAGGCCATCGGCGAGGGCCTGCAGGCCTTCTGCATCCCCGGCTCCGTCGCTGAGGACCGCAAGGTGGGCCTGGGCCACGGCAACCTGGGCGCCATGCTGCTGCGGGACGAGACCAAGTGCTTCGCCTTCCTGGCCGGCCACGAGTCCTTCGCCGCCGCTGAGGGCGCCATCGGCATCGTCCGCAACGCCAACAAGGCCCGTAAGGAGCCCCTGCGGGTTATCCTCAACGGCCTGGGCAAGGACGCCGCTCAGATCATCTCCCGCATCAACGGCTTCACCTATGTCCAGACCCAGTTCGACTACTACACCGGCGAGCTGAAGATCGTCCGTGAGATCCGCTACTCCGAGGGTGAGCGGGCCAACGTCCGCTGCTACGGCGCCGACGACGTCCGCGAGGGCGTGGCCATCATGCACCACGAGGGCGTGGACGTGTCCATCACCGGCAACTCCACCAACCCCACCCGCTTCCAGCATCCTGTGGCCGGCACCTACAAGAAAGAGTGCATCGAGCAGGGCAAGAAGTACTTCTCCGTGGCCTCCGGCGGCGGCACCGGCCGTACGCTGCACCCGGACAACATGGCCGCCGGCCCTGCCAGCTACGGCATGACCGACACCATGGGCCGTATGCACTCCGACGCCCAGTTCGCCGGCAGCTCCTCCGTCCCCGCGCACGTGGAGATGATGGGCTTCCTGGGCATGGGCAATAACCCCATGGTGGGCGCCACCGTGGCGGTTGCCGTGGCTGTGGCCGAGAGCCGCAAGTAAGCGCAGCGCATGTTTTAAACGCCAAAGCCCCCGGGAACTCCCGGGGGCTTTTTCGATCTAGACTTGGAAGGAGGGGGTATCATGCAGCTCAATACGCTTGGCCTGGTGCATGAATTTCTGCGGCAGACAGTTCGCCCCGGCGCTGTTTGCGTGGATGCCACGGCGGGCAAGGGCCGGGACACGGCGCTTCTTTGCCGTCTGGCGGGGCCGTCGGGCCGGGTGCTGGCCTTTGACATCCAGCCCCAGGCGGTGGCCCAGACCAATGCTCTGCTGGAATCGGAGGGCTTGCGGGCGGAGGTGCATCTGGACAGCCACGAGAACCTTTTGCAGTACGTCTCGCCAGAGAGCGTGGACTGCGTGGTGTTCAACTTCGGCCGCCTGCCGGGCGGGGACCCGAAGATCATGACCCGGGCGGAAAGCTCCCTGGCTGCCATCGACGCCGCCCTTGCGGCGCTGCGGCCCGGCGGCGTGATGGCCATCGCCCTCTACTATGGCGGCGAGAACGGCTACGAAGAGCGGGACGCGGTGCTCCGCCACTTAGAGCAGCTGGACCAGCGGCGGTATACCGTGCTGGAGTGCCGGTGGTCCAACCGCCGGGGCGATCCGCCCATGCCGGTGCTGGTGTGGAAAGAGGGATAAAAAGGCGGCGGCCTGCGGGCCGCCGCTTTTTTTAGCTTCTCTGAGAGATCCCGTTGCCGCCGTGCTTTGCCGGGCGCAATGTCCGGCGTATCAGCCACACGGTGGAGAGCGCATAGCACCACCACAGCACGGCCCCCAGAGGGGCGTTGCGGTAATAATACGGAAACAGCAGGGGAAAGAAGTTGATCAGCACCTCACTAACAGAAGTGGGCTGGAGCAGCGGCATGGAAAAGATCCGCACCACCGGCAGCCACAGCGCTGCCAGCAGCCCTGCCCAGATGCCCCAGCAGGCTCCAACTCCCGGCGGGTTGCGCAGGGTCCGCCAGGCAAGGCCCGCCAGCACCATCAGCTGCACCAGCGCCAGCAGGGGAGCGGCCAGGGACGTATGCTGCCAGTACCCGGGGGTCAGCAGATGTCCCATATTGATGCTTGTGGCGTACCGGGTCACAAACAGGGCGCAGATCCACAGGGTCCACCCGATGGCAAGATCCAGCCGCCGCCGTACCACCAGGCACAGCACACCGATGATGAAAAGCGGCGCTGTGAGAAATACCAGGGCGAAGTTCAGCGCCGTTGCCAGCAGGGCCACGGCCATGAATACGATGCCCGTGAGCTTTTGCCGGTGGAGCCGGAGGAGCTCGGCGGTATCCTGCGGTGCTGCGGCGGTCTGGGGTACATGCAATTTATCTGCTGCCCCGGCCAGATCCGGCGGGGTATTTTTGGCGCCGGACGGGATCTCCGTTTGATTGTTGGCGTCCGAGCCGGAGGGCGCGTCCGCCGTGCCCTTCACCAGCTCGTCCAGCGTCACGCCGAAGATCTCACTCAGCCGCACCAGCCGGTCCAGATCCGGGATGCTGGCATCAGTTTCCCATTTGCTGATGGATTGCCGGGAGACTCCCAGCCGCTCCGCCAGTGTTTCCTGGGAAAGCCCCGCCCGGGTGCGCAGGGCAAGGAGCCGCTGTCCCATGGTCATATCCGCCGCCTCCTTTGGTCAATTTCTGTGGCTATGGTACCATCCGGCGGCGCAAATGTCCATCCAGCGGCCTTGACAAGGCTGCAACCGGCAGTTGCAGCGGCAAATTTCCAATACAAAACGGAAAAAATCCCCGGAGGATTACTCCGGGGAATCGCTCTTCCAGCAACCGCTGTGCCCAGGGACCTCCGACAAAATAGAGAATGCCCACCAGAACTGTTAGCACAGCTCCTGCTACCAGCCCCACAAGACGGCGGGCACAGTGTTTCTGCCTTGCCGGGCCATACAGAAGTTCTTTTACATCGACACTCAGAGCCTCCGCCAGGGCCGTCAGCATCTCCACATCCGGCCGGGAGTGGCCGGTTTCCCAAAGTTAAGGATATGGATACAGGTTAATCAATTTTGCCGATAAATCGGTAGTAAATCTCAATCTCCTGATCTCGCATCCCATCTGCACTTTTAGTGGCCTCGTGAATGACGATTTTTTCAATCAGGGTATTGAGAAGTTCGGCGGTCAGTTCCGAGGGATTGGCGTACTGCTTGATGAGAGCGACCCACTTTTCGGCATCCAGGGCAGTCTGCTGTTCTGCGGACAGCTCCGATTGCAAGCGGCTGATTTTTTCCTCCAGCTCCAGCTGTTCTGCCTGGTACTTTTTAGTCAGCAGATTGAAGTTATACTCGGTGATTCGTCCGGCAGACCAGTCCTCATACATTCGGACGAATTTTCCATCCACTTCTGCCTTGCGCTTTTCTACCCGTTTCAGCTCGGATTCCTGACGCTTGGCGGCGGTCATACGTTCCCGGTCACCGTTTTTCAAAATCTGCTGCAAGAGTTTTTCTTCGCTCAGCTGCGCCCGATGGGACCAATATTGGATTCTGGACAATACATAAGTATACAGAACATCATAACGAATATAGTGTGCTGTACAAGCGCCTTCAATTTTACCCATCTGCCGATATGAAGTACAGTTAAAATAGTGAAAAGGCTTTTTATTGTTTTTGTTGGTACCAAAACTCATGGACCAGCCGCAATCTGCACATTTTACAAGACCGGCGAAAATCTGCGTTGTGGCATCCTTCTGCTGCCGTCTGCGGCTGGCGATCTGCTTTTGCACCTGCTCAAACACATCCCGGCTGATAATCGCCTCATGGGTATTTTCCACCCGAATCCATTCTTCTTTCGGCTTGCGCACCTTTTTCTTATTTTTATAAGAGATATTGGTCTGCTTATTGTGTACGCTGTTGCCGATATAGGTTTCATCTTGCAGGATACTTTTGACCTGAGCAATCGTCCAAGCATAGGATTTTTCTTCCGGCGCATTGGCATAGATATTGGCGAAAGTTCCATACCGCTGATAATTGAGCCAGCCCGCAGTCGGAACTTTCTCTGCAATCAGGGTCTTGGTGATTTTCGCTGCACCCGCCCCATGAAGTGCAAGGTCAAAGATTTTCTCGATGATCCAGCGGGTTTCTTCGTCTATGGCCAAAGTGTTTTTGACTTCGGGATGGCGGATGTATCCCAGCGGCGCATAGGCAAAAGTGCGTTCTCCGGCAGCAAATTTGGCACGGAGCGCCGTTTTCACCTTGCGGCTGGTATCCTTTGCAAACCATTCGTTAAAAAGGTTCTTGAACGGCACAAAATCCGAAAGTCCTTTTTCGGTGTCCTCGTTTTCGGCCACAGCAATGTAGCGAATCTGCTTTTCCGGGAACACAAATTCCAGATAGTAGTCCATCATCACGTGTTCACGGCCAAAGCGACTGAGGTCTTTGGTAATGATGCAGTTGACCTTTCCGGCCTCCACATCATCCATCATCCGCTGAAAGCTGGGACGCTCGAAGTTCGTTCCACTCCATCCGTCATCGACATATTCGCCATACACCGAAAGGCCATGTTCCTTTGCGTACTGCTGCAAAATAGTGCGCTGGGTCTCGATGCTCACGCTGTCGCCATAGTTTTCGTCGTCACGGCTGAGACGCATATAGAGTGCGGTATTGTAAGGTTGTTTCATGGTAAAAATCCTCCTTCTAATCGAAACAACCCACGCTTACAATACTTCTGCTTTTATTATACCGTAAGCGTGGGTGTGGTTCAACGACATTTTGTTGTGGGTTTATCCAGCGTTGCGGGCGGCATACTGGACCACATTTTCAATCAGCGTGTCCATGGGCTTTCCCGACTGGGAGAAATGCTCGGATACCCGAATCCGGGTATTGCCGCAGTAAAAATATTGAATGCCATCCGGCTCTGTGACATAGACCGAGGTGTTTTCCAGTGTCGGTTCGGGTTCATCCTCCCAGCTGTGCCATTCTTCCAGGGTTTCCAAGGGCGGTTCAAAAATCGGTTCAAAGCAGGATTCAATGTCGATATAACCATAGTCGGGTTCGCTCATAAAATCTTTGTGTTTTCTCATGCAGTTTCCTCCATCAATTAAAGTTCCATTTCGTGCGACTTGCGGTGGGAAGGTTGATCGTGCTGCCTTGTTTGCCGGGTCCGGGTTAAAATGGCGTCAAGAAAAGCCCGCACCTTTTCGGGTGCGAGCTTGACAGCTTCCAGATAAGGCCGTGCCTGTTCTTTCAGCGACTCGTATCGCTGTTTCCAGACAGTGGCGCTCTTTTTCGCTTGTTGTAGCTTTTCCTCCAAACGGCTGTTTTCTGCCTTGGCAAGAATCCCATTGACCGCATAATCCTTGAGTGTGCTGCACTCGGATGGGGTCAGAGTGATATTGCCGGTGATCGTCTTTTTCCCCATGGAGCGGATTTCCTGTACGGTCAGGGCGGCAGTGCGCTGTTCTTTGGTCTGCTTTTGCAGGGATTGCAGCTCCTTCTGCTTTTTCTCAACGGCAGCCTGTGCGGTGCCCAGCGCCTGTTCTGTCTGAGCGATTTGGGCGGTCACATCTTCCAGCCGCTGCTGCTCCTGTGCCACCTTGAACTGGGTCACAGTCAGATGTTCTTCAGTGCTGCCACGCTCTCCACGCTCCACATCGGTATATCCGGCAGCTTTCATATAGTTGAAGAAATCGTCTTGCAGGACACTGTACGATGTCCGCAGGACTTTCTTGCCCTTGGAGGTCAAAAGCGGATTGCCCTGCTCATCCAGAGCTACCTTGGATTCCCACTTTTTACTGCGGCTGACCTGCATAATGGTCTCCTTGACTGTACCTACAAGGGACTTATCCTTGCACCGCTTCGACCAAAGAATCTGTTTTTCCACCACCGGGACATAGACCACATGAAGGTGGTAGTGGTACACATCCTGCCCCAGAGCTTCCGACATAGCCCGGTTGCGTTCATCGGCGTGCATGACGGCAGAGAGGATATACTGCTCACCGCCCACGATCTCTACGGCAGCTTTGTATGCGTCAGTGTAGAACTGCTTGGCATATTCGTAGCCACCGTGGTTGTGGAAGTAGGCAGAGTTCACATCAAAAATCAGTTCCCCGTATTTCACCGCATCGGCTTTCAGACCACGAGTGGAGATGACACCATCGGCAATCATCTGATCAAACATAGCGGCATAGCTGTCGGTGGGAGCCTTGAAGTGGATATTCCGGTAGGTCTGGGTGGTATCAATATCCTGGTTGGAGTAGCTGTCCTTTTCCCGTTCGTTATGCTCCTGCACCTTCGCCACATCATCGAGGGTGGGCAAGTCCTGGTTACGGGCAAAGGTGCGGTCGATTCCATCGTTTCTTGCCATAAAAATCAGCTCCTTTCCATTGTGCGGCAGACGGCTGGGGGACGGGGATGCACTTCCTGCGGGAAGTGTAATAACCCACTATGACACTTTCATCCCAGAGGGCTGCAAAGTGCCGTGGGCTCTCCGAGGGGGAATGCGGCATCTGCGGATGCCTTGCCGCCTTTAGAGGCTTGTGTGTGGCACCCAAATCCTCAAAAGGCGGTGTGACCGACAGCCTTTCCGCAATCTTGATTGCTTCAATTCTGCCGCTCACAGGCAGAGCAGATTTTGCAAATCCACTCTGCCATCCATCTCCAAATCTGCGGATTTTTCGATGGGGACGGGAGATACGGTGGGTAAGAACGGCGGACATTATTTGTCCCTCCGTTTCTGCCATACGAGGTCATAGCCAAGGGCATCGGCAAGCTGTACCGCCTCTACATACCGCAGAGACTCCCGCTGGAGCTTATTGGACAGGTTTGAAACGCTGTCGCTCCAACCGTAATCCTCAGAAAGCCGGTCAACGACTTCCTGCATCGTGTAGCCGGAACGCACGATGTATGACTTGATTTCATTTCTCAAATTGGATTTCATAGAAAACACCTCATTCTTTCATGAAATGGTTTTACCGTGGAGCATACACGCTGCACGGTACAGTAAATCTTGATTACTTCTTAAAAATCACTCAGGATTGCGTCCATGAAGAACTGTCCAGAGCAACACCCCATCGACTTTTCCGTTAGGTGGGCTTACAAGCCAAACCGTGAAAATAGCCACTCTACCGCATACCAGCGTCACTGTTTCGCAAATCACCGAATGATGATTTGTGTTCTTCTTATGGTAGTGTTTTTCACTGTTTGCACAACCATTGACTGGGAAGTGCGGATTTTAGAGCGCCCTCTGAGCCGAACAATAAAAAATGAACTTCGATTTTTTGCGTCCGTGCGTTCCTTCGTTCCACAGGCTGCACCCGATCAGGAACGCATGAACGCACGAACAGAAGGTTTTGAAGTTTCATTACAATTCCACAGGTGAGAGCAGAACATAAATGCCCATATATCCCCGGCACCGTTTTCCACCGCCGATGTGTAGATTGTTGACCGGCTCCAAATGGTAGCGTTCAGCATTTTGGCTAAGCTGGTTTGCGAAGCTCTTTGGGGATAGTGGGTTTTCTGCGTTGTCCTCACACCACCGCTTATAGGCTGCATACAGATTTTTGGTGCTGGCTTCATAATCGGCCTTGAATGACACATAACCCTCAGAATCGAGAAAGTCCAGAATGTTATTAGCATCCCGAACAGCGGAAGTGATATTGTCCTTGGCTCTCTGACTGATGGTGAAGTGGTAGTGATTGACGATCAGCCGCCGCAATCCCTCCAGCATCCAGAGGAAGATTCCCTCTTTTTCGGTAATCAATTTCTCAGCAAGAAACGGGTCATCGAACCGATCCACAGGCTTATCTTTGGTGGTCAGAATGATCTGACGGCGAAAGAAACCATCGCTGCGGTCATGAAGTGCAGTCAATGCCCCGTTGCCGAAGCAGAGGAAACGCACATAAAGCAGCCCCTGATAGCTCTGTTCTCTCTTCCGTTCCAAATCCATCCGCAGTTCTGCTGTGACAATGGATTTTACATAGTTGGTCTTGGTCAAGGCATTCATGTCAAGATCATCGTCCACCATCAGCAGTTTGCCCTCCAGGTCGGCTCTGGCGAAACGGCTGTTTTCTACCTTTTGGATGGAAGTGGTGTTCATGTTTAGCCCGAAAATGGCGTTCATCACCACACCAATCCGGCTTTTGCCCTCGCCGCCCTTGCCGATCAGCATGAGCATTTTCTGGCCCTTGGTGGAGGGAATCAGGCAGTAGCCCAGATACTCCTGTAAGGCGGGAATATCCTCCGGCTCCAACAGTTCCGAAAGGAAACGCAGCCAGTGTTGCGGTGCAGGAACATCTGCTCGATAAGGCACCGGCAGGCGGTTGCCGCAATACTCTTTTTCCTCTGTGAATGTACCGTCCAAAAAATAAGTGCCGTTCGCCACATGGATGCGGTCACATTGCAGGGGCAGCGGGTCTGCGTATGCCGCCAGCTTCAACGCTTTGATTATCTGCTCCACCGTCTGTGCAACCTTGGCATGGAGCCAGGGCGAGATTTCCTCATAAATCGTCCGCTTCAATTTGTTCTCATCCGGCAGCGGGCCGTCCACGGTATAAAAACGGTCATTGATACAGCGCATGGGATGCCGGGACAGGAAATCCCGGCAATATTCCGGCTCGATGATTTTCCCTTTCTCATCGATCCAAACAGGGTTGTTCATGGTATCGCTCCTTTCTCAGGCGGGCCTGTAATTTGCGGATGTATCCGTCTGCCGTTAGTTCGCTCACGACTTCGCCTCGTTCATAGGAATCGCCTTGCAGCAGAATGTCCAGCTGATACTCTGCCCAGGGGAGACGGTGGCAGGCTTCCACAAACCGCTCGTCCAGCACATCTTCCGGCGTTTGTGGTGCATACCGTTTTTCCCAATCCAGGAGCAGCCGCCGATACTCGTTCAAAACAGAAAAGCACAGCTGCTCGTTCTCACGAAGCTGCTGCGCTTTGGTTTTGTGTTTCTTTTTCCGGCGAATGGCTTCCGGCAAGGGCTTGTCCGGTGCAAGGTGAAAGTCCGACGCCAGTTTTCGGGCCGCATCATACAGCCGAAGGTCAAACAGTTTGGCGGTCAGGTCGATCACATCCCCATGTTCCCCACAGGCAAAACAGTGGTAGTGGTCATCCGATACATATAAGCTCGGATGGCGGTCATTGTGGAACGGACACAGCGCCATGCCATGGCCGTTGACGTCGATTCCATACGCCTGCGCTGCTTCCTGTGCGTTAATACTGGCTTTCACCACTTCAAACAAATTCACACAGATTCCCTCCATTTCCTTTTTGATGGGGCAGTTTTCTCACCCCTCTGTATAGGTTATGGGGAAAATCGAAAAAAACAGGCTAATGGCATGACAAGTCGTTTTCAAAAAACATGACAAGAATTTAATTGTGTGCTATTATGAAAATAGAAAAACATGACAGGAGGGAGAAGATGGATCAGATTATCAAACATGCGGTTTTGTCGCTGGATTTCTGGCAGGACACCGTGAACTATGAGGGGTGTACCATGCCCACAGGAACCATTGGTTGCGAGGTGCTGAACATCCCGGACAGTACCATTGAAAAACTGGATACTCCCTGCAATGTGCTGAACCAGCTGCTTCAGGGGATGAACACCGGTTCCGTGGATATGGAGCTGCTGCCGCAGGTGCAGCAGGCCGCTGGCGAGATCATCTCCTTTTTGCAGGTTACACCACCCTTCTCCCGACTGAATCGAAGCTATTTTGAGCAAAAACTTGCAGCCATCTTTTCCGAGGAATATATGGAGGACGCCAAAGCCTATTTGCAGCTTACCCAGCAGGAGCAGCTGATTTGTGCTTTGACTGGTCAGCACAGCAAGGCAACAATGCTCGTCCGAATCGCGCAGGTGCTGGGGCATTTGAGCTATTCTCTGGGGCAATACAAGGAGGCTCTGACGAAATTTGCAGAGCGTTTGAATGAGCCAGACTATGACCGTACTCCGGACGGTTATGCTGCAATGTTCGGACAGTTCTTCAAAGGTGAGCCAACTCTGTCGCTGGATAACCCGGCCTGGATGACCCTAACCAATGCTTCGGTGCAGTATGTATCCGCCGTTCGGCCTGGAAAGACGGAGCCACAGTTGGTCAAGCGGATGCACTATGTCTCCTTTGTGGGAATGTTCCGTTCCGATCTGTTTGAGGGGCTTTGTGTGGGCCATGCACCCAAGAAATGCCCCATCTGCGGCAGATGGTTTCTCACCATTGATGCACGGCATACCAAATACTGCGGTGGTCTGGCCCCCGGCGACCAGCGGGGACGGACTTGCCGACAAATCGGCAATCTGAGAGGCCGGGAGCAGCGGGAGCTTGCAGACGATCACCCCATCAAGGCCATTTATACCCGCCGGATGAACACCATCCTGCAAAGCACCCGCCGTGGAAAGCTGGATGAAGAAACGGCAGCAGCTATGAAAAAGCTGGCAAAAGATAAGATGCTCCGTGCGCTCTCTGATCAGCGCTATGCCAGCACTGTCTATGAGCAGGAAATGACCCAAGATGCACTTTTGAAGGCCGTACAAAAGAAATAAGCAGCAAAATATCAGAAAGGTGGTGAGGGAAAATGGATACAGCGTGGACATGGGAGCTGTCCGGCTACTGTGCCAAATACAGCTTTCTGACGGAACCCAAGGGCCTGACCATGCGGGAAGTGGAACGCATCTTTCAGCTTGACCCGGAACCGCCTGTCCATCAAAATCTGAATGATTATATTATCAAGGCTGTGCAGAGCCAAGAACTGTGCTGGCTTTCCTTTTTCCTGCACCATTACGAAAATCGGCTTAATAGTCGTGTTCGCCGTTTCCTGCTGCGGGAAGGGCTGGATCGCTATGACCCGGAACACTTTTTGGACTACAAAATGGAATGTGTGCTTGCCATGTTGGACTGTCTCCGTGGATACGATCCCGCACAAGGGGCGGATTTTCTGACCTATGCCCATCATTTTATCGGGAACGCCCTTTTGACCTGCCGGATGCAGGAGGAGGCCGGTTCCTTTGAAAATGTGGATGAGTACAAAGCTGTGCGTGGGATTGCTTGGCTCTATAATCAATCCGGTCAGTCTGAACAGGCGGCAATCCAGAAATATGCCCAGAAAAACGGTTGTACCGAGGAAACCGCAGCAAAGTTTTTGGCATTGGCCAGACAAAATCGAAGCCGTGTTCCGTTTTATCAGACCATTCAGGATGAGGACAGCGAAGAAACCGGCGAGGATGTCAGCCGGGATGATCACTGGGACTATGCGGAGATTCTATGGAACGGCATCCAGGCTGAAGCTGTCCGAGAAGCGTTTGAAAAGCTGAATTACCGGGAGCAGACACTTTTGGAAAAGAGAAACGCCATCTGTATGACCTGTGGTAGGGTCAGTCCCATCAGCACCCGACTGACCTTTGAAGAACTGGCAGTCCTCTTTGAGGGCAGCACAGCCAGTGGTGCAGAACGGGCCTACCGCAAAGCCGTGGAGCATTTGGCCTGTCTGCTGACAGAAGCCGGAGTGCTTCACATGATTCGCCTAAAACGCAAATCCCAGACCAAACGCAAAAAGAAAATCGCCGCCGCTGTCTACCTGTATCAGGTGGACAACGACGGCGAATGGGGTGAGGTTTCGTTTGATTTTGAGGCTGGAACAGCGGAGATTGTCCGGTTGGCAGAGTGGGATACGACAGTCAGCAAGAATTTTGCACAAAAAGCGATTCAATACATTCTGACCTGTAATGCTAAATTATGTAAAGAAACCACTCTAATATATGAATAAATGTCAACAGCTATGGATGGATTCCACTTCCTGTTGTGCTCCGCAATCGTTCATAGACAACACCTACCAACAAATCACGAACGGTATCTCCGAACTTGGCGTCATCCAGAACCCTTTCGCAGAACTGCTGATTCTGCGCCATGCGCCCGATAACCACGTCCATGAACGCATCATTAAAGGGAAACCGGAAATGTTCTTGTGAATTGTTGCGGGCTTGGACACGCAATTCCTCATTGGCATCCATATCAGAAACAATCTGTTCCAAGACCTTGTCGATATTGGTAAACTCTGTACCGAACTTTTCGTTGATTTTATCAATCAGCTCAGACAGGGGAGCCTTTTCTTCCTCTGGCTTTGGCTTTCCGGGATGAAGTTTATTGGGCAACGGCTCACTCTGCTCCAGCGCAATAGACCCTTCAAAAATCTTCTGAACCCGGTAATATTGCAGCGATACTTCATCATCCAGAAAAATAGGACCGCCGCCATCTCGCTTTGGAAGTTTCTTCTGAAGAAATTTTGCGTAAGCATGGAACTTATGCAGGTCGGCATCATCTAATCGGATGATGTTGGTGAGGAACGTGTAGGTACGAACAAACTTTGCGAGGGTAGACTTGAATTCTTCCTGCTCGTTCTCTTCCAAACCGTTATACCGATCCACTGCCGGATCAAGGAAACTGTTGAGTACGCCAAAATCCATGTTTCCCTGTTTCTTGGTAGGCTTGAAAAATGCTTTGGAGAAAGCCTCAATCTCACTCTGCCAATACACACGAAACTCATCCAATTTGGATTTCAGTTCATATACAATGTTGGCGTCTGTTGTCTCCTCAATGCTGGTTTCCTCATAATACGGGGCAAAAGCGGCTCGTACATCCTCGGCAGAATTTACAAAGTCCAGAACAAATGTATCATCTTTTCCGAAGCAGGTTCTGTTCAATCTGGAGAGTGTTTGAACAGCTTTTACACCATTGAGCTTTTTATCTACAAACATGGTGTGCAGCAACGGCTCATCAAACCCAGTTTGGTATTTTTCCGCAACCAAAAGCACCTGATACTCGCCGCTGTGGAATTTTCCCGGCAGTTCGCTTTCTTTTATCCCGTTCAGACTGACTTCGGTGTACTCCTCGCCGCCATCATGGACAGTCCCGGAAAATGCGATCAGGATACCCAGCTCATTTTCGTATCCCATCTTTTTGATGTAACGCTGAAACTCCTGATAATACCGGACTGCGTGCAGGCGTGAGCCGGTCACCACCATTGCTTTGGCCTTGCCGCCAATCTTGTCTTTGGTAACAGTGCGGAAGTGTTCTACGATGATCTGGGTTTTCTGTGCCAGATTGTGCGGATGCAGACTTAAGAATTTGCCAAGCGCCTTATTTGCCTTGCTTTTTTCATAGCGAGGATCATCGGCAATTTTCTTGCCGATTTTGAAATAGGTGTCGTAGGTCACATAGTTTTTCAGAACATCCAGAATAAAGCCTTCCTGAATGGCCTGCTTCATCGAGTAAATATGAAAAGCATGAGGAATACCGCTTGCATCCGGGGTTCCAAACATCTCCAGCGTTTTCGCTTTGGGTGTTGCGGTAAAGGCAAAGAAGGACAGGTTAGGCAACCGACCATGTGTAGCCATTTCTTTTGTGATTTCATCCTCGCTGTCGGATTGCTTGCGCTCTTCCTTGGCCTCCTCATCCGCAACCTTTTGGAGCTGTTCTTCTTCCGTTAGCCCCTCAGCGTTTCCCAGGATCGCCTTCATTTTTTTGCTGGCTTCTCCGGTCTGGGAAGAATGGGCCTCATCCACAATGACCGCAAACCGCTTGCCGCTTAAATCATCTACCTTTTCAAGGATAAACGGGAACTTCTGAAGTGTGGTAATAATGATTTTCTTGCCTGTGTTCAAAGCATCTGCCAGCTGTGCGGCGTTGTTGTCAATTTTAGTCACAACGCCTTCCACGTGTTCAAACTGGTAGATGGTATCCTGAAGCTGTTTGTCCAATACGAGGCGATCTGTAATCACAATGATGCTGTTGAATACAACCTTGTCATTTTTATCGTGCAGGTTAGACAGGTGATGTGCCAGCCAAGAAATGGAGTTGGATTTTCCGCTTCCCGCACTGTGCTGAATCAGATAATTGTGACCAGTTCCGTTTGCGTAAACATCGGCAACGAGCTTACGAACCACATCCAGCTGGTGGTAACGTGGGAAGATCATAACAGACTTTTTAGGATTCTTTTTATCTTCCTGCAAATGGATAAATCGCTGTACAATGTCCAGCAGGCTGTCTTTTTGCAGGACTTCTTCCCACAGATACGAAGTCCGGTAGGTGCTGTTCCCAACAGGGTTTCCCTTGCCGCCGGTGTTTCCCTTGTTGAACGGCAAAAAATAGTTGTTGATGCCATTGAGCTTTGTGGTCATCCACACTTCTTCGGTATCCACGGCAAAGTGAACCAGACATCGGGCTTTGAACGAAAGCAGAAGTTCTCTGGGATCACGGTCTTTCATGTACTGACGTTTTGCATTTTCGACAGTCTGACCGGTGATCGGATTTTTCAGTTCCACCGTCGCAACAGGCAGACCATTGATGAACAGTACAACATCT
>ENA-UEYL01000918-UEYL01000918.1-human-gut-metagenome-genome-assembly--contig:-NODE-918-length-27319-cov-6.567543_pt1 | contig 27319 bp, 36 predicted proteins | sample MGYA00242941_ERZ507946 | MGnify/ENA primary metagenome ERZ507946 (study PRJEB26167, sample SAMN06115482) | human gut metagenome | host: Homo sapiens | place: China:Guizhou | collected 2015-03-11...
TTCTAAACGATATTTTTTGTAAAATTAGGGAAATTACTTATATTTAGGCGCAAAAAAACCGCCCGAAGGCGGCTAGTTAAAAATACAGATTTAGAAAGTTAATTAGCGTCTAGGATGGATATTACTTCTTCTTTTGTCCATCCTGCTTTTATCATACGTGCTGGTAACGCTTCATTTTTAAGTTTTTTAACTTTATCGATAATGGCGTCAAATTGCTTTCGACTAGCTTTATCAGATAGGAGAATATCCTTTTCCTTAGCTGTCGTATTGTCGTTCAACATTCCAACAAACAACGCCATTTTCAAATTTTTCTTGTCGCTACATTTTGAATCTAGACATTTTATTATCGATTCGTAAGCCGGTTTTTCAGCCTTATTCCTGATTACAGTATTTGCGAGCAAACAATCTTTAAAAGCGATTGAGTTCATTACGTATTCGCCAATCTTGCAAAATGCGTAAACATTCTGTCCCTTCTCTAAGTCAGCCAATGAATCTAATTCACTTTTAGAAAAGTATGCTCGCGGGAATACAAACTGTTTATATTTGAAAGTTAGATAAGGCGTGCCAAACGGGTCTTGACTGATTTCGTCAATCTTTCCGCTGATTAAAAGATTTTTGTTTTTATAGAGCTTATTACCTTTAATTTCATTTTTTGAATACGCCTTTTGAACGTCAGAGACAGTAGTACGCTCAAATTTACCTATAAAGTTCTCCAGATCAAAGTAGGTTTTTGCTCCTTCTAAACCTGCTTCGAAGTCATCGTTAATCATTTTATGCACAAATGCATCTTCAAAAGACTGTTTACTTTCTTGCGCTGTCGTTACGCTGGCGCCGGCGAGAAGAGATGCCGCTAACGTAATACATAAGGCTAATCGCATATTTCCTCCAAGAAAAAAACGAAGTTAGTAACCGATAGTTTTAAAAGACTTGATAACGCGTCCTATCGTAAAAAATTCGACTTGAGAATCACTTTCTATTTCTATATCTCGATACTTCGGATTCTCTGAAATTAAGATTAGTTTCTTCCCGATTGAGCGCTGCACACGCTTGATAAAGTATTGACCGTCTAAATACAAGAAATAGATTCCGTCACGGTCACATACGCGAGACTTAGTATCGACAAATACTAAATCACCTTCGCTAATAAGCGGCTCCATGCTGTCACCGGTAGCAGTAACGATCTGGACATCTTCAGGCGCATAATGCGGAAAATTATTAAAAAACCACTTGGCGCCGGCCTGAATCGTATCGACTAATTCCGATTCGTCAGAAAACTCAACCGGCGCCGTCACTTGCGGATAGGTTCCGCATAATCCTTGTAGATTTACTTTTCTAATAGTTACAGTATTGGGATTGTCTGCTGTGAACTCAGGCCCATTGCCGGACATAAGCCAGTCGACGTTAACGCCGAAAAATTTAGCTAATCCGACAGCATCGTCATATTTAAGTTGAAGCGTCTTACCGTCAACCCACCATTTAACAGTTGCTTTCGCGGCTCCGGTAGCTCTCGATACGTCTCCGATTGAAAGATTTCTCTCCTTCATCAGCTTTTGTAAACGTGTTGCGAAACTCATAACAACTCCTTTCACTTTTGCTTGATATTAAGAAAACTAAACACAAAAGTAAATAAACGTGAACGGAATATTTAGATTTACAAACGTTTAGAAAACTATATAATGAATAGTTGAAAAACTAAACTATTTGGTCGGATTATGAATCAGGACGATTTTAGAAAGGAAGCATTTAGAGAGGTGCTTTCCAGATATGAAGGAAAGTTCTCTAGAGACAAGGGACGCCAAGCTGCTATCGCTCGAGAGTTGGGAATAACGCCGTGCGCGGTTTCATTGTGGCGCGTTACAGGCATTCCTAAAAGCCGTATTCCGTATTTCAAATTAGCGTTTCCGGACTTGGCGATTTGGAAAAAAGCTCATTGAGGTGTCGTTATGAGTTTCTTACTCTCTCGTAACGCGGCTAAATGTACGCTCGGAAGTCCGAGCGCTAAAGCAGTTTTACGCTGTCTTTGCGACTATGCGGATGATGACGGTACAAACTGCCGCCCATCTACTGAAACGATTTCGCTAGAAACAGAATTAGACCGAAGAACCGTGTTTAAAGCAGTATCGTTTTTATCATCTAACGACTGGTTAAAAGTTTTTAACGCTGGACGCGGCTCACGTAATTTTTACGCCTTAAACGTACAAAAGATAAATAACGGTTTCGAGCGAGCGAAAGTTACTAAAGAAGTTTTCAAGTCTGAAAGCGGTATCAAATTTGATACTAGTAACGAAAATGCTACTAGTGACAAAAACGTTAGCGGAGTGGTTACATTTTTGCAGGAAAGTGGTAGCAAAAATGACACTCAACTATATCAAGACTATACCAATACTAAATCAAATATAGATGCACGCTCTGAATCGGTAGAGGATGAACTACCTCTCTCGGAGTCTGCTGGGGCTGTAGAAGCAGTCCCCTCTTTTTCAAAACACGAAACGGTAAAAAAGCCTAAGTCTCGTGGGAAGGCTACTAACACGCAAGCTACCGTTGCTAAGCCTGACAATGCTAGAGACGATTTGTGGGAAAAACTTCTTGAGCATCGTAATGCCATTAAAAAACCGTTTAACGAGTTCGCTTTAAAACTCATGCAAACCGAATGCAAAAAAGCAGGCTGGTCTCTGAATGAAGCGATTGAGCGTGTATTAGCCGAAGGCTGGATAGGTTTTAAAGCCAGTTACGTAAAAGACGAATGGAAAGACCCGAACGCAGTTTGGGTTAAGGCTGAGGATTATCAGCCGGAGCTTCCGCCAGTTGAATACGCTCCGAGCGCTCGTGAATGTTTCGACAGAATCATGGCGAAATCTACGTATGCGTATGACATCAAAGACTTGTCACAGCTCGAAAGAGTAGTCAACAAAAGGGAGGACAAATGATGTTTAGTGCCGCCGCTATGGTGAGAAATGAACAAGGACAAACGTTTTACGAATATCCGGACGCGTTCACGACCTCACAGCTCGTATTTTTTCCTGTACTTACAGAAGAAGAATTAAAACTCTATCAAGCTGACGCGATTGTGCGTGAAGGGATCGAAGAATTACCTGAACGTCGTCCACACGTGCCGACCGTGCTTTTTTCATTCTCCGACGACCCGATGAAATTAAAAGCTCATTTTATCGAAGGGAAAAACGTCTTAATCGACTTTATCGACGTTGACGATACGCCTCAATTACGAGAGACGTTAACGCGCTGGATGCGTGCAATACCTGTGCTTAGACCTCAATCAGTCGTCGTTACGGTCATGTTTAAAAACAGACAACTAATCGCTTGGAAATATGATGATGTCAACAAAAAATATTACAGATTTGCCTGATTCGCCTGAATTTTGGGCAGACCCACTAGGCGGACAGCAGATTACAACCTCACTCGCTGAATACACCGAGCTGGCGAGTCGTCCGGAGGAATTTTACGTAACGAAAGACATTCGCGAGTTTCGTAACGATTTTCAAGTTTATCTCGACGAAAAGAAACATCATGTCGCTAAGTACGTACTTCCGTTTAAACAAACAACGTTAGACGGCAAAGAAAAAGCTATCGATTTCGAGTTTCGTCCGGGCGAGTTGACTGTGTTAGCTGGCGAAAACGGCTCGGGTAAATCGCTCCTTCTCGGACAAATCGGTTTGCACCTTTTAGCGGCTGGTGCGTCACTTTATATCGCATCGTTTGAGATGGCGCCGGTTAGAACAATCGAGCGAATGCTTACGCAGGTCGTTTGCTCTCGCGATAAACGCGTTATCGACGAAAACGATATCAATCTCTTTTTTAACGAATATGCTACGCGACTACACATTTGCGATTTACAGCGAAAGGTAGACCCGGACGAACTAATTCGATTACTCGAAGCAGCAGTCAAGTATTACAAGTCTGACGTTTTATTCGTTGACTCTTTGATGATGTGCGTTCGTGACGACATCGATAAAGAAGAAACTGATTACGTAATGGGGCGCTTAGTTGAGTTCGCTAACGTGAACAAGGTTCATATCGTTGTAGTCGCACACTGCCGCAAACGTTCTGACTCAAGCTCTAAGTCCTTCAACGTATTCGACGCCGCCTCGAAAGAGTCGATCAAAGGTTCGTCAAACATTACAAACATCGCTTGTAACGTTTTCGTACTCGCTCGCGACTACTCGAAAGTTCAAAAACGAGCTGAGGGTAAAGACGTAGACGACAGCAAGCCGGATTTCGTGCTCAATCTCTGCAAGCAGAGACACGGCGGATATGAAGGTTTTATCAAGCTATGGCGCGATAACGCATCGCTCAATTTCTGCACGTCGATGTTACGTATCCCCGTCCGTCCAGCATTGACAAAAGATAAACCGGCGCCGGACGAAGAAATAGTAATCGAACCGTACTTCTAAGGAAAAAGCATGACATTTGAATCCTACGTACTTCTAACGTTTTTAGTCGCTCCGGTCGTATTAGTTAACGCATACGTACTGACGAAGCTAGCAATTTTGATGTTTAAGAAGGAAAACGAATGAAAGATCGTGTTTTGGCTTTTGTTTTTCTTTATGTCTCGTTGCTCATTGCGCTAGTTATCGCGTTCAGCGTATCGAGATTAAGCGGAATTACTAACGTTAACGCTTTTGTGCTTATGACCTTAGTCGTTTGGTTAATCGAATTTGCCGCGGTTATTTGGATTTTGAGGAGACGCTAACGATGTCTTTCAGTATTCAAAAATTTATTGAGCTTTTAGCTTATTGCGGCGGAATTAGCGCCTTTTGTGACTTCTTTTTTGATTCAGTAGTTGACGGGGACAAGTTCGATAGAACGATATTTATCGTAATTCTCCTTGTCGTTGCCGTTTCGTCGTTCGTAATCAAGGGATAAGCAATGATTCGCTGGTTTTATAAATTCTTTTTCATGCTGGGTATGTACGGTGGCTTGATTTCGTTCTGTGAAACGCTAGACATCGCAACAAATCGAACGCCTAAAACGTTTGACGAATGGGATATGTACCTAGCAATAGGAGTCGCATTTTCATCTGCGTTTTTCAACTGGAGGCGGTTTTTATGAATCGTGGTTGCTGTCTCTACTGCGCTCATGCCGCGTCGTACTGGATCGACGGAGCCGGGAACAAGCACGTTCCGCCTAAGACCTCGTTCGGAGACATGAATATCTATTGTTTACACGAATCTCGTGCTCCGGGTGAATGCTATCCGATTAGTTTCGCACGCTGTACACGTTTCAAACGTGCGCAAGACGACCAAATTCAACGCAGACGCGCTTTTTATTCGCAGTTTGAACGTTGGCATACTCACGCGCAAATGATCGCACAGCGACGCTAAAAACCGCATTACCTAGGAGATTGAAAACATGAGCTTCGAAAACGATCGCGATGTTAAAAGTATGGATTTTTCAGACTACTGCTTTGAAGTCGTACGCCTAGCGTCATTGAATAAAACACCTAAAGAAATTGAGGTCAAGTTGCGCCTTACTCCGTACACCATTCATAAGAAATTTCATACGCATCTTATGACCGGATACAAGCTCTATTTCGATAGACATCAGTGGGATATGAATCTTACGTCTAAACGAATAATTCAAATGAATCGCGTGCGTGGGCGTCTTAACAAACTAGTCGCAGGGATCGAAAACGATGAATAAGTATTTACAAGCGAAGGGCCGCCTACGAACTGGCGAAATGAATAAAACCGAAACCGCGTTTGCAGCCATGCTTGAAACTCGTAAGCGTTCGGGTGAAATCGTCGATTACTGGTTTGAAGCGGTCTCGTTCAAGATTGCAGAGAACCAGTGTAGATATACGCCTGATTTTCTCGTACTGCTCAATGACATGTCGTTAGTAGTTTTCGAGGTCAAAGGCTCGTTCCGAATTATGACCGACGACGCTAAAGTCAAATGTAAGGTTTTCAGCTCTAAATACCCGCTTCAACTCTACATAGTTGCGCCTAGACCTAAAAAATCCGGCGCCGGCTGGGAATGTCTCAGTTATACAGACGAACAACCGCCTATCAATCTCAACTAACAATAATCAGGAGGGTTAATGGACGATAAAGAAAAACAGTTAATCGCAGATTTACGACCGCGCCTCGATAACTGGCGCCGAGCTTATCGCGATAAGGTTATTAAAAATATTTCGATTACGTACGCAGTTCAAAAAGCTCTAGCGTTGACGCGTGATAAAACTGATTTCTCGGAGGATTACACAGGGCCGGAGGATAGAAGCGATGATTACGGTATCGAGGTAGATCAGAAAGACGCGGATTTACTAAACACGGTTTGGCAGTACATGAGCACGCCTGATACTGAAATGTTAAGTATCGGCACTCACGGCCTTAACGTGCGTACAGCTAAGCTCATTGTCCTTCTTTACGTATTCGGCTCGGAAAACTCTCTCAACCGTGCCGGACGGAAAATTTGGCGCATACGACCGAAAAAGCTAGACGCTTGGACGACCGACGCTCTAACGTTTTTCGCTATGCGTATTCGCGTCTATACCATCTATTGCAAACAAGAAAAATAACGTGTAGTGTAGGTACTAGACAATTTCAAGCTGTGTATCAGCCGCCCGATTTGGCTTAATTAGAGAAGGTTCCTTGCGGAGGAACCGGCGCGCTCAGAGGAAACGACGATCGACAACGATTAAGCCAAACGACGTAAGAAAAAATCAAAAGAATTCGACCGCCAGCTTTTTATGAGTAACTCCAATAACTCATAAATTTCGCTGGCGGTTTTTCGTTTCACGGTAATCAATATACAAACACTGTCATAGAGCCTTTTGGTTGCAAGCCTCCTAAGTCAAGTAAACCGTAAACGAAAGTCGTCCTACCTTGTATATGTAGAACGACACCTCTTGAGCCTCTCGGCGGGCTTCGTTCACCGAGCCAAATAACGTAGTACCTGTAACTCAATAGGAAAGAGTAGACGACTCATAATCGTTAAGTTGCAAGTTCGAGTCTTGTCGGGTACACCAACAAATACAACATCCAGCAAGCCTAGATTTCTCCGGAAATACGCTCACTCCGCTGGATTTCTTTTTTTAGCGCATGAAACAAAGACAGCTAACAGTTACGTATAAACGTGTCGTCGATTTAATCCCGTACGTGAATAACGCTCGCACGCACTCCGACGAACAAGTAATGCAAATTGCAAGCTCGATTAAAGAGTTCGGCTTTAACAATCCGATTCTTACGGACGGTGAAAACGGCGTTATCGCTGGGCACGGAAGACTGTTAGCCGCTAAGAAGCTCGGTTTAGAAACAGTACCGACTATCGAATTAGCAGGTCTTACTGAAGCTCAAAAGAAAGCGTACATCCTCGCTGATAACAAAATCGCTTTAAATTCAGGTTGGGACGAAGAATTACTCAAGATCGAACTAGACGACTTAAAACTTCAAGGCGTTAACCTCGAAACTGTAGGTTTTTCCGATGAAGAATTGTCTAAGTTAATTATTTCTAACGACGAAGATCAAAATAAAGAAGAAGACGAATTATCTGATCCGAAATTAGAACCAATTTCGCAAGAAGGCGATATTTGGATTTTGGGTGAGCATAAACTTCTTTGCGGAGATTCGACACGAGAAGACGATTTCGCCTTACTGATGCAGGACGAACGCGCAGATTTAGTTTTTACCGATCCCCCGTATAACGTCGCTATAGGCGATAAATATAAGGCGATAAATAATGTTTGCCATACTCAATCGATTACTGATAATTTAATCGGTGATACGTTTAAAAGCGACGAAGAATGCGGCGAGAAGTTGTGGCTTCCAGCGTTTACAAACCTCAAAAAGTTCTCTAAAGATTGTTGCTCATGTTATGTGACTATGCCTCAAGGAGGTACTCACATGATGATGATGATGAACGGGGGGTGGCAAGTAAAGCATGAGTTAATATGGGTAAAAAATCAAGCGGTTTTTTCGATGAATCGTCTTGATTACGATTACCAACATGAACCGATTCTTTACGGATGGAATAAGAAACATACATATTACGGCGGTGGTAAGTTTAAGACTTCACTGTGGTATTTCGATAAACCACGCTCTAGCAAGTTACATCCAACTATGAAGCCAGTTGAGCTTGTAGAAGAGGCAATTCTTAACAGCTCTAAAAAAGGTGATTTAGTTATGGATGCATTCGGAGGTTCAGGGACTACCGTAATCGCTTGCGAAAACAAAGGACGTAAGGCGCGAGTTATAGAAAAAGACCCGAAATATGCAGATGTAATCGTCACTCGCTGGCAAAACCATACAGGACAAAAAGCCGTGCGTTATCAAGACGGCAAGGAGTTCGATGAATTATGCCAAGAACAAAAATTGAAGTCGACTTAAAGAAAGTCGAGGAATTTGCGCAGGTATGTGATAACGAAGAAGAAATCGCGTTAGCGTTAGGCATTAGCTATCCAACGTTAAGACGACGTAAAAAAGATTCTGAACAATTTGATCAGGCTATAAAAAGAGGTAAAGCCAAAGCTAATGCTTTTGTCGGCGGTAAGCTCATGCAACTTATCAAAGAAGGGAATCCGACGGCGATTATTTTCTATCTAAAAGCCCGTTGCGGCTGGCGTGACGTAGAGCGTAAAGAAATTACCGGCAAAGACGGAAAAGATTTGAACGTGGCGCCGGTGCTCGTAATTCAAAATGATTTAAAAGACTAAACGATGGATGAAGCAAAGAAAATTAAAGCTGAGCGAAATCGTCGGTCGAGGTTACGCGTCATTTTGGAATAGCAAAAAGCGTTACGTAGTCTGTAAGGGCGGGCGTGGCTCGAAGAAGTCAAAGACTTCGGCGTTAAAGCTAATCGTCAACTTAATGGCGTACAAAGAAGCGAACGCGCTTGTAATTCGACGTTACGAGCGCACGCTTAGAAATTCGTGTTATTCGGATTTAGTGTGGGCGATACATCGCCTAGGCGTTGAGCAGTATTGGGATTACAAGGTATCGCCGCTTGAAATAACACACAAACTCACGGGTCAAAAGATTCTTTTTCGCGGCTTCGATGACGCGCAGAAAATTACGTCTATTTCCGTGCCGACTGGCGTACTTTGTTGGGTATGGATTGACGAAGCGTATCAAATCGAGGATGAAAACGAGTTCAACAAACTTGATTTGTCTATACGTGGTCAATTACCGAGCGGACTATGGAAACAATTCATCCTAACGCTCAATCCGTGGTCTGAGCGCTGGTGGGGTAAAAAACGATTCTTCGATAATCCTAACGACGATACGTTAGCGCTAACGACGAACTACCTATGTAACGAATGGCTAGACCCTGCGGATATCGCGATATTCGAGCGTATGAAGCTCGAACAACCGAGGCGCTACAAAGTCGAGGGACTAGGCGAATGGGGTCTTTCTACAGGCACGATTTACGAAAACGTTATCGAACTAGAGTTCGATTTTGACGCGCTGAATAAAGATAAAGAATGTCAAGCGTTTTACGGTCTCGACTTCGGCTTTACTGACCCGACGGCATTTGTCGGAGGTTTCGTTAATCAACGTGAAAAGAAAATCTACATTACTCGCTGTTTTCTTGTTCGTGGCCTTACTAACGCTGAAATCGCCGAAAAGATTAAAGCTGAAGGACTTAAACGAGAAGAAGTTCAATGCGACGCCGCAGAGCCTAAATCTATTGAAGAATTACGCGGTCTAGGCGTTAATGCTGTAGCCGCTCCGAAAGGCGCGGACTCGGTTCGTTACGGTATCCAGCTCATACAGCAGTATCAAATTATCGTGGCGCCGGACGTTCCGAATTTTTACAACGAAATCACAAATTATACGTGGGCGACTGATTCTTCAGGAAATCCGACAGATAAACCCGATCACGAGTTTTCACACGTGCCGGACGCTCTGCGTTACGGCGTCGTAGGAAAACTGAATAGCACATCATTCTCATGGCAAAGAATCTTCAATTAAAAAACGCAGGACGTACGAAACACGACAGCGCGACAGCATACGTAAGCTCTGTATGCACAGGCGAGCTGATTACGAACGTCGCAAACGAAATAAGTTTTTCGTTACCGGACGAACTTAAAGGTCGTCTATTTTCGTCGAACTGGGTAGCGCGGCGTATGGCTGAGTCAATCGCAAGCGATATGACCAGTAAAGGCGTCAACTGGCGATTAGACGCTGATACGTCTGCGTACTTAGAGAAAGAGTTCCGGCGCCTGAATGTATGGCGTCTATTGACTGACGCGATTACGTACGCACGTGTATATGGCGGCTCTCTCGTAATGATCGACATGGGCGACGGTGCGCCGGAAAGCGTTTTAAATCCTAACGGTACTTTGTTAGGTTTTCGCGTATTCGATAAAACCGAAATCACGCCGAGTACGACCGTAAAAAATTATGGCGCCGAGGCTGGATTACCTGTTAAATACAGTATTCAGCCAGCCTACGGCACGTTGTCGACATTCGACGCTGACGCTTCTCGCGTTATCCGTTTCGACGGAATACGTTCAACGCATCGCAAATTAAACGTAAACCAAGGCTGGGGTGAGTCAGTTTATGACGTAGCTAACTCAGCAGTCAGCGCATACGGAGCCTCGTTAGATAGCTGTCTCGAATTGCTCAAGCGCTGCTACATCAGATACTTAGGTATCGAAAACTTTTGGCAGGGCTTGCAAGATGACGAACGCGCTTCCTTCATGGGCCGTGCTGTAAAAATGATTAACGACGTTCAAAACAACTCGTCGTTAACCGTTTCTGATAACAAAGATACGTTTCAGTCTCAGTCGTATTCATTCGGCGGCATTCGTGACGTGTTGATTACGTTCTCAGAACAAATCGCCGGCGCCGCAGAAATACCGTTAGTCAAGTTATTCGGTATGTCGCCCGCTGGATTCTCGACCGGAGACGCTGATCTAGCGAATTATTACGATACCGTCTCGCGCCTTCAAGAGGATAAGTTACGCGAACCGATTAGCCGTATCGCTTCGTTAATCCTCACCAGCTCAGGACGTAAAGTTGACGAAATAGACTTCGACTTCGTACCGCTCAAACAGGAAACTACGAGCGAACGTATTACGAACGCTCAGAACGCTGTAAATACGATCTTAAGCGTCCAAGCAGCAGGGCTAATTTCTGACAAACGAGCGCTCGAAGAAATTGCCGCGTTATCCGAAAAGACGGGAATCTTTTCAACCGTTACGCCGCAGGATATCGAGGCGCTTAACGAAGTTGAGCCGCCACCGATACCGGACGAAACAGGACAATACGTTAACGCTGGCCTGCCTAACATCGGTGTGGCCGTTGACCCTAACGAAAAGCCTAATTTCGGAGCGTTTAACTTATTAAATTAAATGGCAACGTTTAATCACGAAAAAACGTACCGCGCTCGCGTGTGGCGTTATTACCGTCAAGTCGCTCGTAACATTCAGGCGATTATTAACATGAACCTGAACGCAGACGGGACGATTAAGGACTTCGGAATTCTGCAAGCTCAGCTCGATAATTACGCGAATGCGTTACCGGCGCCTACTGCATCGCTTTGGTCAAAGATCATCAGCAATAACGCTGTGCTTCTTGCACGTGATTTCAAAAAGGCGGCGGGTCTACGTATCGATACGCAGTCGCCGCAAATGATCGCGTTAGTCAATAAGCTCGTACAGGAAAAGGTAAACGTAATTAAAACGTTACCGAACAACGCCGCGTTAGAAGCGCAGAAGCTCAGCGCTCAGATCGCGCTCGAGACTGGAGCACGTCACGAAACGCTAGTCGCGAAAATCCAAGGCATGACTCCCGGATATCCCGAGTACGCCGCTAGACGTATCGCACGTACTGAGGTAGCGCGTACGCAGTCAACGCTCGTACAGGCTCAGGCGCAGAGCGTAGGGATTGACCAATACGTATGGCACACCGTCGAAGATGAATCCGTACGCGCCTCGCATCAAGCGATGGACGGTAAAGTTTGCTCGTTTTCTAATCCCCCTGAAGTTGAACCGGGGAAATACTATAATCCAGGAGGGGTATTTAATTGTCGTTGTTTTGCTGTACCCCTCCTGCCTAATAACGCTTAGGAGTCTAAATGTATGACTTGAGCTATCCAATTTCACCGAATAAAGCCCTCACAAAAGAGGGTTTTTTAATTTGTCGTAATGCCGTTATTGCCTCGATTTGCACACGAGAATATTTACCTGACGAATTAGATCAGGTAAAGCCTAACGCTGACGGGAAAGTGTTTTTAATACGTCCTAGTGACGTTTTATTCTCCGACGATACGATCAATTCATTTGAGGGAAAACCGGTAACGCTAGGACATCCGGACGTGCCTAACGTCAACGGCGAAAACTGGAAACAATTCGCTGTAGGCACCGTATCTCACGTAAGACAAGGCGCTGAATCTACAGCAGGTTGTCTAGTCGCTGATATCATCATTTTCGACCCGAAGGCGATTGAAGAAGTCGTGAACGGTAAAGCGATAGAGCTTTCGTGCGGTTTCGATTCAAACGTGATCGATCAAGGCGGCGGTATCGGCGTCGAAACAAATTTCATAGGTAATCACGTTGCCCTCGTCCCGCTCGGACGCGGTGGCGGAACGTGTTCTCTAAAAGATTCTGCAATCACTAAATCAAAGGATAAAAAAATGGCCTTTTTTAATAAAAAAGATGAAGCACCTGACGTTAGCGCTCAGATTCTTCAACAGCTTCAGGCGTTGACCGAACGAGTCGCCGCTATCGAAAAATCAACGCAAGCTCAATCTCCGGCGCCGGCTACTAACGCTGACGCTGAAGGCACTAAACAGCCTGAGACAAACGAAGCTCAGACTCAGACACCCGCACCGGAAAACAAAGCCGCAGAAACTCCGGCGCCGACACCTGACGATAAAAAAGCAGATGACGATATGCCGCCAGCCGCTCCTAATCCGCTGGCTGGCATTGATCCTGCTGTACTCGGCGCCGCTATCTTGCAAGCGTTGACTGACGCTAAAGCAGATAAAAAAGCAGACGAAAAGAAAGCTGACGAATGTAAGAAGGAAGAAGCGAAGAAAGACGCTAAACCCGAAACCAAGCTCGACGCCGCGATGATTCGTGACGCCGCAGATATCGCTCCTTCGTTAGCGCCTACTACGCCTAATCTGCCGTATGCCGCAATTCTCGAATTTGCTAAATCACAGCAGGGTAAATCTTTTGTCGACTCTTTCGGCGACTTGTCTAAATGTGATCATGCGATGGTTTTACGCGCCTGCGCAAACTTCAAGCGCTCTATGACTCAGGCGACGCTAGCAACAGTTAAGCACGATGAAGCGCCGAAGAAGGCGAAGTCTTTTGTCGAGCAAAGCGCGGAACTTTGGAATAAAGCGAAATAACTTATCGGAGATAAAAATGCAGACTGGATACATTGAACAAAACATGATCGCGGGTTTCGTAACTCGCGGTGGCGCGGACATTAAGTCCATTACGGCAACCGCTGCTATCGGCGCCGGCTTGCCTGTCAAACAGGATTCTGACGGTAACGCCGTGTTGCTCGAAACAACCGACGGCCTCGACGCGATGATCGGCGTTGTCGTGCGTTATCACGAGGGTTGGACGTTACAGGTGTTTCCGCAAGAAATCGGCGTACTTAGCACTGGTTACATTCAGGTGCCTGCTGCCGCGTCCATTACGCCTAAACGTAATCAGCCTGTCTATTACGACGCGACAAACCAAGTCTTTACGACTGACAACACGAAAGTACCTATTCGCGCAGTTTTCGCCGCCAACGGTATTGCTGACGGGTGCGCCGAAATTCAGGTAACTCAGCAGGTCGTAATTCCTGTTAAATCATCGTCTTAATTCACATCCTTTTTCTTAACTAACTAAGCCTCGTTCGTTTACTCGGACGGGGCTTTTTTTATGGACAAATAAAATGGCAATTTCAGCAGATCAAGTAAAAGCGCTGTGGAATTCTCGACTCGCACAGCTTGAGCCGGAAATCATCCGTCCGCTTACAAATTACTATTTCACTCGCGACATTCCTATCGTCGAAGACCTCGATAAAGTCTCTAACGTCGTTGCTCTGAGAAACATCAAGGGTATCGGTCAGGGCACTAAAGACGCAAACGGAATGTCTTGGCTTGGCAAAGGAGCTAACGACTTGCGCGGCGTTGATTACGAATTGAACGCTACGGCTGTAGCCGTTTATACCGCTGGTCGCGAAATATCCGTAACCTCTATGGAGCTTGAGGCCGCTCAGAAAGCCGAGGATATCAACGTTAACGCCGAGCAGGTTGAACTCGTTAACGATAAATTCTTGCAAGAAGCACATCAGGTCGGTTATCTTGGCGATAGCGGCTTAGGTTTCAAGGGCTTCTTGAATAACGCTTCTATCAAGAAGGGAACGACTACAGGCGCTCTCGCCGAAACCTCTCCGACATGGGACGGTATGGCGAAGGCTATTGATGACTACTTCAATCAGGCATATCAGGCTACTAATGGCGTCATCATGCCAAACACCATGCTTATTACGCCTGCTCAGTACGTCAAGCTCTTTAGCATGAAGGCCCCGGACGATCGCCACTTCTCTATGATCGATTACATCGAAAAGGAATCGCTCGGACGTAAGGTTGCAGGTTCTATGACTGTTAATCAGGTCAAGGAATTATCTTCTCTCGGAACCTCTTCTAAAGACCGTATGGTTCTTTATACGAAGGATAAAAACTACGTTCGTTACCATATTCGCCCGGTATGGCGTGAAAAGACCTACGATAAAGGTCTCGACTATTGCGCCGCTTACTTGTGGCGCTTGGCTGAAGTTCAGTTCCGCCGCCCTGAGACCGTGATGTACTTCGACGGTATCTAAACCTCGCACCTCGCGAGGTTTTTTTATGCCTGCTGGTTTACGCCAGCGGGCGTAATCACGTTAAAAACAAAATGACTTACGACGATTTTTTAAAGATTTTTCCTGAGTTTTCTGAGTTTCCGAAAGCTCGCGTAGAGTTTTATTTAGACGAAGCGGATAACCAGATTAGCGAGAATCGCTTCGGTAAATCTACGGAATTTGGGAAAGCTCTTTTTACAGCGCATTACCTAGCGTCGCTTGATAACGGTCAGCGTACCGGCGCCGGTGGCGAAGTTTCTAAAGGAAACATTAGCAGCGGCGCTCATGGCGCAGTCGCATCTAAAACGGTCGGTTCCGTTTCTGTTTCTTACGATACTGCGTCTACATCGTTCGCTGACGCGGGCTATTGGAATAGCACGCCTTACGGGAAACAGTTTTTTAACCTTTTAAAACGCTATCGGCGTATGCCGTTCGCAGTCACGGGGCGAGCATCATGGCCCTAACGATGAAAGTAGAAGGAGCGGACGCGCTCAAGTCCGATATCTTTCACCTAAAAAAACGTTTCGAGCGTTTTAACAAGCAAGGCGTTTCGATTGGCTATATCGAGGCGAAGAGTTTGAAGCGTAAGGATACGCCTGTAACTAACCTAAAAATCGCAACGTGGCAAACGTACGGAACGCATACGATACCGCCTAGGCCTTATTTAAAACCAGCATTACTAACGAACGAAAAACGGATACACGAAATCCTTGAGCAGGCGTTAGTAGACGAAGGATTAAGCGGTAAGACCGGCGCCGTAAACAAAGCGCTGAACGTCGTCGGTATGCTCGTTCGCGATACGGCCAAACAAAATATCGTCGATCAACGAAACTTCGTGCCGTTGGCGCCGGCAACGATCGCGGCCCGTAAGCGTCAGGACTTTAAAGGTACGAAAGCACTTATTCGCACTGGCGCGCTGCTTAACGCTATTCAATACGTCGTAGATAAAAAATGATTGATGTCTCAGAAATCGTTAGAGACCCTGATTTCACGGTCTCATGCGTACTCATTCGTCAGCAGGCTAAACCGATCGGAAACGGACGCGACGAAATTACGAAAATCCGTAAGCCGATACAGGCGGTTCTACAGCCGTTAACGGATGCGCAGTTAGTAAATATCGTGTACGCGGACGGTTCGCCTGTAACTTGCGGCCTTACGTACTACGGCGTCGAGCGCGTATCGCTCGCGGACGAAGGCTTTATTAACGATCAAATCGAATTCAACGGCGTTCTGTACGACGTTATGTCTATCGCCAATTACAACCCGAACGGAGCCTACTATCAGGCAACGCTCGCAAGGAGCAAACAAGTATGAGTTACGTAGACTCTACGCAAGCAGGAGTGCTCGCAAGCACTGCTACATACGTTTATTCAAAAGATTTCGACGACAAATTTCAGGCGTGGTTAGCTGACGCGCTCGACTGTAATCCGAACAACGTAAAACCGATGTTTAGAGAGTTCGAAACAGCTATTAGTACGAACGTCCTAAACGTATTTTTCGAGTTCTATCAAATTGAATTCATCGGTGACCCATATACCGGTGAAGAAAACGACGACTATTTAACTCAGATGTACGAGGGTACTGCACATTGTCGCGTTAAATTGATCGGAGAAAACAGCCGCGAGAAGGCGTTTTTATTACATGACTTGATTTACTTGTCTCAGAACGTCGACGCGCTTCAAAAATTTGGACTCAGCATTAACGAGGCTCAGATTATCGAGTTAGATCGAATTACCGAAGGTCACGCCCATACGCCAGCGTCAACAGTCGATTTAACGCTCGATTACTCCTACGAGCGTAAATGGGCGGTTAAGTCTTTAGTTTCAGCTCCTACAGATATTCAAAACTCTTAAATAGAGGATTTTTAAAATGGCACTTTCTTTAAACAATATCGTTAATGTCGATATGGTGTTTAGTCCGAAAGCCGCGCAAACTCGCGGATTCGGCATTCTCTGTATTCTCGGAGATACTAAAAACGTTATCACTGCCGGAGAGGGCTATCGCACGTATACAAGCTCTGATGACGTTGCTACCGATTTCGGCGATGACGCACCGGAAACGCTAGCGGCGATGGCGTATTTTTCTCAGTCTCCGAAACCGCAGACTTTGATTATCGCCGAGCCGTGGGACTCTACAACCGATACCGCTATCAGTACTCGCGTTTCTAAGTTATTCGCTGATTACGGAAGAAACTTCTACGGCTTTATTACAGCTACCAGCGCTACAGTCTCAGACGATGAAATTCTTAAAATCGCTCAGATCGTTGAATCGTCCGCTGACTCGCACATTTACGGTATTACGCTCACAGATTTGACGTGTGCTAATTCTGTTTATACCGACGAATCTACAGACCTGCCGTCTAAACTCAAGCGTGGCCAATTTACGCGCACTATCGTATTCGCCTCTGAATACGACGCTAACGATTCAGCCTACAGACTGAATAAATATCTCGTTGCGTCGGCGTTAGGTCGTATGTTTAGCGTTAATTTCAGCGGTTCGATGACAACGATCACGCTGAAATTTAAGCAAGCTCCTAGCCTCCAGCCGACTAATTTAACTCAGTCTCAGGATACGAATCTCTCGGCACGTAACGTTAATAAATATGCGATTTTCTCGAATGACACCTACATTATCGAAGAGGGTGTCATGTCGTCCGGTATGTGGGCGGATGAACGTCATGGTTCTGACTGGTTGCAGGATTTAATTCAGACTACCGTTTACAACGTTCTCTATCAGTCCAAAACGAAAATCCCGCAGACCGATGACGGAGTGGCGCGCCTTATGGCTGCTGTTGCTAACGCTATCGATCAGGCCGTCATTAACGGATTTGTGGCGCCGGGCGTATGGAATAGTGATCCGTTCGGCGACCTTGAATCCGGCGCCTACCTCGAAAAAGGCTATTACCTGTACGCACCGTCTGTTAACGATCAGTTGCAGAACGAACGCGAGGCCCGCAAGTCTCCGGTTATTCAGGCCGCTATCAAACTCGCTGGTGCTATTCACAGCGTACCGATCATAGTCAACATCAATCGCTAATCAAGTCATTTTCTAAACAAGCCCTGCAACGAACGCAGGGCTTTTTTTATGGATTTTCAAAATGAATAAACCGACATATAGCATCGCTCGCGCAAGCGCCGCATACGCCGTCTTTGGTGGCGTCTCGTTCGATTTGAAGCAGGGTTTGACCGACAACGGTATTACGATCAACTTAGATGAAGATTTCGGCGAACGTAATAAGGCTATTGACGGCTCCAGCATTTGGAGCGAATTCGAAACGAGCGCAGGTACGATCGTACTTGAGTATCTTCCTTCTTCTCCGTGCGTTCCGTTTTTTATAACTTTGCACGCTACTCAACGCGGCACTGGTTCTACTGGTTCGGACACTGTCACGGTTATTGACCGTGACATGAAATTTACGTACACAGGCTCTCAAGTCGCTATCCAGTCAATTACCGGACACAACGTCAAGAAATCCAAGGGCGATTCAATCGTCGTAACGCTTAATTGCGGACAAATTACCTCTATCGGAGCTTAATCGAATGACTAAATATCAGGACATTACTGTTAACGGCGTTACCGTTCGTTTATATCGTTTGTCTGCTAAACAACAGCATGACATCGTTAATCAATATTTTTTCCCGATTACGACTCAGGCTAATGAGCTGGTAAACGTAATTATTAGAAATCCGCAGAATCAAATTGCTATTGCTTCTGCTATCGCCGAGGCTGTGAATAAATTCATGCCAGCTAACAAACGCGACGAATTGATTTTCAAACATTTAATGCCGTCCGTCAAAGTCGTAGCGGCAGGGATGGAGATTGAATACTGCTCGCATAAGGGTGAAATTACGTGCGAAGGGCTGAACAACATTAAATCGTTGTACAAAATCACGTACGAAGCCCTTAAATACAACTTCGAAGATTTTTTTACAGACTGGCTCAACGAAAACAAGTTGAGCTAACGCCGCCCGAATGGCGTGACTCCGTACGCCTTCTAGATATTCCTGAGTCCTTTCTTATGCGCCCCGTTCTGCGGGGTTTTTTGTCTTTTGAGTCTCTTTTCGATTCGTCAGTGTCTTTAGGCGATTTAGTTCTTCTAAATGACGCTATCGACGCGAACGACGAAAACGAGAAACGCGTCTATCAGTATTACGAGCGTAAAAATGGCCGAAACTAAAAACGATGTAAATTTGCGAGTAGGCGCATTAGTCGATTTTGCGTCATTATCTGTCGCAGAAAAAGCAGTAGGCTCGTTTTCTGACAAAATCGTTAGCTTAGCTAAATGGGCCGGCGCCGCTATTGCCGCCGGTTCCGTGGCCGTAGCTATTCAGCGTACAGCCGACAAATTTAACGATCTCGGCGATATCGTCTCTCGTGTTGGTAACGCTACCGTCAAAGAACTCGATCGGCTCGGATATGTAGCCGAACTTACAGGCTCAGACGCAAATACAGCTACAGCCTCGTTTGAAAACCTATCTCGAACGATAGGCGAAGCGGCTCAAGGTATCGGACGGGGCGCGCAAGTCTTTGAAAAACTCGGCTTATCTGCGAAAGATGCGCAAGGTAACGTCAAAACAACGACTCAAGTTTTAGACGAAATCAAAGTCAAGATTCAAGACCTGAGTAAGGCTGAGCAATCCGCTTATATTCAGCGCCTCGGACTCGATCGGACGATGATCGGTATGCTCACGTCTGATACGACTGAGATTATCGATCAATACAACAAACGTACCGAGGCTCTCGGAATAAATGTAGACGAAGCGGCAGAGTTAGGCGCTAAATACAACGACGCTATTAAAGTCACGGAACGCGGTTTTGACGACATCATTACCGCGTTTGTTTTACGTGTCCTACCGTCTATCACGACAGCGATAGAACGCGTTTCTAAGCTGATTGATGAAAACGCCGGACTAATTAAAAGTTACGTTGATCCTATCGCCGCCGCCGTATCAATCGGCGCCGACCTCGTTACAGGATTTATAACCGGAATCGGAAAACTTTTTAAGATTCTAGGTAAATGGCCTGTTTACATCGGCGCTGTAACTGTCGCATGGAAATTATTAAACGCTGTATTTAAGGCGTCTCCGATTGGACGCATTATTACTCTAGTCATGGGATTAGTAACCGCTATCGGTTTGCTAATCGATGATTACGAAACGTGGAAAGAAGGTGGAAAATCACTATTTGGCGACTTATGGGGTTATGTCGAAAAGTTCGCTAACGGCTTAATGTTTGTATGGGATAAGCTGGCAGGATTACTTGAGCACGGCTGTAAAGAAATAGCAGCACTTTTTAAAGGCTTATTCACTTTTGATTTCTCGGACGCAATCGCCGAAAGTCAAAAATTCATGGATGACTTCTACGCGTTGATTAAGCCTATCGGCGATAAAGCCAGCGAAATCTTCGATGATGTAACGAATATCTTTTCAGGCTTAGGTAAATGGTTTGATGACCTTTGGAAAGAAATCGGAGACGCTGTATTTTCTGCGCTCGATAGTATCGGTAAAGCGTTTACTCAGTGGTGGAATAACCTGATTAACTCCGTTAAAAACTTCGGTAGTAAAGCAGCCGAAAAAGCGGAAAACATGGTTACTGACGCTTGGGATACGAGCGTTAACGCGGTTAAAGGTTTATTTTCGTGGGGAAGCAAAAAGGACGACGATAAAGCTGCATCCAGTCTTCCGACCACGACGACTAACAATAATCAGCGCTCTAGCACCACGTATAACAACAACGCTCAGGTTAATCAAACGATTAACGTCAATAGCGCTAAAGAAGCTAAGGACGTAGCAAGCGGTACTAACCGTATTTACACCCAACCAGCCGGAGCGATGAGTTAATCATGTCTTTCTTAGAAACACAGGTATTAGGCTTAGCTGGTACGGCAGTCGGAAAACTGCTTCAAATTAAACCTATTAGGAGATTTGAGGCGTTTTCCGATTTTTGCTCTATCACGGAAACGCACAATATCGCGGTAACCGCTACTCAATATCCGATTGAGGACGGAACGCAGGGCACCGATCATATTGTTCGCGAGCCTAAAAATATTACGTGGGATGTCGTTTTCGGTGAGCGCTCAGACCCTCAAGGAACGTATCAGAGGCTCCTTGATTTGATGTACAGCGGAGTACCGTTTACCGCTGTGACGGGACTTAGACGTTACGACAATATGCTTTTAGTCTCTGTAGCAGCTAATCAGGATACGCATTCAGCGCGCATCCTAAAGTGCACGCTGACCATGCAAGAAATCGTAATAACGTTTCCTCTCGCTACGAATATGCCGCCGAGGTCACAGCAAGCGAATCCGAATGTCACAGCTAAAACCGCTCAAACAGGAACGAAGCAGTTACAAGAAAAGTCGGTTAGTGAATCGAGATTAAGTCATATCTTTAGTTAGCAATGAAAACATACGAAATCCCGCTCAATTCTTTTGCAGAAGAATTTAACGTCGAAATTAACAGCGTTAATTACTTACTGCGAACGAAATGGAATGAGCCGCTACAGGCGTGGACGCTCGATATCGGACGCTCTGAAAACGAGTGGCTCATACGTAATCTCGCGTTAGTCGCTGGCGAAAATCTACTCCAGCAGTATGAGCATCTAAAGCTCGGTTTCGGCCTGATTGTCGTAACTGACGGCGACGAAAACGCAGACCCTACGGAAACTAATCTCGGTACTGACTCACATTTAATCGTTGTGACGAATGATTAACTTTTGGCGAAAAATTACGCTCCTTGTCGGCGATAAGGACGGCAACGGCCTCGACTTATCCGGTTTTAGAGTCTCGTTCGACGTTGAGAAAACCGCGCTTCAAGACCCGAATACAGCGAAAATCGACATCTATAACTTATCTAAAATGACGGTAGCGCGTATCGCGGACGGTGATTTAAAACGAATTGTCTTACAGGCTGGTTACGAGTCTCATAACGCGGTTATTTTCGACGGAAACATTATTAGTACGTCGCAAGTACGTAACGGCGCGGATACGATTCTCAGTATTGAAGCTGGAGACGGTCAATCCGGTTATTCATACGCGCTCGTAAACGAAACAGTCGGCGCCGGTTACTCAAATAACGACATCGCTAAAAAATCGTTTAACGCTATGAAAGAACGCGGCGTTAAAAACGATGATTTAAAAGCTGTAAGTAACGAGACTAAGTACCCTCGCGGGCGCGTGCTTTTCGGAGCCGCTCGAAATTATTCGCGAGAAGTCTCTAAAAACAGTGATACGCAGTGGTCTGTACAGGATGGACATTTAGTTTATTGCAAGAAAAACGCTACACGCGATGACCGTAAGGCGTTTATTTTGCGGCCTGACACCGGCATGATCGGTAGCCCTAAGAAAGATAAAGACGGCGTAACGGTGAGTTGTTGTCTTAACGCGCTACTTCGTATCTACGACCCGATAAGAATCGAGTCTGAGTTTCTTACGGGTGACTTCAAAATCCTGTCGCTTAAACATTCAGGCGATACCCACGGGAACGAATGGAGTACAGAAATTAAAGCGTGCTCGTTAGACCCGTCAACGAAAAAGACCACGAAAAAATGAATCAATTAGAACGTATTGCAACGCCTGAAGAAATCGAGCGCCAAAAGTCTGAGGATTTAAAAGCTCAGATTCGTGTAGCTATGCCTGCAATCGTGACTAGCGTAGATTTAGGGCGGCAGGTGGTTTCCGTAAGACCTGCGATTATGGGAAAACTACGAGGGTACGAAGGTAACGTTACAGAAGTTCAGTATCCCGTCCTTACTGAAGTACCGATCGCTTTCCCACGCGCGGGCGGTCTTTGCATTACGTATCCTGTCGCTGAGGGTGACGAATGTCTCGTAGTTTTCGCCGATACGTGTATCGACTTTTGGTGGCAGTCCGGTGGCGTCCAGTCTCCTAAAGATTCTCGTTCTCACGATCTTTCGGACGCTATAGCGATTTTCGGTCTTTCTTCTCAGCCGCGCAAACTTTCGGACGTATCGTCTAACGCTATCGAGATACGTACAGATTCACGGTCAGACTATATAAGTCTTACGGCTGGAAAACTCGATATCAATATCAATGGCGACGTAAACGTAACAGCTAAAAAATCTAAAGTCGTTTGTCCAGATAACACCGTACAAGGCCCGTTAACAGTAACGGGCTTAATCACAGGAAAAGGCGGTTTGACTGTTAGCGGCGGTAGTGGCGCCTCGGTAACCGGGACGATTCACGCGACTGGCGATATTACGTCCGGCACGGTTTCGCTTCAATCTCATACTCACAATCACGGCCCGGCGCCGGATAAATAAACATGAAATATCGAAAACTAGACGAAAACGGCGACATGACTTTCGGCGCCGGACTCGATAACTACTTTATTGATAGCGCCGAAGCGGTTGCACAGTCCGTTTTAACACGCCTAAGAATGTGGCTGCGTGAGTGGTACTTAGATACGAATGACGGGACGCCTTACTACCAACAGGTTTTAGGAAAACACACGCAGACTGAGGCCGTACAAGCGATTTATCAGCGTATCCGAGAAACCGCGGGCGTCAATCGAATTACAGAGTTTTCTACAGCGTTCGACCCTGATACGCGTCGACTGCGTATTGAGGTAACACTAGATACAGTTTATGGCGAGGTAAAAGTAAATGCCTGATCTCAAAAAACTAGCCTACGTCGATGACGCGGGCTTTTTTGTTGCCGATTTCGAGGATTTCCTAGAGTACAACAAAGACGCGATGCGTTCGATATACGGCTCAGATATCAATCTTGACGCTGACTCGCAGGACGGACAATTAGTCGCGCATTTTGCCCAATCTCAATACGATTTAGCGCTCCTATGCGCCAAAGTCTTCAATAACTTTTCACCTGCGACAGCACGCGGGGACGCGTTAAGTCGTGAAGTCAAAATCAACGGCATAGTGCGTCAATCCTCGACACATTCAAGCGTCGACGTTGTTATTACAGGCGACGCAGGTACGACGATCACGAACGGACAAGTACGCGATACATCTAAAAACGCTCACGTGTGGAATTTACCGCCTGAAGTCGTAATACCGACGAGAGGTTCTATAACAGTAACAGCGACATGTGACGACGCAGGCGACATTAGAGCCGGCGCCGGTACTGTTACTCGTATTGCTACGCCTACCGAGGGATGGATTAGCGTAACGAACAATTCTGAGGCCGCGCCCGGACGTGATACGGAAACTGACGCAGAGTTACGTGTTAGACAAACGTATTCGACTGCTCAACCGTCGCAAACTGTGCTTAAAGGCATTCTAGGCGGCGTGTTGGATGTGGACGGCGTAACGCGTGCAATCGTGTACGAAAACGATACGAGCGCTACGGACAATAACGGCATACCTAGTCACTCTATCGCTGTGGTTGTCGAAGGTGGCGACGCTCAGGTAATCGGAGACGTTATCAAGCTAAGGAAAACGGCAGGCACAGGGACATACGGTACTACGAGCGTAACCGTTAAAGACAGCGAAGAAGTACCGATGACCGTCAACTTCTTTAGACCTACGGTCGTACATATCAAAGTAAAGATTACGCTGGAGCCGTTAACAGGCTTTACTACTGAGCTTTACAACTCGATTAAGTCGCAGGTCGTTAGTTACATCAATTCTCTGACGTTCGGTCAAACGGTGCGAATCTCGAAACTCTACGTACCCGCAAACCTCGAAAACGACGATAGCGACATTTCTTACGACATCACGTCTATTCAGATAGCTAAAAACTCAGGCGCCTATGCGTCATCAAATGTCGCGATAGGTTTTAACGAAGTCGCACACTGCGAAGCGGCGGACGTTGAGGTAATTACGAATGACTGATTTCAATACGTATCTACAGCGCGTACCGTCCGAGCATCGAGACAAGCCGAAATTTGTTGAAACGCTCCGTTCGTTACTCGGCCCCATGCTCGAGCTTCAAACGTTAATGGAGCGCATACCGTTCGATTACGACCTCGACAGCGCAGTAGGAAAACAGCTAGATGTCGTCGGCGAGTGGGTAGGACGTAATCGTTACGTGTCTATTCCGATTGAGGGCGTATTTTTTACGTTCGACGATACGGCAATCACCGGATACGACCGCGGCGTATGGTGCGGCGAATATGACGCCACCAGCGGTATGACGAAATTAGACGATGACTCGTATCGATTCCTGCTCAAATTACAGATTCTCGCCAACGTGTGGGATGGTACGCCGGAAAAATTTTACGAAGGTGTCCGCTCGCTCTTTAACGGTACGTTAAACGTCGTTATCGAAGACCATCAGGACATGACGATATCGATCGGTGTCGTCGGTAAGGCACTATCCAGCGCTCAACGCGCTCTATTCCTTCAGCAAATAGCTCCGTTTAAACCCGCTGGCGTACGAATAAACGTTTTCATGCTTACTCAATACGACGACGTGCCGCTTTTCGCTTTCGACATGAATACGCCTTTACTACAGGGTTTCGACACGTCCGGATGGGCGGAAATCATCGCTAATTAAATCTCAAATTTCTCTCAAACAAGCCTCGCTTAAACAGCGGGGCTTTTTTTATGGGTCAAACAAATGGCTACTAATAACATCCTCGGGTTTTGCACCGGCGCCAATCCTAACGTATTAACTCCTACCGCTTGGCAAACGACGCCTGCACGCTCAAGCGGTTTTGTTTCAGGTATTGCACTTTCTTCTCACGTTAATACAGCTGTCGTAGGCGGCGCAAACATCGCTCACGCTGTCGGTGAATTTATCAAAAATCAGTTAAATGAGGATGTAAATCCGACCGACGAAGCGGAGCTCGTTAGTCAGTTTCTACGAGCTCTACAAATTTTTATTCAGCGCGGCGGCGCTTGTCCGGTAGGTTCGATTATTCCTTACCTCGGCGGCGATGTGCCTTACGGCTGGTTATTAGCGAACGGAGCCTCTGTGCTCAGGTCGCAGTACAACAAGCTATTCGCCCTAATAGGTACTAAGTTCGGCGCGGTTGATGAGGCACATTTTAATTTGCCGAATCTGCATCACCGATTCATCGAAGGTACCACCTCGCTTAGCGAGGTGGGAAGCTACGTCGAGGCGGGCTTACCGAATATCTATGGCGGTGGCGTTGAATATACAGATGTCAAAGCCTATGCCACACCTAATGGAGCATTTTTTTCTACAGACTGGAGTTCTGAAACAGAGTTTTCGGTAGGCGATGGCAAGTTTGTTAAAGAACGCACTTTGGGATTTAACGCAAACAAGAGCAATGCGACCTATTCTGATTCTGTTTCAACAGTTCAAGTATCGGCCATTTTTGGTCTGAACCTGATTAAAGCCTTCTAACCGAATATTCAAGGTCATCTATTCGTACCTAGTTCAGCGTCAAACCCATCACTGCACGCAGAGGACGCCTTGAGACTACAGAAAGGCGGTACTGCTTACGGTCAAATGGGAAGTTCAGGGCAAGGCGATGTGAATATGTACCTTGACGCTTCTCAGTCAAATTCCATCTTTGGCAGTTCCGACACGGTGCAACCTGCGGGGATGTACGTTCAAATGCTGATCCGCTACGCGGCGTAACGAATCAAACACTGCACGAACATTGCGGCCGTCTGAACTGTCGAAGCAGAACCATAAATGCTATTCGAAGCTTGGGCTGAGAACGCAATACCCGGGCTTTTAGGCCTCGTTTCTTGCGCTCTAAGTTGAACAATATTGGTTGTATCAACGCCTCCGATTTTTGATATAGCTCCATAGGTATCGGAGAAAATCCAGCCATTGATTGTCTGTAAATTTCCTTCGATATTCGGACAATCTCCGAATATACGAGGTGTTCTTTACGGAAGTCAGGCAAGCCTCGGCATTTTCGGAGCTAATTCAAATGGATCTTTTGGAGCTTCGGAAGGGAATAACGTTCTTAACGCAACTACAAAAACCGGTGCGGGTCAAAGTTCTGTGACCTTTTACGCTAATCGATGCTCTTCGCTCTACAAAGAGGATTTAAACGAAGTCCGAGTCAATGCCTTGTTCGGCATGAATCTCATTCGAGCTTTCTAACCGAATATTCTCGGTTATTCAAATATTGCAGGGTACTACGATCTTGCGACTGCTTCCGGTGGTGCTCTTAGCGCCTGTTCTCGATGGACATACTCTATTGCGCGAGAACCGGGAACAGCCGGAGGGATCATTAACATTGATGCTTCAGGATCAAATCCGATTTACGGGGCGTCAACGACAAATCAACCTGCCTCTGTTCGATCCTTATGCCTGATACGCGCGTATCAATGACAAACCGTACAGCGCATTTACTCGTACATCGTTGCAATCATCACGATAAAGCGCATTCGCGGTTTTTGCGTTAAACGTAAGACCGCGATCTATGCATGTACCACTACCGCCAGCGATTCCGGAGCTTCCGATTTGGTTAGAGGAAAAGGCCCCTATCGTATTTCCGACGCTTCTAGCAATAAACGGATTGAAGTTAGCCGTGATATTCGGTTAGAAAGCGCGGATAAGATTTAATCCAAAAAGTGCGTTCACCCGGACCTCGGAAAGATCTTTTTGA
>ENA-UEYL01000934-UEYL01000934.1-human-gut-metagenome-genome-assembly--contig:-NODE-934-length-27022-cov-7.115680_pt1 | contig 27022 bp, 27 predicted proteins | sample MGYA00242941_ERZ507946 | MGnify/ENA primary metagenome ERZ507946 (study PRJEB26167, sample SAMN06115482) | human gut metagenome | host: Homo sapiens | place: China:Guizhou | collected 2015-03-11...
TTATTGAAAAAAGTAGACGCTGAGAGGACACGAATCTGGACGGTCACTTTAGCGCCCCAAAATAAATTATAGAACCTGAAAAAAGGACATTAGTTCCTCCAAAATATAAGCGACTAAACCATACCTTGGGAGGAGAAAATATCCTTTGCTCATTACATTATTCAAAATAATGCAGAATATCAAGATATCTTTTACTCTGTTTTAATGCCGGAAGACCCTTTTGATAGTCAAGCCCATATTTGTGTGTAAATACCTTTAGGTATCATGCCCTGATTCAGGCTGCTAAGAGGGCCCCTGCTCCCTCGCGATATGAATCAGTTTACTTGGTGCTTCTCCCTTAATCATCTTCTTGAGAGCCTCCTTTTTGAAGATTCTCCGGGAGCTAAGGCTGCGCATATTCTCTTCAATGAGAACCAATCCAATCAGCCGAATCAGAGACGCTTCGTTCGGGAAGATGCCAATGACAGGGAACCGACGTTTAAGATCCTTGTTTACCCGCTCAAGGTGTTGTATGCTGCTGTTCCTGAGATTCTGCCTTGAGTATGCTGCTTAAGGCGTCTGAAGAAGTTCCTTGAATGCTTCATTGCGGTCATTTGAAAGTAACTGTAGAATTTCATTCTGATTCAATGTAATATTAAGTTGAGTCATTTGGTCTCTCTTTTCGGTATTGTCGTGATGTAGTGGTTACCATTATATCTAAAGGTTGAGCCGATGGCTCTTTTTATTGAATTTTGGAATTTACATCATTATTAGGACTTTATCCATTCCTCCTAGGAGTTGGTCTGGCAGCTATATTCCAACAGAGGATGCCTCATTATGGGCCTTTCTATATTCCCAAAACGGACTCTTTAGGGGTGTCCAGCTTCATTTTACAATTAACCTAAATAAAAAGGATCGTTGGAAAATGTCCAACGATCCTTTTACTTTAGGGATCCAATTTCTTTTTGCCGTGAAGGGTCCGAGCTTTTTCAAAAGGAAGGTCATAATTTGGTGATGCAATATCAAGGGATGGTTCGCTTTCTGGCGCATTTTCGATGCCAAGAAGTGTCACCATGAAATTATAGAGAAGGTCATTGGTCCACCAGCAGTCTTTATGGGATTGAAGAATCTGCCATAAAAGAGGTCTCTCCTTTCGGCTTGCCGGTGAAAGATGGACGATAAAAGGGATATGAGTCATGATGGGCTCATATTGAGTGGCGTTATGACCGATGCCTTTACGGCAGTCCTCGCCATGGTCGGAGAAGTAAACAAGTCCACGGAAATCTTGCATTTTCTTTATTTTTTCACAGAGTTGTTTCAAGAATTGATCCGTATAAAGAATGGTGTTGTCATAGGCATCGATGTAATCTCCCCTCCAGAAAAATAGGTTTCATCTTTTGGATATCGATCTTCATAAGAAGCATGACTGCCCATCACGTGAATGACAATAAGAGTAGGATGAGAGCTATCGATGACCGGTATATGATCCAACAGGGCCTTGTCATAATAGGTGGAAGCCACTCCTTTTCCCGCACGCCCATTGATAAACACTTGGTGATCTGCTGTTCCGGCAATTTCTGATGTTGGTGTATCCCACACTCCATATTTTCGCTGGTTGCTGATCCAATAGGTCTCATACCCCGCTTTTTTAGCTACTTCGATCAAGGAATAGGCTTTTTGTAAAGGCGTGTTATTGTATTGATTCTTTTGACTTAGTGCATAGGTGAGAACAGGGACTGTATGGGTATGATTGGAAAATGCCTTGGAAAAAAGCAGGGTCCCAGGGTCTTTTTTGAAGCTTTCCAGAAATGGTGTTGTATGGCGTTTGTAACCATAGCTTTCCATATGATCCCTTGTGGCTGACTCCCCAATGACAAGGACATAGAGACCTTTTGCTTCAGATGAAAGAGAAAGACCCTCCAATTGTTCCAGGCGGTTAAGCCGTTCATTACATGATTTCTCGTAATGACGGTAGTCAGCAAGAATCTCTTTTGTCTCTTTCATAGCCACAAAAAAGGAGTAACTTTTTGCTTTTACGGGAAAGATGATAAGGCATAAGGTGAGAAATACAATCAGTTTAAAAGGAAAGATGGGATTCTTTTTCAAGAGGGCCTTTTGCCGGAGTTTTATGAGATCATAACCTAAAAGACCGAGCAGAGAAAAAAGGAGAAGACTTCCACACAGAGATGCGGAAGGCAGACTCTTGATATAAGCTAAGGCCTCTTCCTCATTTGTTTGAAAGAGTGTCAGCATAATATCTGAAGAAAGTGCCTTCCCGCCGCTGATCAAAAGATAAAGCAATGTGGGCAGGGGAAAAACAACTGCAGATAGGAATAAGAACCTAGAAATGTATGTGACTATTTTCTTGAAGGATGTATGCTCTGCAAGACTTTCCAAAAGAAGACTCCCCCCATAGCCAAAAAGAACTAGACCGGAAGCAAGGACAGCGTCACGAGGAAAAAGAGTATTTTGAGGGTTTTGTGAAAGCACAAGAAGCGGACTTTCATAAAGAAGAAATAGGATAGCCCAACTTTTTAGGAAGGCTGTAGAAAAGTTCATCATATATCCCAGCAAGGCAAAGATAAATGATTCAAAAAGAACTAACTTATAGGTTTTGGAAAGGGGCTGCCCGAGGAAATATTCAAAAAGAAAGAACAAAATGGCATAAGAAGAAAAAGCAAGCAGGAGATGATTCTGGGATTGGGAGAAATGAATTCGAAAAGAAAGCATGTCGGGACCTCCATCTTGATTTTGAGTTCATGCAATAATAAGAAAAAATGAGAAACGAATGTAACAAATATAACGCCATATATCATACCGCTTTTTTTACTTTTTGTGGGGAGATAAAATGGACAGAAATAGATATTAGGCAAAAAAGGACGATTTTTTCGTAAAAAAGGGCGAAAAAAGGAAGACCCAATGAGACGCCCCTCATGTTTTCTGAAAAATATGGTATAATGCGGCATATGAGCATGAAACTGAAGGAGTGATTTTCATGAATAAAAAGATTCGCATTGGCCTTGTCAGCAGGACCTTGACCTTACGGGACGAGGTGCCCACTTATCAAAAGGCCCCCTACGTGCCCCGCGATATTGTGACCATCCTAGGCGAACTGGGCGCGCTTCCCATTGTGTTTCCCGATGTGGAAGGAGCTAGTGGAAAGGATTATGTGGACCTTGCCGACGCGCTTTTTCTCCCCGGCGGACAGGACGTAGACCCGACCCTTTTTGGAGAGGAACCGACTTGGAAGGTGGGCGGTGCTGATTATAAAATGGACCGTTTTGAAATTGATCTCATTCGGGCCTTTTATGAAGCGGGAAAACCCATTTTTGGCATTTGCCGCGGCATCCAGGTTCTCAATATTGCCCTTGGTGGGACGGTGTACCAGGATCTCCAGGCTGACTGCCCCGGTGCTTACATCGGCCACAGCCAAAAAGCCTATGGGGCCTATCCCGTCCATCATGTAAGCGTCAAGCAAGGCAGCTTGCTCCATGCGGCCTTGGGAGATACGGCCTATGTAAACTCCCGGCATCATCAGGCTTTGAAAGATGTGGCCAAGGGCCTTGTGGTTACGGCTACGGCACCGGACGGTGTCATTGAGGGCGTGGAATCAGAAGGCAGTGACCAAGTCGCTGCTGTACAGTGGCATCCGGAGAATATGTGGCGCGAGCACCCGGAAATGAGGGCTCTTTTCGAACAGTTCATAGCACGCGTCGAGAAAAGTGTGCAAAAATAAGAGAAACACTAAGATTGAGCGGGAAAATCGGTTGACACACCCCGCCCCATAGCATATAATTGTATGAGCTGTCAAATGATTTTTTGATCGATCTTGGCAAATCACCTTTGAAGTAAGGAGGGTTAATAGATGAAGAGAACGTTCCAACCTAACAACACGAGAAGAAAAAGAACTCATGGCTTCAGAGAAAGAATGAAGACTCTGGGTGGAAAACAAGTCTTGAAAAGAAGACGTGCGAAGGGCAGAAAGAGATTATCTGCATAAACTATGAGATGGGCCGCCTTTCGCGGCCTATTTTACTCTATGAGGCAGGTGCCAATCGCTTTGGAACAAGAACAAATGCCCAGAAAAAACACCTACACGCAGGCTCATCGGGTCAAGGCCCATGAGGATTTCCAGAAGATCCATGACAAGGGTCAATCCGTTGTGGATGGCTTTGGCGTTTTTTATTTTCTGCCTTCTCCTCATGACCATTCCCAGCTGGGTACAGCCGTAGGAAAGAAACTGGGAAATGCGGTATTGCGCAACAAGATCAAACGGCGGATGAGGGAAACCTTTCGTCAGCACCAGTACCGCCTAAAAAAACCCGTTTCCATCGTTTGGGTAGCCAGACGTCGGTTGGCCCATGCACCCTTTGCTATGTATGAGACTGTGTTTTTGCGTCTGGCAAAGAAAGCTGGACTGCTATAGATCCGGAGAGGCCTATGAAAACGATCGCAATCTTCCTGATTCGTTTTTATCAGATTTGCATTTCCCCTCTTCTTGCGCCCCGTTGCAGGTTCTATCCTACGTGCTCCCAATATGCGCTGGAAGCGGTGAAAAAGTATGGTTTTCTGAAGGGAACCTATCTGGCTACGAAAAGAATACTGAAATGTCATCCCTTCCATAAGGGCGGGTATGACCCGGTACCCTGACCGCAGCAGGAGAAAAGGAGAAAAAACTTGGAATTCTTAAGTTCGTTTGTGCAGCAGGTGGTTTCTGCCATCTATGAAGCAACCCGCGTGATCGGAGAGCCGAGCTACGGGCTTGCCATCATCATCATGACCATCCTCATCAAATTGCTCCTCTACCCTTTGACGAAGCGCCAGATTGCCTCGACAAAGGCCATGAGCCGCATCCAGCCTCGTATGAAGGAACTTCAGATGCGTTATCGCGATGATAAGATGAAGCTCAATGAAGAGCTGTCCAAGCTGTACAAGAAAGAAGGGGTCAATCCCCTGGCTGGATGCCTTCCCCTTGTCATCCAGATGCCAATCATGATTGGGATTTTCTACGGAATCCGTGATTTTAACTATGAAGGACCGAGCAGCTTCCTTTGGATGCAAAGTATCGGTCAGCCCGATCCGTATTATATCCTCCCTATCCTGTCTGCCTTGACGACCTATATCCAATCTCGGCAGAGCATGCCGCCGTCCGATAATCCGACGGGGAAGGTCATGCTTTATTTCATGCCCCTGTTCATTGGTTATATCAGTTTGAAATTCCCGGCTGGTCTTGTTCTCTACTGGGTCGTGATGAATCTCATGCAGATTGGTCAGCAGTTCTTTATGGACCGGTCCGATAAGAAAGCCTAAAAGAGTAGACAATGCCAAGCGGCAAGGAGGCATGGATATGAATCGCATTGAAAAGACGGGGCGTACCGTGGACGATGCTGTCCAGGCTGCCCTCAAGGAACTCGGCGTAAGCCGTGAAGATGTCCTCATTGAGGTCCTGGAAGAAGGCAAGGATGCCCTTTTTGGACTCATCAAGCGGGACGCCAAGGTACGGGTTACCGTAAAGGAAGCGGAAAAGGCTGCGGAACCGGACTGTTTGGAAGAAAAAACGGAAACGGTCCCGGAAACGCCGGATCGGCCTGCTCCAAAAGAGGAAACAGAAGCTGGCGAAGCGCCCGTTTCTTCTGATGCCGAGGAAGAACGGAAAGCCGCTGCCCAAGATGCCAAGGTCTTTTTGGAAACCCTTTTCAAGGCCATGGGGATGGATCTTATCATTGAAAAGTTCATCAATCGCAAGGATGGTGAAATTGAACTGAAACTCCATGGCGACGGGTTAGGTGTCCTTATTGGCAAGCATGGCCAAACGCTGGACAGTCTGCAATATTTGACGAACCTTGCGGCCAATAAAGGAAAGAAAGAATGGCACCGCATTGTCCTTGATGCTGAAAACTACCGGAAACGCCGCCGGGATACATTGGAAAAACTGGCTCACAACCTTGCCCATCGCGTCAAGCGGACGGGCCGCAAGGCGCTTCTTGAACCGATGAATCCTTATGAACGGAAGATTGTTCATGAGGCCCTGCAAAACGAGCCCGGGATCGTGACCTACAGTGAAGGTGAAGAACCTTACCGCAAAGTCGTCATTGACCTCAAATAAATCACACTTGAACGTTACGTGCTCCGGACCCTTGTTCGGAGCTTTTTTTTGGAGGAATCATGGAAGATACGATCAGTGCCATTGCGACTGCCCTGGGCGTTGGCGCCGTGGGCATCATCCGCGTCAGCGGACCGGAAAGTCTCAGTCTCGTCAATCGGATTTTTCGGGCGAAAGAACCCCTTTCCCCTTCCCGTCCCCGTTATCTGCAGTATGGTCATATCCATGACGGGAAGGGTGTCGATGTGGATGAGGTCCTGGCAGTCTATATGCCGGGCCCCCATTCCTACACAGGGGAAGACGTGGTGGAAATTCAGTGCCATGGCGGACGGGAAGCGCTGAAGGAAATCCTGCGGCTGACCTTTAGCGAAGGGGCAAGACCGGCAGAACCTGGAGAATTTACCAAAAGGGCCTTTCTCAATGGCCGCCTTGACCTTACGGAAGCGGAAGCGGTCATGGATATCATCAATGCCAAGAGCCGTCGTGCCCTCGTTGCAGCTGGAAGAGGCCATAAAGGGGCCCTGTCCCGTTCCATCAGGGAAATCCGCGGCCGCCTGCGGGACCTGGTGGTCCATCTGGAAGCGATCATCGATTATCCGGAAGATGATATTGAAGATGTGACTTATGACGAGACGGAAGGTGTGCTGCAGCAGTGCTATGACGCAGTCATGGGCCTTCGTAAAAAAGGAGAGACGGGCCAGATCCTTCGCGAGGGTCTGCGGATTGCCATTGTGGGGCGCCCCAATGTCGGCAAGTCCAGTCTCCTGAACCGCCTGCTCCAGACGGAACGGGCCATTGTTTCCAATATCCCCGGCACGACGCGGGACATCATTGAAGAACAGATGACCCTTGACGGGATCCCTTTGGTCCTGACCGATACGGCAGGCCTGCGGGATACGGAAGACTATGTGGAGCAGATCGGTGTAAAACGCAGCCGCGCCATTTTGGAAGACGCAGAACTGGTTCTTGTCGTTCTTGACAGTGCAAGTCCCCTCACGGACGAAGACCGGAACCTCCTTGCAGCGGTCAAGGACCGTCCCCATCTGGTGATCCTCAATAAGAGCGATCTTGCACCGGCCATTTCGCGGGAGGAAGTGGAAGCCCTTGCGGGCGGTGACGCCCTCTCCCTTTCCGTTAAAGATGGTGCTGGAATGGATCAGGTTGCAGTTTATCTCCGTCATTTTGTGATGGGCGAGGGATCCGATTCCGAAATGGGAATGATGACCCAAAATGCCCGTCAGGGAACGCTGCTTGAGCAGGCAGCCCATCATCTTGCAGAGACCCTTCGCGATGCGCGGGCCCATCTCCCCTACGACTGTCTCACGATTGACCTGACACAGGTCCTTCATGAGCTGGGCGAAATTACGGGTGATGATGTGCCCGAGGAAATCATCAATGAGATCTTTGCACAGTTCTGCGTCGGGAAATAGGACGCATAGAGGAGGATATAAAGTAACATGATCGTTGTGGATCATTATGATGTTGTTGTCGTAGGTACAGGCCATGCTGGCTGTGAAGCAGCCCTGGCGGCAGCTCGGATGGGGAAAAAGACCCTTCTTGCGACCCTTTCCATGGATAATATCGCTCTTATGCCTTGCAACCCGTCTGTAGGGGGACCGGCTAAAGGCCATTTGGTGAGGGAAATCGATGCCTTGGGCGGGCAAATGGGGATTGCGGCTGATGAAGCCTGCATCCAGATGCGCATGCTCAATACGGGCAAGGGCTATGCTGTCCAGGCTTTAAGGGCCCAGGCCGATAAGCCGCTTTATCATACCATTATGAAGGAAGTCGTGGAAAATACAGAAAACCTCGACGTCAAGCAGCTCATGATCGATGAGCTCCTTGTTCACAGCGGTGCCGTGGAAGGCGTCGTTGCTGAAACGGGGGAAGTCTTTGAAGCTCCCTGCGTCATCCTTGCCACAGGGACCTATTTAAGGGGACGTATCCTATATGGGGAAGTTGCTTATATGGCAGGCCCCAACGGGCAGCGTTCAGCCATGAAACTGACCGATTCCCTCGTGAAAGCCGGTCTTACGCTCATGCGTTTCAAGACGGGTACCCCGGCTCGTGTGGACCGCCGGACCATTGATTTTTCGCGGACCGAACCGCAGTACGGCGATGAAGCGGTACGAAATTTTTCCTTTATCAGCCCTATTACGGAACGTCAGCAGGTTCCCTGTTATTTGACCTATACCAATCCTCGGACCCATCAGATTATTCGGGACAATCTTGACCGAAGCTGTATGTTCAACGGCACCATTGAGGGGGTGGGGCCCCGCTACTGTCCGAGTATTGAAGCAAAGATTGTCCGTTTTGCCGATAAGAGCCGCCATCAGCTCTTTTTGGAACCGGAAGGGCTCAGGACCAATGAAATCTATGTCCAGGGCATGAGCTCCTCTCTTCCTGCTGAGGTCCAGGTCGCGTTTATGCAGACCATTCCGGGTCTGGAGCACTGCAAGATGATGCGGGCTGGATATGCAATCGAATATGACTGCCTCGATCCCCTGCAGCTGACGGCCAGCCTCGAACATAAGGCCATCAAGGGGCTCTTTAGCTGCGGTCAGGCAAACGGTACGAGCGGCTATGAAGAAGCAGCGGCCCAGGGCCTTATGGCAGGCATCAATGCCGCGTTAAAGCTCGACAGCCGTCCGCCTCTTATCCTTGGCCGAAGCGATGCCTATATTGGCGTCCTTATTGATGACCTTGTCACCAAAGGCACGACCGAACCCTACCGCATGATGACAAGCCGTGCCGAGTACCGCCTGCTGCTACGGCAGGATAATGCCGATCTGCGTCTCACACAGAAAGGCCGCGATGTGGGTCTTGTAAAAGATGATCGATATGCCTCTTTTACCAAGAAGCGGGACGAAATCGATCGGGCCCTTTTTGCCCTTTCGAAAAAGAATCTTGCCCCATCGGAAGAAAATCAGCAAAAGATTACTGCCATGGGCTCTGTTCCTTTAAAGAGCTCCATCAACTTGATGGAACTTCTGCGCCGTCCGGAAATCACCTACGAAAAGCTTCAGCAGGCTTTTGATCTCGAACCTCTCTCCCCCGTTGCTGCAGAGGAAGTGGACGTAGAGGTCAAGTACAAGGGCTATATCGATAAACAGAAACAGGAAGTCATGCGGGCCATGAAACTCGAAAATCGCCTGCTTCCGGATGATATCGACTACAGTGCCCTCCATGAACTGTCATCGGAGGCGGCGGAAAAACTGGGTAAGCAGCGGCCTCTTTCCATTGGTCAGGCAAGCCGCATTTCCGGTGTTTCCCCTGCTGACATCAGCGTCCTTATGGTCTATCTGGAATCGAGGAAACGCAAAGGAGAAGAAGCATGACCTATTTGGAGACCTTGAAACAAAGTGCCGAAGCAATTGGCCTATCCCTTTCTGACGAAGCGCTCCGGCGTTTTGCAATCTATAAGGATGAGCTCCTGGAGACAAACCGCTCCCTCAACCTGACTGCCATTACAGACCCGGAAGAAGTAGCGGTGAAGCATATGGTCGATTCCCTGACCGTCTACAACGAAAAGCGCTTCCATAATCGGACGATTGCTGATGTAGGAACGGGCGCGGGCTTTCCGGGCCTGCCGCTAAAGATCTACGATCCAACCATGCGGCTGACCCTCATCGATTCCCTGGCCAAGCGCCTTGCTTTTCTTGAACGGGTGGCTGGCGAGATGGGCCTTGGGCAGGTCCGCTGCCACCATGCGCGGGCAGAAGAAGCGGGCCGGGATCCGAAACTTCGGGAAAAATTCGACGTCGTCGTGGCCCGAGCTGTGGCGCCCATGCCTGTCCTTGCCGAGTACTGCCTGCCCCTTGTGCGGGTGGGCGGTGTTTTCTATGCAATGAAGGGCAGCAAGGGTATGGAAGAGGCCGAAGAAGGCCGTCAGGCCATTTCCATCCTAGGCGGCAAGATTGTTGATATTCGCCATTTGACGCTTCCTGGTCTTGATGATAAGCGGTATATCATTACTGTTGAAAAAATCCGTCCTACGGGTGAGCAGTACCCCAGACGGCCGGGCATTGCGACCAAGCGCCCGCTGGCCGTGAAACCTAAAAAATAAAACAGACGATTTCCTAACCATGGACTGGACCGGAATGATTCCGTATCCAGTCTATTTTTTACCCTAATATGCTGATTTTCCCCTTAAGTTTGTCTTGAAATCGGGGAATTAGGGAATGAGTACTAAAAAAATCCCCTATAATTCGACCCTGCCATGATACAATGCGAAAACAGGAAAGGAGGATAAGCAGGATACCGTAAGTTTGAATGAGAGGATGAGAGAAAGGTTGGTGAGCGCGCAAGAGGCGCCGCATAATGGACAAAAAACATAAGCTTTGTCGCTTCATTGGGGCCAAGATCCGCTACGATAGGATGTTGCGGGCTATAGAGCATAATGGATTCAGTCAGGCAGACTTGGGGAATTTAGCCCATCTTCATACGGATACGATTTCTCGGATTGAGCGGGGAACCTATCATGACAGTATCCCCTTGTCAACACTCATGGATATTTCCGATGCCTTGGGCATTGATGTAGCAGAACTGATGACACTGACGGAAACGGAAAAGGAACTCATTCATTGGGAAAAAGAATACAAAGCACAAAGGATTTTATCGGGAGTCATTTCTAAAGAGCGGATCATAATGGGACGGCGCGAAACTGGAAAGCAGGGAGGTTACAGGGAAATAAACGAAATGTTTCGGTATCTTGGGTATGGAAAGACTCTTTTCCCCTGCCCCTGATTCGTGCAATAAGGAGGCGAAGAAAATGGATACTAGCTGCAAAACAAGGGATGAGGCCACAGAAAATAGCAATCAGATAGCAGCGGTCCTATGAGCTGGAAACACCTTGGATGATACTTTGAACAATCTTCAGGGGCATTTTGCTAAACCGAAGACCTATGACCGCAAATGCGATGAGAATACCGCCGTCTTTGGCGGAATTGCAGCGGCCCCTGCCCCTCTGGCTGCCGGTGTATTTATGGAAAATAAGACCGATGAAGCGATGGATGAAGCCCGTCGCTTCCGAGCCGAATCACGGGAATTTGAAGGAATATGCAGCCATAGTACCCATCTTGAAACCATTGAGACGCGGGCTCAACAGACCCGGGATAACATGGGCAAAAAGCCTTTGTTGAACCGAGCGAGAAAGAAATGAACCTTGTCATTTGCCGAGAGGGAATGGATTGGCGGGATCATGGTGACGAGGGAAAAAGCCTGTCGGGAAGTCGGCCCCTCTTGTCAAGACGCTGAAGCTCCTTATTGATAGGCCCCTTCTCCACGAAAATGGGACGGTGACGGAAGCGTTAGGAAATGTCATCGCCCAGATTGAAGGACCCCATGCCTGCTGTAAGTTCGGCCTTTGCTGTGCGCGTGTAGGCACACTCCCTGAATGATCCGTCCTGGATTTCGGTGATGGCGTGTGCCTCTATTATGATGAAAAGTCTCATCTGTGCCTTATTTATGAAAGGAGGCTTCTTTTTGCTGGATCAATGCCTAATAGGATGTCCTGATGAGTGCGGAACGTCTCCGCAAGGAACGGTATAGACTCAATGAAAAAGTCTGTCTCCGGCTGCAAAAACAAAGCCATGGCAAAAGCGGCCTCAGGCCTCTGCCCTATGACAAAAAGAACCAACCAGAAGAAATGATCTTCCTGGCCGGTTCTTTTTTACGTTATTTTGCAGGAACGATGGTTCCCTTGAATTTTTCTTCAATGAATTTCTTTACCGCGTTGGAATGGAAGAGGTCCGCAATCTTTTTATAGGTCGGGTTATCCTTATCTTTTTCGCGGGCGGCAAGGACCATGACAGCAAGGGGCTCATCATCCTTTTCCCAGAAAAGGCCTTGTTTCTTGACATCCATGCCGCTGCTCATGACATAGTTCATGGTAATGACTGCAAGGTCCACATCATCGAGACTCCGAGGCAGCTGGGCCGCTTCCAGTTCCTTGAATTTGAGGTGCTTTGGGTTTTCTGCCACATCGGCTGCTGTTGCTTTGAAACCGACGCCTTCTTTTAGCTTGATGAGACCCGCTTTTTCAAGAAGGACGAGACCGCGCCCGCCGTTTGTTGGATCATTGGGGATGGCAACGACACTGCCGTCAGGAACGGCCTTGATATCATGGATCTTGTTAGAATAGATGCCCATGCGCATGAGAATGGTATTTCCAATGGGAACAAGCTGAACGTTGTTTTGCTTGGCAAAATTTGCCAGAAATGGTGCGTGCTGGTAACTGTTGAGGTCCAAATCACCTTCTGCCAAGGCTTTGTCAGGCGTAATGTAATCGGAGAATTCGACGACTTCCACATTAAGCCCCTGTTTTTTTGCTTCGTCAGCGACAGCGTGGACAACATCAGCATGAGGGCCAGCAGTCGCGCCAATCTTGATGACCTTGTTCTGCGGTGTGTTGGCTTCTTTCTTTTCACTGCTGCCGCAGCCGCTTACAAGGGCGAGTCCAAGAAGGCTGGCAGCAAGGAGGGTAAGAACGTGTTTTTGCATAGAAAAGACTTCCTTTATGATTTAACTAGATGTTTCACGTGAAACATTACTTTTAGGGTAAGGGGAACTCAATCGGCATCGGGCCAGACTTCACGAGCAATGCTACGGATGAGGCCGAGTTTCTTCCACTCATCTTTTTCCGTGAGGAGATTGCCTTCTTCCGTAGAAGCAAAGCCGCATTGCGGGCTAAGAGCCAGCTGATCTAAGGGAACAAGGGTGCTTGCTTCCTTGATCCGTCTTTTGATGGCCTCCGGATCTTCGAGGGCGGCCGATTTAGAAGTAACTAGGCCAAGAACAACCTTTTGGTCCTTGATATGATGGAGCGGATTGAAGTCTCCTGCCCTGTCCGTATCATATTCGAGAAAGAACCCATCGACAGGACAGTGCGCAAAGAGGGTTTGGGCAATGGGTCCGTAACCGCCGGAAGAAAACCAGGTGGAACGGAAATTGCCGCGGCAGATATGCATGGTTATGACCATGTCCTTGGGCTTGACGGAAAGGATCTTATTGAGGACCTTGACATACTCTTTGGCAATACGGTCCAGATCAAAGCCGCGCTTGGCATAGGCTTCGCGTTTATCTTCGTCACAGAATTCGCCCCAGGACGTATCGTCCAGCTGGAGATACCGGCACCCGGCATCGTAGAAGGCAAGGACCGCTTTTTGATAGGCGGCGGCAATGTCTTCAAAGAGTACGGCTTCATCGCGGTAACGTTCAATTGGTGTGTAGGACTCTGCCCGCACACAGGCGATGAGGTGAAGCATGGACGGAGAAGGGATGGTCATCTTGGCAAGGGCCTCCCCTGCTGCTTTTTTAAGGAAACGGAAATGATCCAGGAAGGGATGGTCCGTAAAATCAATTTTCCCTGTAATGGCGATGGTGGCAGCTTTAGGCTGCGCGCCCTTGAACGCAACAGACCAATGGTCGGCATGGATTTCCGTAACCCCATCAAGAGCGGCCAAAAAATCCAAATGCCAGTAGCGGCGACGGAATTCACCGTCCGTGACGGCTTTGAGTCCGCAGGCCTTCTCTTTTTTTACAAGGTCAAGGATGGCCTCATCTTCGGCTTTTGTGAGTGCTTCTTGGGAAAGGGTGCCTTCTTCAAAGGCCTTTCTTGCTGCTTTGAGGGCGGCAGGTCTCAGGAAGCTTCCAACAATATCGTAACGAAATGGTGCAGTGGTGGTCATGGTATCGTCCCCTTTTACTCTAACATTCTGATTCATAGTGTTGATGTAGGGTATTGTATCCTATCAAAGAAACTTTGTATAATCCCAAAAAAGCATAAATGGATATAACTTCAACGCATAGCAAGAAAAAACATATCCTGATTTACTATAAGAAAAAATGAATAATAAATCAGAAGGGCGGGGAACATTCGTCATATTAAATGTAGATAACAGTCACACATCTGTCCTTGAATTGCGGAACCTGCTAAAAATAGAAAGAGGCAAAGCGAAAGATTGTAACGTGATGAAAGCTTATACATGGATTCTATAATAGATTGATCCATGACTGGATTGTGGGCGTGAAAACGAGGATGTACACTTGAGCGGGATTTCAGGGCATAAATGGGAACGGGAGTCAAGGGAATATACCTTGCGTAAACTCTTTCCTTTTTAGTATCCCTGGGGATCTGTCTTGGGCAATCATACAATGGCAGCGCATGATTTTTTTCAAACAGCAACCCTGCGAGACGGCTGCGAAAGATAGATTCCCTATGAGGGGGTAAAATGGGATAAGCCTATTTTGTTTTCTTCCGTCCTCGTACCTCCCTTTTGGGGGACGGAAATGGAAAACCGCGATGACTGAAGGGGGCTATCCTATTAAAGCAGGGGATTGGGTCAATGTTTCACGTGAAACATTGACGTAATTTCTCAAAATTGCTTAAAGAAGGAAACGTAGATGCCAAAATAAATGGATTTGAGATCGTGTTTTTGAATGTTTCACGTGAAACATTCAAAAAATGGACAAGATGAACAGGGAATTTTCCCCTTGATGATGTAATTTGTGATAGAATAGGACGTGAACCTATGAAGAAGGAGAGAAAAAGTGCCATGACGCAGATCATTGCCATCGCCAACCAAAAGGGAGGCGTCGGTAAGACGACAACAAGTATCAACCTTGCAGCCTGTCTTGCGAACACGAGAACGAGGGTCCTCCTTGTGGATCTTGATTCCCAAGGAAATGCAACAAGCGGCCTTGGAATTGATAAAAACAGCCTTGAAAAGGATATGTATGATGTCCTCATCCATGGAACCCATATGGATAAAGTCGTTGTAGAAACAAAGTGGAGAAATCTCAGCGTGGCTCCGGCGACCATGAATCTTGCCGGTGCAGAAATTGAGCTGATTGAAAAGAAAAATCGGGCCTTGAGCCTAAAAAAACAGTTGGACAAGGTCAAGGAAAGCTATGACTTTGTTTTAATTGATTGTCCACCTTCCTTAAGCCTCCTGACTATCAACGCCCTTACGGCGGCAGACTCGGTGCTGATTCCCATCCAGTGCGAATTTTATGCTTTGGAGGGGGTCAGTCAGCTCATCCAGACAGTCGACCGTATCCGGGAAACAAGTAATCCCAACTTATTTGTGGAAGGAATCGTCATGACTATGGCGGATACGAGAACCAATCTTTCCAATGATGTTGTGGCAGCCGTTCATCAGCACTTCCCGGACCTTCTTTATAAGACGATGATCCCGCGCAGCGTGCGTCTTGGGGAAGCGCCTAGCTACGGGGAACCGATCATTGCTTATGACCCGAAATGCAAGGCTTCTGATGCGTATCGGGCTCTATCCAGGGAGGTGAAGCGACGTGCCAAGTAAAAGAGGATTAGGAAAAAATGGCCTTGATGTTATGTTTGAGCCGGTTAAGAAAGTGGTCAAGGAACGGCAAGCGGGTGAAAATGTAGGGGAACTGGCTGTTAGAAACCTGGTACCCAATCCCTACCAGCCGCGTCACACCTTTGATGAAAAGGCTTTGGAAGAACTTACTCAATCGGTTCAGGAAAGCGGTATCATCCAACCCCTTATTGTCCGCAAAAAGGGAAGATCCTATGAAATCGTTGCCGGAGAACGCCGGTGGCGGGCGGCCAAGGCCGCAGGGCTCGTAAAGGTCCCTGTTGTAATCCGGGATTATGATGACGCTACCATGATGGAAGTGGCTCTCGTTGAAAACATGCAGCGCAGCGACCTTGACCCCATGGAAGAGGCGCGGGGTATCAAGAATATGATGGACGCCCTTAAGGTTACTCAGGAAGAAGCCGCCAAACGCCTTGGCATGAGCCGAGCTGCCCTGGCAAACAGTCTACGTCTTTTAAAGCTTCCGGAGGGAGCTGCTCGGCTTGTGGCAGATAAAAAACTGACTGCAGGCCAAGTGCGGCCTCTCCTTAGCCTGACAGATTCCCAGCAAATTGATAAGATCGCCCTCCGAGCAGCAGAAGAAGGTTGGTCTGCCCGTATGATGGAAGAATATGTTACGGGTGAAAAGGAAGGCCTTTCTGAAAAGGAACAGGCTGAAAAATTGGAAGCCCAAGAGACCGCTAAGAATGGAAAAAAGGCAAAGGATAAAGCAAAACGGGCTGTCAAGGATAGTCAGAGCATCTATGTGAAGGCTATTCAAGAAGACCTGACCCAATATTTTGGAACAAAAGTGAAGGTCCAGCCTGATAAGAAGGAGCATGGAGGCCGTATCGTCATCGAATACTATAATGAAGGCGATCTGGAGCGGGTCATGGAACTTCTAAAAAAAGAGGAACCTGCTTTACAAAAAGAAGGTAAGCCTTTTACGGTATAGGTGAAGCGTCATGATTGGAACAGGTACGGTAGTCAATGCTGCGGCCATTGTTGCAGGCGGGGCCCTAGGTCTTTGGGCGGGACGAGGCATCAAAGCCCGGTACCAGGAGACTGTAATCGATGGACTGAGTCTCTGCGTTATGGTTCTGGGACTCAAGATGGCCCTTGCTGGCCAGCATACTCTCCTTGTCATCTCCGGTCTTGTCCTGGGAATCCTTATTGGGGAAGCTTTGGATATTGAGGGAAAACTGGAACATGTGGGCCTTTATCTGGGAACCCGTCTTTCCCCAAAAGGGGAGACGGGAGCCTTTGCGGAAGGTTTTTTGACGACAAGCCTTATTTATTGTGTTGGCGCCATGGCCATTGTTGGGTCCATTCAAGATGGTCTGAATGGGGATGCGTCAACGCTCTATACAAAAGCGATGATTGACGGTCTGAGTGCCATCATGTATGGTGCCAATATGGGTGCGGGTGTTATGGCATCTGCCCTGTCAGTCTTTATTTATCAAGGGACCTTGACGTTTCTTTCCAGTTTCATTGGGCCCTTTGTTACCGATGCCGTGGCCCAAGAGATTTCGGCGGCAGGGGGAGTCCTTATTTTTGGAATCGGACTGAATATGTCAAAGATGATAACGATGCGGGTAGGCAATATGGTCCCCGGTCTATTTATTGTTGCCGTTATGACTTATTTTTTAGGCTAGGAATGAAGACTTGTCAATTTCTTCTCTTAGGAGTATAATGAACGGGTACGTCGGGGTTATAGCTCAGTTGGTTAGAGCGCATCGCTCACATCGATGAGGTCTACGGTTCGAACCCGCATAACCCCACCAATTGAATCTTTAGAGGGCTCGCGGAAGCGGCCCTCTTTTTATCAGGAAATGAGGCCAGGTGGATCAACCACTGGGCCTCATTTCCTTTCGTATGACTGTAAAGGGAAAGAAGTTCTTTTTTGACAGGACTCTTTAGGAAAACGCCAATCAGAAAACATGCGTAAAAATCGATTCTCAGCGGATTTTTTTAAAACACGACTCAATCTATATAAAAGGCTATAAAAACGCTTAGAAACAATTTTTGAAGGAATACGAAGGATTCCCCTGAAATAAGACGGTCCGTATCTCCCTATTTTACTATCCACCAAAGCTCCTATTTATTTTCATGGCATGAGCCGAGTTTAACACCATGTCCATAAAAGTGAACGAAAAGTCGAGCGCCTAGTTGATCATGGAAATGGGGATGGACCGGGCTCAAAAAAGGAACCGGGCTCTTTTCGTTTGATCGTTAGAAAGAGCAGGCCATTAAATCAGGAGTCCTCTGGATGGGGCAGCCCGTTAAGGGGTTAATAAAGCGTTTTCCCAGCCCGTGATGCCGCCCGATTTACATAAATGCGGGTCTTAACATAGTGGCAGACAGCTTTGTAAGTAAAAGTGTATCAGTCAGTGCTGCCCATGGCTTTCCAGCTATCTTTTGAGATCGAGGAGGAATATTGATTGAGGGTATGGACCATCCAGCTACGAAATTCGCGCGGGGACGAAATCGGTTTTTTAGAGATAAGGCGCAGCGATTAGGTGCAGACGAGCAGCATCATCATGAGCTGCAGGAAGGATGGCAAAGCAATGGGGTCAGCATAGATATTTTTCCCAAGCTGACGCTTTAAAAAGCCTTACGCATAACAAAAAAGGGGACGCTGCCACAAGGAGAAAAAGGGCTTGTCAAAAAGGGACATATCCGGTATACTAATCATGTTAGCTATAACTAACCAAAAGAAAAAATAAGTAAGTAAAGGAAACCTAGGAAACTTTGCTTGCTCCTTTCTTTTGGTATAAAAGGAGGAAATAATGAAAAAACAATTTGTCACAGCCCTGGCCCTTGCCCTGGGAATCAGCGGCACAGCGCTTGCAGCCAATCCTTTTTCTGACGTTCCTGCTGGTCATTGGGCTTATGCTGCTGTTGCCAAGCTGGCTGCGGCAGGGATTGTCGATGGCTATCCTGACGGCACGTATAAAGGCGACCGTACCATGACCCGCTATGAAATGGCCCAGATTGTTGCAAAGGCGCTGGCTAAAGGAGCTATTGGCGCAGATGATAAGCTTGTTGGTGAATTTGCCGATGAGCTCGATAATCTTGGCGTTAGAGTAGCAAAACTCGAAAAGAACGCGGATCATGTTCGTGTGACTGGTGAAGTCCAGTTGAGCTATGCAAGCAACAAGGGCGGCATATTCAAGAACGATGATGGGAGCAATTCCGAATCGGACCTGAGGACCCGTCTCTGGTTCACCGGTGAAGTGAACGATAACTGGCACTATATAGCCATGCTTGAAAATCATCAGTATTTCCAAGGTAAGAATGAATCTGGCGACAGTGATACCGATTTCCAGCGAGCTTTCTTGGAAGGAAATATAGGGGTTGTCGGCATTAAAGCTGGCCGCTATGATGAATTCCTCGGCAATGGGAATATCTATGACAGCCAGGTCGACGCGGTTCGGGCAACCATTCCTTTTGGTCATGCCTATCTCACGGCAGCTTATGGAAAGATGGCCAGTGAAAGCGATTTTGGCTGGAACGATGATACCGATACTTCCGTTGCCGATACGTTCTACCAAGCTGAATTAGGTGGGACTTGGGGCAACCTCAATTTGGCAGCTTCCTACCTCAAGGCCAAGGAGGTTAAATTTGAAGATTTTGGCCTGAATGGTGACAATAAGATTTGGACGGTTGGCGCTGATTACACCGCTGGCAAACTGAATCTTTCTGGTATGTACCTGAAAGGCGATAAAGATGTCCTTCTTTCCGAATATCGTGACGGCGATGATGACGGTTACGTCGTAGGTCTGACCTATGGCGGAGCTGAGGAAGATAAACCGGGCAGCTGGGGCCTGATTGCAGCTTACTATGATCAGTCTGCTCCGACGGTTATCGCCCACACCATGGATGGTGCATGGGATGCCTTTGCAGGTTATGGATTCAAGGGCTATAAGGTGGGGGCCAATCTGACCCTTGCCAAGAACATGGTAGCTGAAGTTGACTACTATGATTTGAAGGGCAAAAAAGGTGAAACCTCCGAAAAACATGCCCGTACGCTCTGGAGCCAGCTTGTTGTTACTTTCTGATGATAAGCTCCTCCTTGGGAATTTTATCAAATATAGAGTCGTTCCCGGAGCGCAACGGGAACGATTCCTGAAAAGGGCAACCGTTTTCATTGCAAGAATTGTGTGCCTATGTCACGTCAACTTAATATCAATGTTATCTTAAGAAGTCTCCCTGGATGCTCCAGGGAGACTTTTCCATTGTTTCACGTGAAACAATGATTTTTTTGCCTGGGGAACTTCTTTCTGATGATCTTTCCTCAAGATCATCAAGGCGAACACCTTACAAGGATTTTGCAGGGGCTTACGGAAAGCTTATTCCTTTGTTTAGGCTTTGTTTAGATTCGGCTCTTATACTGATGAAAATCAAGGAATCAAAGGAGTGGTCCCATGAACGTGCTGGTCACTGGAGGAGCCGGATTCATCGGCAATCACACCGTAAGGTGTCTAATCGAAAAAGGATATGATGTAACCGTTGTCGACGATCTTTCGCGAGGTCATGCAGGACTGCTTCCTTTGGAAGCTCATTTCTATCCAATTGATATCCTGACGCCTCAGTTTCAGGAATTTATGGCAGCCAGACATTTTGACGCGGTCATCCATCTGGCCGCCCAAATTGAAGTCGCTTCTTCGGAACGAAATCCGCTCCAGGATGCATCCCTTAATATCGGTGGGACCCTTGCCGTCTTGGAAGGCGCCAAAAAGTCCCATGTCAGCCGTTTCGTCTTTGCCTCTTCTGCAGCCGTTTACGGCCATCCGTCAGAAGCACTCCTGCCGTTGGCAGAAGATGCGCCTTTATGTCCGCTGTCTCCTTATGGGTTGAGCAAGCTGACGGCAGAAAACTATATCCGTATGCTGGCACCTTCTTTTTCCATGGAATGGGTGATCCTTCGCTTTGCCAATGTATATGGAGAGCGGGAAGTCCGTAAGGATCCCGGCGGGGTTATCCAGATTTTTGCCAATCAGATTGCGCACCATCGTCCCATCACCTTTTTGGGAACAACTGTTCCTACTAGAGACTGGATCTATGTCCGTGATGTGGCCGAAGCCCTTGTAAAGAGCCTTGTAACAACAAGCCGTGATGCTGTCTATAATGTCAGTACGGGAAAAGAAGTTTCCTTGAAAACGGTATTGACGATGCTCGAAAGGGCAGCCGGGTACAGTGTTCCTCATGAACAAGGCCCTAAGCGTCGCGGAGACATCCATCGTTCTGTGCTGAGCTGCGCAAAGGCAAGGACCTTATTGGCTTGGACACCAAAGATGACCTTGGAAGAAGGGCTCTTTCGAACCCTGCGATTTGCTCAGGACCAGGCCCGTCAGGAGGAAGCTCAGTCATGAAAAAAGAACGCTCTTATCCTTGGATCCTTTTGGTCTTGGGGGCCGTTCTTATGTTTGCTGGGAATCAGGCCCTTCTTGTGACCGATCCGGTTGAATCAAATTATGCTGAAACCGCGCTTGAAATGTTCCGAAGCGGAGATTGGTTTTCCCCAAGGATCTATGGTCATTATTGGTATGACAAGCCCATTTTCTACTATTGGGAATTGCTCCTTTCTTTTAGGCTCTTTGGCGTGACTTCCTTTGCTGCTCGCTTTGGCTCCGCTTTATTTGGCCTTCTAGGAATCGAGCTGTCCTATTTTTTTGTGAAGCGGTTGTATTCAGCCAAAAGGGCTATGATGGCTTCCTTGCTCCTTTTGACTTGTACCGAATATTTTTATATTGGAAAAGCGATCATTACGGATATGACGCTGTTTGTCTTTATAGAAATGACCTTGATGGCATTTTATCTAGGCTATACGCAAAAAAAATCCCGTTGGTACTATGCGGCCTATACGGCAGCAGCCATCGGGACCTTGGTCAAAGGGCCGATAGGGCTGGGGCTTCCTGGTCTTATCATCTTATTTTTCCTCTGGTGGCGGCGGGATATAAAAGCCTTGACGCACATGAAATTGGTCTCCGGAGGACTGCTCTACCTGATTTTGACCGGTCTTTGGTATGGACCAATGACGGTCCTGCATGGTCATGACTTTCTTTTGAATTTTTTTGGCGTCCATAATTTTTTGCGGGCCACCGTTTCGGAACATCCACGCCAAAATGTTTGGTACTACTATCTCCTTATCTTTATTTTGGGCTGGGCCCCTTGGTCCTTTACCTTGCCTCTTTTAGGCTCAAGAAGGGAATGGGCTCTTAAGATTCGGAGCTTCTGCAGGCATGTGGCCTGCCAGAAAAAACTTCCCGAAGTGGATGTTCGGACGGCCTTTTTTGCCTCATGGGCTTTTGTGACAGTCTTTATCTTTGAACTTGTCCAGACAAAATATATGACCTATACTTTTCCTTATATGCTGCCGCTTGCCGTCTTCTTTTCCTCCTTTTTGGCTCCACATGAACGTCTTGTAAAAGGGCTGGCAGGAGGCGCTTTGACCGTGTATCTGATCCTCACTTATACGGTAGCCGTTCCGCAATGCCGGAAAGCCTCTGCTTATGATGCGGCCCAGGCAGTCAAGGCCCTGGCCGGAAATGACACGACAGTCGTTGCCTATGGAGGCCGTTATCCGGTTTCCCTTACCTATTATTCGGGTCATATGGCAAAAAGGCTCAAATGGAAGAATGAAATTCCAGAGTTGCTTCCGGGCTCATTGGACTGGAATGCAAAGAACATGATGCCCTTTGCTTCCATAGAATCCCTTTCAGAAGATAAGGAAATCCTCGCTGTTGTACGGAGTGGGGACATGCAGGATTTTGAGATGGATATTGACGGGACCTGGGAATGCGTCCATGATGATGGGATGTGGATGGTCATGAGAAAAGCTGCACCATAACCCCTATAAAGGGGATTCCTCTTAGCAGGAATCCCTTCTTTTTGTAGTATAATAAAAAAGTGGATTCCAGCGTGTTTGTGTAGGAGGACGCATGATACATATACGAGATTTTTCCATAAAAAAGCGGCTGCTGTTTTCTAATTTTTTCATGATCATCATTCCCGTGATCTTTATGGCCCTTTTAAGCGCCCTTGTCTTCTTGAGCCTTCAGTTTGGCAATTTGAATCGGTCAACAATCCTTTCCTTTCTTTGGCCGGAAAGTGGGCCTACACTTTCAACCCAATTTGAATTGACCCGGTTCCGTGTCCGGACCGATCAGTTCAAGAAAAAGAGCAAGGACCTTGTGGACTCTGCCCATCATCTGGAGGCTTTGGGGTGTCGGGTGGTCATCATTGGAAAGCAGGGGGCCATCATCTATCAAACAGAAGATACACAGGGTATGGAAACCCTTTCCCAAGCGCTCTCAGAAGCTCCCAGCGGAAGAGGCTCCATCTCTTGGGGTGAAAAGGGGCTGGCGTTCCATTATTTTTCTGATGAGAGTGGGCTGCGTCTTGCCGTAATTGGAGAAGGCCCTTTGGTCGTGGATGGGGAACTGATCGATATCAGTTCCAAGGCTCTATTAAAAAAGAGCTTTTATGTGGTCTGCGGCTTGGTCACCTTGCTGATCATCATCATTGGCTGGAAGCTGTCCCGTTATCTTGGCAAGCAGATCATTGAACCGCTGCAGGTCCTGCAGGTAACGGCTAGTCATATTGCCCAGGGGGATCTTGATACGCCGGTTCCTGTAGATAGTGAAGACGAAATCGGGATGACCATGATGGCCTTTGAACTGACGCGGCGCCAGCTCAAGATGGCACGGGAAACCCGGGATCGATATGAACGGAACCGCAAGGAAATGATTGCAGGAATCTCCCACGACCTTTCAACGCCCCTGACCAAGATCGAAGGGTATGCCTGCGGCCTGCGGGACGGGATTGCAGATACACCGGAGAAAAAAGACCATTATTTTCGGATGATCATCGATACGGCAAGGCATATGGGAAATTTGGTCCAAAGCCTGTTCCTTTTTTCCAAGCTGGACCTGGGGCAGATGGAATACCATATGGAGAAGGTTCCCCTTAAGGCGTATTTGGAGGACTATGTTGAGGAACAGTCGGAACACTTCAAAAGCCAAGGGCTTTTGCTCAAGGTAGAGGCTCCTCAAGAGGAATGCGAGGTCCTTCTTGACCGGATCCAGTTTTCCCGTATTGTAACGAACCTTCTTTCCAACAGCATCAAATATAAGACGGCTGCTTTGGGGCATATGGTCATGAAATTGTCGGTTCCAAGGAAACAGTGGGTCCAGCTGGTTTTTAGCGATGATGGGCCAGGGGTTGCACCCGATGACCTAAGCCATCTGTTTGAAAGTTTCTACCGGACCGATAAAGCAAGGACCAATCCGGCCAAGGGCAGTGGACTTGGGCTTGCCGTCGTACGGGAGCTGGTCAAGGGAATGAAGGGCATCATTTGGGCTGAAAATGCAACACCCCATGGATTGAAGATTGTCATGGAGTTTCCATTAGCAAAGGAGGACGCATGAAAAAGGTACTGATTATCGAGGACGATAAAGGGATTGCTGAACTGGAGAGGGACTATTTGGAAGCCAATGGATTTGAAGTCCAGATGGAATTTACAGGTCTTTCGGGAAAGAAGGCAGCCCTGAGTTCTCCTGTTGATTTGATCCTTTTGGATATTATGCTTCCCGGGGAAGATGGCTTTCAGGTCTGCCGCGAAATCCGAGCAGAAAAGGATATCCCAATCCTGATGGTCTCCGCAAGACAGGAAGATATCGACAAGATCAGGGGCTTGGGACTGGGTGCCGACGACTATATTGTCAAACCCTTCAGTCCGACCGAATTGGTGGCCCGGGTCAAAAGCCATATTTCCCGTTATGAACAGCTGACTAATCGGGAGTATAGGACGCCTCAAGTGCTTCGCTGCGGAAACCTGGTCATTGACTTATCTTCCCATCAGGTCTTTTTGCAGGACAAAGAAATCCTTCTTCCCAACAAGGAATTTGAACTGCTTGCATTTCTTGCCAAGAATCCAGGCATCGTATTCAGCAAGGATACGCTCTTTGAGCGGGTATGGGGAGAAGACTCCTTGGGCGATACCTCTACCGTATCCGTTCATATCAATCGGATCCGGGAAAAGATTGAGGAGGATTCATCCAAACCGTACTACATTGAAACTGTTTGGGGCGCCGGCTACCGTTTTCGCCGGTAATGACAAAGCCCCCCTGCGCACGCCGCTGCGCAGGGGGGCTTTGTCATTAGAAAAGGAAAATGTTGAAAGGGGGTTCACTCATGCAGTGCACAAGAGAGAAGATAATCGTGGAGGCACTTCCACTCTCGTGATCTCCATACATGGCATCAAAGGAAGTCGCGGTTCCTTTGATGGTCATACTCTACCATGGGAGAGGACGTTCTACAATAGATTGAAAGGAAATATATATAGCATCACAATCATTTATTTGTGATACAATAAAGCCATCTTGGAGGTGATGTGAGTGGATACGGACTCGGAAATGTTTCTCCTGGCTGCTGAGGAACTGAACTTTACCCGTGCCGCCAAACGGGCCTATGTGACCCAGCAGTGCTTGAGTGCCCATATCAAGAAACTGGAAGGCCGAATGGGGGGCCCCCTTTTTGAACGGGTCCCTTACATGGCGCTGACCCCTGCCGGTAAGGTTCTTTATCGCTCCCTGCGCCGCATTGAATTAATCGAGCGATCCTGCAGGAAAAATATCGAGGCCATTTGGGAAGGTACGCAGGGAGAAGTGACCCTCGGCATGAATGCCGGGCGTGTCCAGTTCTTTTTGCCGCGCTTGTATGAAGCCTATCATCGAAAATTTCCCCATGTGACGCTGAAAGTGGTCATTGATGATGTGAAAAATCAAGCCCGCCGCCTCCTTGATGGGAAGATTGACTTTTTGGTAGGCGTCAACTGTCCCGTGAATAGGGAGCTTGTCTTCACCCCATTAAAGGAAGAGAAGGTTTTTTTCCTTGCAACGGATTCCTACCTCAAGGCCCATGCCAAAAGTCCAGGCGCTTATCCTAAGACCCTGCGGACAGGCATCATCGACATGAAGGAATATGATACGCTTCCTCTCGTACAGAATGCGGAAGCAAGTACCCTTGCCACCGTTGTGGAGCGCTATGAAAAAAAGCAGAATCTTGTTCAGGATACGCTTGTGAGGGTCAGCGATTCCAATGCGCAGATCCGGCTTTGCGGGACGGGGCTTGTAGGGATGTACTTGGCGGAAAGTCTTGTCGAAATGGCCCGTTTCCACGGGTCGGAAACAGCGGCGGGAAATCCCCTGCGTATTCTTGCCATCAAGGAGCTGACAGAAACCCTGCGCCTTGATCTTGTTACGCACCGTGAGGCAGACCAACCGCTTTATATCCGTCAGCTGGAAGCCATGATCAGGGATGTGTTTGCCTCTGATAGGGCCTGATTTTGAAAGGAAAGATACCTGGGACGAGCTGCTGAGCGGCAGACGAAGGAAGCGGTTTATCCCTGCAGTGTCTGTTCTTGTGGTACAATGAAAAGAGAACATCGTTACAATAGAAAGAAGGAATCGCTATGAATCAAAAACTGACAGCCCTTGTTCTTTGCGGCATTCTTGCCGCTCCTTCCCTTGGTTTTGCCGCGGCCGCTTCCTCAAGCGCGCCCAAAGATGCGGCTCCGGCAGCTGCAGTCAAGACCAGTCCGAAGGAGGAAGTCGGCATCTTCCAGAAAGACCATGTCCTCATTGTAAACGGCAAGACTATTGATGCCGCCTCATTGCCAACGCCTGTTCTTGTGCGTCAAAAGGAAACCATGGTTCCGCTGCGTCTTGTGGCAGAAGCTTTGGGTTATACTGTTTCCTGGAATCCGGAAACGGCATCTTCCAAACTGGACATGAGCATTGCGTCCATGGAATTTCGTCCCGGTGAAACCCTCTACCAAAGAAAAGGCAAGCTTAAGGTCATCAACCTTGATGCTGCGTATAAATTTACGAATGCGCCTCAGGTGGTTGAGGGCGTGACATACGTTCCGGTCTCCCTTTTCGGTGTCTTTTTCAATGATGTAAAAATTGAAGGCAAAACGATTTCCATTACCGTTCAACAATCTCAGCTTCAGGATGCAGCTCGCCTGTTAACGGAAGCTGCTGCTGAAAAAAGTAAAACACAAGCCCCTAATCCCATGGTGGAATACAGTTCTTTGACCGAAATGGAAAAGAAGGTGGGGCATACGATCAAGGTACCGGCTTCTTTGAAAAATAAGAAAGTGGCCGGCAGGTATCTTTTTTCAGATGGTCTTGCCCAGATTACCTATGCAGATGGATCCCTGTACAGGACCCAAAAGGGATCGGCCGGTGATATCAGTGGGGATTACACCAAGTATGCCGTTGATACCCATTGGATCGATGGTTCCTATAAAATCCGCGGCCGCGGTGATAAAGATGCCTACCGGACCCTTACTTGGGAAGATGGCACCTATACCTATTCCTATCATTCCCAGAGTCCACTGACCAAGGCGGCTGCCAATCGAATCGTTTGTGGAAAATAACGCCTTGTGACCCAAGGGGCTGTGAAGCTGTATGGACCTTTCATCGCTTCACAGTCCTTTTCGTTTGTTTTTAAAATTTTTATGGGTTAATTGTAAAATGAAATAGGACATATAAAAAGACATACAGGAAATCTTTTGGTAGAATAAGTTTTGCCCAAC
>ENA-UEYL01000938-UEYL01000938.1-human-gut-metagenome-genome-assembly--contig:-NODE-938-length-26960-cov-5.211881_pt1 | contig 26960 bp, 26 predicted proteins | sample MGYA00242941_ERZ507946 | MGnify/ENA primary metagenome ERZ507946 (study PRJEB26167, sample SAMN06115482) | human gut metagenome | host: Homo sapiens | place: China:Guizhou | collected 2015-03-11...
ACCCACTAAACGATTATTTAGACCGCAGTAGGCACAATCTGAATCTGCCTTTGTTTGACGCAACAGGTAAACCTGTTGTTATAACGATGGATGGTGATGACCTATGAATGAGTATTACGGCCCCGACAATGTGGCCGAAGAACGGGAAGAAATAATAATCCCCGATTTTGAGATTGAAGCATTGGCCCGCTGCCTGTTGCCTAAAATACAGGCATACTTTGAAAGCGTCGAGGGACAAGCGGCCTTTGAAAAATGGAAACAACAGCATAGCGATACATAAAAAACGGCCCCTTATCTGCGAACAGATAAAGGGCCATTCTTGGTTATGTGGCTAAATAAACAACAAATCCGAACCCGTCCCCGATGGGGACCAAGTTCGGATTATGTTGCTTTGGTGGAGACTACTGGACTCGAACCAGTGACCTCCTGCGTTGTGAAGCAGGCCGATGGAGCCTACGAGGTAACAGCAATGAAGGACGGCGAAAGAGGCGTTTCTGCTGGCTTTTCCGCCCATGTGCTTACAACTGATACCTTAACAATTGTATTTGGCGATACTAGCGACAGCGTGTATGATTTCCCTAATGATCGCAGACTTGATGTTGATTTTACGAAAATTAACATCCTTCTGGCACAGGGCGAGACAAGGACAGAGGAAATTGTCGGAAATGCACCATATCTGCTGGTGTTTGACGAGGTGTTGGAGATTGCTGACCTTGAGTTTATCGATGCAGAACTGAGCGTAAAATATTCAACTTTCTTTAGCAAGAACCTGATGGAAAGCGCTACATCTGACGACATCTCTAATATCTTTGAATGATGTTTTGGATGTAGATTAAAGAAAGTATGACTATTCTCTGTACTAATATCTCAGATAGAGTGGGTACTTCTGGGGGGCCCATGATGAACCTACCCTCGGTCCAGCATCAGGGCGCACGAGTCCCCTGGCGGCCCATTATAAAAAGCGAAAGTGGTTTGTATCATAAAATGACATTAAGGTCAAAAGGGAGGTTTTGAAGTTAGCGCAGCTAATGTTAGGCCTGTTTTGCTGCTCCAAAACAATATCATACCAATAAAAATTGCCTGCCGGCCCTCTATACGGGACGGCAGGCAATCCAATCTTCCGATTGTTTAACTGAGGAGAGGATTTTGGGCGCAGGACAACAAGCCTCTCCGGTGTCGAAGAAGTTTATTGAAATTCATTGCGGAGATTTTAGCCCCAAAAAAGAATTTACTCGGGATAAATCCTCTCACGGGCATCTTGTCTACTTGGTACCGGTTACGCAGTATGGACGGAACCGATTCTATTCCGTTCCGAATTCTATGCCAATTTTGAAAATCAGGTGCATGCATCTGTTGCTGCTGCCTTGCGCGCTCCACAGCCGAGCGGGAAAGTGACATTTGACAGGTCGCCCGTCGCTGCTTTGCCTGGCATTCTTCGCGGTGATCACATCCCATGCAATGTTCAGATTTAAAGTAGGCCCTGATTCGGGACGTTCTTTCTGTGTAGGAGCAGCGTATTGGCGCATATCCGGCTGGACATTGCTGCACACTCTTTCCGTTATCACTTAGCAGAAAACCGCCGTAAATATCCGGTACAGCTACACCCTTTAATGCTGTATTGATGAGCTCAATATTTTTCTCTGCTGCAAGTTCTCTGCACTCCTGCCCCACATAACCGCCATCCGCAACAATCCGCACGGTCTCCTTTTGTTCTTCTGTGCGCGTAAGATGGTCGCGAAGAAAGCGCGGGTCGGAAAATATGTTTTTCTCATATTGATAATCCGTAATCACGGAACCGCTGCTGTCCACACTCTCCACCACATTCGCAGCATACCCAATATGGTCTTTCCCTGCCTTTGCACAGTATGTCGCATCCGGGTCAGTAGGATTTTGCAGGGAAGTTGTTGACGGGGATTCCTCTCCCTTCTTGCGAAGCCGTCTTCCGCCGCTTCCGGCAATGGTCTGCTCGTCCAGGCATCGGACAAGCAGACGATACTCCTCTGTTTCCTGATATTGTGCCGCACTCCGTAGCAGAAGCTGGTCCGCATCTTTCAGAATGGTCTCCATTCGCTCATTCATATCTGTGTTCCGGCAATGATACACGATGAAATTGCGGTCACCTGGCTGGCAGTAATGTTCCAGCCCTGTCAGTTTACCGATGCCTTCCTTCTTTTCGATACGCTTGGCAAGTCTTGCAACACAGGAATAGAGCAGCTCGATCCGGCTTAATTTTCGGATATTTGCCTCGATCATCAGCGAATCCATACGTTTGATGTGAGAATTGATCCCCATCAGTTTTGCGATTTTGCGGTTCAGATCGCAGACGCACTCATGGAACAAATCTACGCCGGTAGTTTTTTCGTATTCATAGCAGCGTTTCCGAAAACGGGACAAGGATTTGTCGCTCAACGGCTGCTCCTCGTAGCTGGTGGTGTGGAGAGCATACTGATAATGGATGTCCAGCATCAGATTCTCAACAATCTCGTCATCGGACAAAGTAAACAGTTCTTTTATAATGAGCGCACCCACAATAATATTGACTGGGGTATTGGGTCGTGAAGCATTTTGAGAATACAAAACTCGGAAACGTTCTTCGTCAATGGCGGGAAAAATCTCATCAGAAAACACTTTTGCCCATGACTTTTCCAAAAAGCTCCGCTCCCGTCTCGTGAGCCGGAGACTGCGGTCGAATATGGACAACTGCTGGCTTCCGTTGGCCCTGTATGACATCTTCTGCCACCACCCTGTTTTTATCTACATTATATCAAACCTGAAGTATTGTGTCACACCCCCTTTTGACCTTAATGTCATAAAATGATACAAACCACTTTTCACTTTACCGCACAGTGTATAGGTTTGAGGTATGGCTGCCATTTGCGCGGTACCTGGGGTTCTTGAGTAGGAATCCTTTGCGTTCCAACTCGTTGATCGCTCTTTTTACAGTGCTGCGTGATAAGCCAAGATCAGAGGCGATTGTCTTAATGCCCGGCCAGCAGGATCCGGATGCATTGGCCCGATCCCGGAGGTAAATGTAAACGGTCTTGCACCGATGAGGCAGTTCGGTGTCAGCATAGATCGATTCAAAGTAACCCACGATGTTCACCTCCTATTATGTTCTCAGGCTCGAATCGTCGGAGGGGTGAGGATGGGCATCCGCTTCCGTCATTTCCTGTCCACCATTTTGTGGCGGTGCGGTATCTGCCTTCTCCGATGCCGCATTTTTCCTTGAATGACATAGAATACCGTCATCTGTGCGAAACATGACTGGCATATTGTTGCCGTCTGCATAGTAAAGGAACCGATTCGTTGCATACGCAAGCCGGGCAATATCGCCATCTTGAAAAATGAAATATGGAATCGTTCGTTCTCCGTTGATTGCCGGATATTTATTGAACTCATTAAGAAACTCTTGAAGTTCGGGACAGACCTCACGCACAGTCAGCTTGCCGGTTTCATTGCGGGTAATTCTTTCAACTACATCTTCCAGTGCATGATTGGCAGTTATTGGGCAGCCATACCAGGTGACAGCAGTAATTGGGAATGGCGAAATAACCCCGTCTGTCTCTTTATAGACTTGTGTATTTTCAAAAAAATAGCGGGGCCAGTGACTTTCCATGTTATCGTCTGCCTTTTGGCGCAGCGATATGTCTGCTTCGATGATGAAGTGACTTCCTTCCAGGTCGAAATCCAGGATTTTTATTGCAAGCACCACCTTTCCCAACTAAGTTCGCCACCCAATAGACGAATAATGTAAAAGCCGCCGAAAACCGCCTATCGGTAATAGAACATAGCCCTCAAGTCTCTGGGTTTCATAATTCCATATCATCTTCAACCGCGAAATCATCCAGAAACGCTTCGTTATCCTGATCCTCGGTCAGCTTGATTTCCTGCGGCTCCGTTTTGCCCATCTGCATGGGAATCAGAACCGGCAGCAGATGATCTTGTAAAAAATCAAAATCTACGCATTGGTCAGTGAACATACCAACGGTATTCAGAAACGGGGTATCCAGCGGGGTACAGATCATCAGGTCGCCGCGCTCTTTCCCCATCTTCACAATAAAAGAGGCAAGATTGACCGGATCGGGGTCCAGGCAGAACGCTTCATGCAGGCCGCCCTCCGCAGGGGCATACCCGATTAAAAAAGGATAGCCGCAAGCAGTATGGTTCTGTTTGGCTGCGCTGATAAGTTCAGGGGTGACAAACTTGGTGAGTTCTTCGGCAGCCTCATTCCTGACCGGCTTATCCAGAAGCCATTCTTTCAAACTTTCCGGTTTGACGATGCCACAGAAGTCATGTCGTTCCCAATGAATGTATTTGCCGGTCAACAGGCTTTCTGCATACACGGCCTGACCTCTGGCTCCATAAATACATCCAAAACCGTTACGGGCATACCAGATGGAGTCGTCGGCAGTCATGTCCTTGCCCTTGCTGCTCACCCCAGGTTTGAGAACCAGAAATTGATTTTCGTAGTTGTACTGGCTACTTTCGGGGATGCAGTCATTTATGTCCAGAGGGCGATCCGACTGGCGGATCATTTTCTGATTCTTCACCATATCATCGGATACATAGAGAATCGGGAGTTGCAGAAAAGTAGCCAGGCCAATTTCGTCCTTCATTCCCTGAGAGATGGTGTCGCCCATTACCCAGAGTTCATCGCAGCGCTCCAGCAGTTCGTGACCCATTCGTAAGCCCTGTTCCCGCTGCTCCGGCACTGCGTCATTCAGATATTGCGTGAAAATCGTGTGCGGCGCCAAGGGAATCACGCCGCAGGATGCCGCATAAGCACAGTAGTCCTTTGCCTTTTCCTTGTTCTTTTCCATATCTCCCCGCAGAGGGGAAGAAATATAGACCAGCCTCAAAATAACACCTACCTTTCTAAATTAAGCCCATCCACCCAACAGATGGACGGTGCAAAAGTCGATGAAAACTGCCCACCGGCCACGGAACATAGCCCGCAAACCTCTGAGTTTCAAATTTCCAGATCTTCCTCGTCCTCTAAATCACAGGCGCTTTCCACATCGGAACCGTAATCTGTGAACGGCAAAATGTGTTCTGTGCCGTTCTCGACATTTTCCTCGGATTCATACAGCCCCATATCGGCAAATTCATTGTCGGAAACAAGAGTTCCGTCAACGGTACGGAACATCAGCGGCATATAGTTACTGTCCTCGTAATACAGAAACTCATTGGTCGCATACGCCAGTTTTGCAATATCGCCGCCGTGAAAAATGAAGTACGGAATCGTTCGTTCCCCGCTGATAGCCGGATATTTTTTGAGTTCATCGAAAAACTCTTGAAGCTCTGGACAAACATAATGAACGGTCAGCTTGCCGGTTTCATTGCGGGAAATGCGTCCGATCACATCTTTCAACGCATGATCGGCAGTCAGTTGATAGCCAGCCCAGGCAACGGCTGTAATTTGGAACGGCGAAACAGCGCCGTCCGTTTCCTTATAAACCTGCGTGTTATCAAAGTCGTACCGGAGCCATTGACACTCCATATCATCATCCGCCTCTTGGCGCGGCGAAATGTCTGCTTCGATGATGAAGTGACTTCCTTCCAGGTCGAAATCCAGGATTTTCATTGTAAACTCCTATCTTTCCAAGTCCAGCCCGTCCAGCTCATAGTCTGAAACAGGAGGTTCAAAGGCCGTATCATAGGCCACATCATCAAGCTGCCGGATTGCGTCCAGACGGGCCGCTGCCTGCGGATCAGTAACAAGTTCCTGTTCCAGCAGGGCGTCCGCAACGATGGCGTTGGAAACCGGATCGGTAAAACAAAGGTTCTCACCGTCCTGTGCAGCCTGTTCCATCACAGATTCCGGCAGGATTTCTTCGGCAAGGGCCTTCGGCACTTCCAGCCCACGTTTCTTTGTGCCGACGATCTCGTAAATGCCCACGGCGATCTCCCCGCAGGTGATGATGTTTCCCCAAATATCAGGATTCGGGCGTCCATCACGCATACTTTGTCCCTCCATCTTCCTCATAAGGCATATAGGCTATGACGGTGAGGTAATCCGTACCAAGGCGCCGCAAAAGAGCATCCTGATGTTCCATGACCTGATCGACGATATGCTCCGGGCAGTATTTCATCAGGTCAGCTACATATTGCCCCACATCCAAGCCAATGGGATGCGCCAGGTATTCTTCGTCCGTCATGCCCTCAAGCTGCTGGTTCAGCCCGTATTTATACATCAGGAAACGGGCGATAGCGATGGTCTGATTTCTCTTGCTGCTCATTCTTGCTATCCTCCAATCTCCATTTCTTCCTGCTGGCCGAACTCCATATCAAAGTCAAACTCCATTTCCTGCTCCCGCAGCTCCGGGATAATGTCCTCGATTTTGTCAAGAATCCGTTCCACAGATTCACGGGCCTCGTTGGAAACATCCTGATCGAGTATGCTCATCTTGACCAAGCCCGCATGAAGGACCCGGAGTTCTTCTTCGGTGAACAGCGCACGTTCATCCACCAAACCGCTCCGTTTGGCGAAATCCTGTCCTGCAAATTCCTTGTTGTAAAAAATCTGGCGGGCCATCATTTCGCCGGAATCCGGGGCGGTGCGGTAGGTGGAGAACACATAGCCAAACAGATGATGCTCCTTGCAGGCGAGAGTCACGCCATTGTATTCTGCCAGCTTATAAGAGCCATTGGGAAGTTTCTCATTGGCGTCAGTATAAGGACAGTCGCGGCAGATACCCGCTTTGTTCGCTGTGTCCTGGGCCGTATCGTTGATAAGGCGAATGAGTTTGTCCTTAACTGTGACAAAGGGGTTCTGGATCACCGTATCGGCTTTGGAGAAATAGGCCACAAGCTGGTTCTTGAAATAAATATCAGCGATGTAATCGGAAGATTGGGACCGCTTCACATCAAAGCCGCGCCGGGCAAGCTGTTCAAAGAACAGCCTGTAAAAATCGGTTTTACTTCGCAATCGGTTTCCTCCTTTCCTGATAACCTTTTCGCTTCATTACATCTTTGAGAACTTCAACGAAAGCAAAAATGCGCTCTGCCGCCGCCTGATTTTTGGGGTAAACCGCAGGCAGCGGAGGGCGCCGCTGTTTTTTCAGATCGTACCATAGACAGCCGCCATCCCTTCGTTCAGGGAACATACAGGACGGGACAGAGGTGCGCAGAGTGTAAGGGCAGTTATGGCAGGGATGTCCTTTGGGGTATTCATATTGGTGAACCGTCAAATGGGCAATGCCATACGAACCGCTCGGAATCGACACCGGCACACCATTTTGCTTATAGGAAGTGTTCGCTGCTATCATCCTTTCTCCTTTCTGGAACCGGGCGGCCGGTCACTTTTTGCTTTTCACAATCATTTGAAAACAGAAAAAGCAGCCCCGCAGGACTGCTTTCTGTATGGCAATATCAACTTTTTCAAGGGACTTTTTCCGATAAGCCCTCATCAGTTTTGCGGTTACAAACCGCAAAACTACTTAAAATTGTCTTTAGTTGCGGATTACTATGGTTCCAATCCCTTGTCCTTATGTCGCAGATACCACTCTTTTCGGGCTGCCTTTGACAGATCGGTACTCATGGCCTTTTGCCGGTCGTCATACTCCATGTCAAAACTCATAGCAGTCTGCTCCAGCGCCATTAAAATTTCGCAAATCATCTGTTCGGTGAAGTAGGCTTTGCGGGCCTCTGTATATTCAAAAGACTGGACCTCACGGTCTTTGCACAGCATGGTGCGGATCACGTCGAGAATTTTATTGGCAATCAGCTTATCGGCCTCCGCCACAGCCTTTTCCTGCTGTTCTTTGATGTGCGCCGGGTCGGTGTCATAGAGCATGGCAAGACGGGTCTTGCTCTCTGCATAGTCCTGTACCAAATTGCGGATGTACTCGTTGTTTTCCTTCAAGAAGGCAACAAAGGCATCTAATTCGGCCTTCACATCCTCTGGAAGCAATTTGTAATACAGTCGCCCCTTTTTCGGCATTTTCTCCTTCAGCGCGAACAGGCGTGAGATAAAGGGGGCAATCTTCATTGCACCAACAACGCTATCCAAGGGGGAAGTCCCCAGCTCATCATCCGTGATACGCCCAAACGCTTCACGCAGGCGACGATATTCCTGCGGGTGAAGATGCTCCATGTACTTCTCAAACTCGTCAATCATTTCGTCTGTGATGGCCGACAGGTGTTCCTTTGCCCGCTGTTTGGCCTCGCAATACTCTTTGATACGCTCGGCAAAGGTATCTCGAATGAGTTGTTTTCGGATTTTATCCGGGATGCTTGGATGGACAAAAGGGACCATTGTTCGCTGATGTTTATTCCAGAACACCACATGGATGTGGGGATGACCTTTTTCGTTATGGTGGGCAGCCACCCATTGCAAGTCCTGCACCCGGATTCCATTGAACTTTGCCAGGGTCAAAATGTGGCGGTCGATATAGTCCTCCCACGCTTTGTGATCGGACAGCCCCAATTCGGCGGCCGTTTCAGGTGAAAAAGAGATAATACCACGATACATATTGACCCGACGATAGGAAAGCTCCCGAACCAGGCGGGCGGCTTCCTGCCAAGTGTCAAACTCTTTGACCACCCCCGGCTCCAGCTTGCCAAACAGTCCGTGGCGCATCCCCTCATTCTTCACGGCACCGGGACGAGTTGCAATGTAACCGATATGTGCATAGTTGCCTTTGGGAGTTTTCTTATAGTTGGGGTGCCGGTGGCGCTGCTTATAAATCAGAATCGACACGGGAACCTCCTTGTACGGCATGGATGGCTTTCTGCATTTCCTCGTCATCCATGAAAGTACGCAGCGCATCCGCGTTTTTCTGATTGGCAAATGCCAATGCCCGTTTTCGGGCCGCCGACTCAATTTTTTCAAAAGACGAATAGCGATCTTGGTCAATGAGGTCTGCGATAATGGCAATGTTGGCATAATAGCCCGCAGCCGATATGATCGTCAGGCGATTTATCAGTCCGGCCAACCGGTTTCCCAGGGCTTTGAGCTGCCCGCTGAGTTCCTGCCGGATGACCCCGTTTATCATGTCAATATTTTCGGCGGTGGTTTCCAAATCCAGATATTCGTCAATCGCCCTGCGCACTTCTTTGGAAAAGTCCGTCCCATTCTTGGCTGCCAGTTTATTGAGCGCCCGAACTGTATCTTCCGGCAGATGGAGCGTCTTGCGCTCTGTTTTAATGGGCGATTCCTTCAAATCAATCCTCCTTTCAAATGAGTGAGTACCAGACAACAGGCCCCAACCAATACTTCTCACATTCTCGGCGTTAGAATGGTTAGAATCGGCGGGTAGAATGGCTGAAAAGAGAGGTGTGACAAAAATCACACCGGAACTTGAAAGTCATACCGATTCAAAAACCCGCAAACCCGTTGAAAGCACTGCTTTCAAGCTGTCAGCCCGCCGTCAGGTATGACGGCTATTCCTGCCTTAACCGAGAACCGCAGGGCGTGGCCTGCGGATTCCGGTTGCGGGGCGCCCCCGCAGGGGGGCGGGCAGGTACAGATGAAAAGAAAAGTGCGGGCTGTCACAGTTCAAAGTCATCTTCCAGATCTTCTTGGGCGGGCGCCCACTCGGTAAAAATCTCCGCCATGATTTCGTCCTTTGTTCCTCGGACAGAGCAGCCCTCATTGGCGTAGTCCTCCAGATTGGAGAGCCGTTCAGGGATACGGTAGAACGCAAACTGCCGTCCCGGTGTCTGAATGAACAGCCGCATTTCATACCCGTCCTTCGGGTTCATTGCGTCCATCAGTTCATCCAGGGTTCCAACCCGTTCGCAGGCTTCGTGCAGGATGGAGTGCAGCATATCTTTGGGGATTTCCGCAGACCAGAGAGAGTAATCGTCTTTCCCGTGACAGGTGATGGTCTGGACTTTTGCAAAGGCAATCCGGTCGATCTTCTCCAGCGCAGAGTTCAAAATTGCCTCGGCCTCCGGCGGATGGTGGCCGCAGAGTTCCATATCCACCACAGTCCCCACGGCCTCTGCTTCTTGCTCGGTCAGAACGATGTCCACTTTTTTCTGTTCATAGGTATTTCCACGGCCATTGAGCATCAGGGAACATTCGGCAGCAATGCGGAACATCCTGTAATAGTCGTCCGCAGTTTCTCCCAATGTCTTGCCGGTAGCAAAGTTTTGAAAATAGCGCTTGCCATCTTTGTCGCGGCAGGCCAGGGAAATGTCCAGATAGATACCTTCGCTGGCCCCAAAATTGGGAATACAGAGCGCCTGGTCAAATTCAGGCAGCTCGCCCGTCAGTTCATCGGAGAACAGGAAATACTCATCCGGGAGCAGACCTTTCAGTTCCAGGTGCGTTTGCAGTCTGTCAAAGGTTTCTTTTGCGTCGGCCATGCCGATGTGCCGGACACGCCGCTTTTCATCCGGCTCACTCCAGCGATCCAATTCAAAGGTTTTGATTTTTGCCAATTTTACACCTCCATACCTTGTTCCGGTTCTTCCTCGGCGCTCTGTTCAAATGCGGTTTCCAGCTCCGCCATACGCTGACGGTCTAAATCCTCCACAGAACGCCCCTTCCGCATTTCCACCAGGTCGGTGTTAAAGTCATTCAAATGCGGCACATGAACCGCGCAGGCATATCCCTTTTCGGTGTATGCCTTCATCCATTTTGCCGCTGTAAGCTGCCCCCAATTTCGCAGTTGCCCATTCTTGTCACGGGCCAGATAGTCATTGTCCACTGCAAACACCAGTCGCTTGATCTGCGGATGGCCTTCCAGATAACGGTCAATGGCTCCATTCCAAAGGCAACCGGTAGAGATACGGTGATCTTGCATCCAGTCACGCCCATAAAAGTCAGCGGCAATAGAAGCATGGCTCATCAGGTCGATGGGCGCCTCGGTGACAATCAGCAGATCGGTTTTGCCCTCGTGGAAGAAGGGGTAGCTTTTATCAGAGCCGGTCGCATCCATTTTGAAGGAGCTGTTATCTCTGGCCGCCCGCATGGAGCAGTACCGGGCGGTTCCTTCCGCATCGTAGCCTACAAACACGCAGTTGCCATACTTCTTTTCCTGATAAATCATCTTCCGATTCATAAAGTGGCTTACGATTTTAGGGCTGATACCTCGGACAGAAACCAGATACCAATAGGCCCGCTTCATGTTGTCTGCCTTTTCGGGCAGCACCAGCGGCTCCCGTTCTTTTTTCTCATAGGGAACCACCTGCTTTACGGATGGAGAGAACTCCTTGCCGATCAGCTTGCCCACCGCTTCGGGGAAGGACAGGTTTTCTTCCCGCATGACAAAATCAATGGCGCCGCCTTTGACTCCATCATCAGGACCCGTCCATTGGAAAAAGCGATTGTTTTCGGGGAAGATGTAAAGCCCGCCGCTGTGCTTCATGTGGACAGCTTTGCGGCCTGCCTTTTCCGGCTCATATCCATAGCCACGGGCCAGGGACAGAATATCCACGCTGTTTGCCTTCCTAATCTCATCCTCGGTAAATTTCTGATACGCAGCGGCGCTTCTGCTCATATCACATCACCTCACAATTCCAAATCAGGCTCCTGTTCTTCGCTGCTCTCAATCACAGGCTCCTGAGTCATATCCTGATGAAAATGGTCAACGCCCGGAATAAGCGCCAGCGAAGAACCATTCTCCCAATGGCAATGAATTTGCCCCAGATCGTCAACGGAATCTACGATGCCGGTCAGTCCCGCAGGCATTTCACGGTAGGGATCTTCCATCTTTTCATCCAGCACAACCTTGGTTCCGGGCTGGTAGTTCTGCCGGATGAGCTTTGCCTGCTCGTACTGATATTCCGGCGATCTGGTGGGCGCTTTCTTTTCTCCCGGTTGGATCGGGATGCCCTCTGCATCGTAACAGGCAGGATCGGCAGCAGGAACATTCCAGCCAAACATGGAACCGGCCAACATAGCTGCCGCCTGTGCCTTTGAAATGCCCTCATGGGCATTGAAGTAATTTGCCAGAACCTTGTTATACTCACGGTCGCTGGTGGAGTAGGCACAGGGATAGTAGCCCTTTTCGCCGCGCCTGACCTCTATGAGCTGCCCGGAACCGGGAAGAACTGCATAGCAATGTTCCGGCAGAGCAGAAGAATTAAAGTTCTTCGCCATAGTCAGCCTCCACTTCATACTCCGCAGAGTCCGCCGCTTCGACCTCATAGAACTCATCCAGGTCAAATCCGGCTTTTCCGATTTCCTCGTTGCTCATGCCGAGTTCATCTCTCAAATGGCGGTATAAGTCCCATCCGGCATAGTTCTGTGCCGCCCATGACAGCGCCTTATCCAGAATCAAACGGGTGCGATCTTCGCCCAGGCTCTCCAGAGAACCATTGCGGATGGCATTGAACTCATGGTCGGACAGGTTCAGCAGCCGATATGCTTTCTCAAACTGCGGCTCCTTTGCACAGTCCGGGAGCATCAGATTTTCCGTCTGCTCCACAAAGCCATAGTCCAGATTGCTATACTGAACATCACCGGCACGGCAGGCCGCCCGGAACTGTTCAAAGCCCTTCATATTGCTGAAGCCCCGGTAGTCCATTGTGCCGCCGAGGATTTGGGCGCCGATGATGGTATGCAGCATTTCTTCATCCGTAGTGGCGGCCACGATTCGCATGGAACTTCGCTCCTTGCTCAAGGTGCAGCCATACAGGATGAAAACATTCACTGTGTTATCCAGGCTCACAGTCTAATCCCTCCGTTTCTTCCTGCAATCGCTCCAAATACTCGTCGATGTCCAGTTCCTCATACTGAAATTGGAGCGATTCAACGATTGCCGGATTGCAGTCCTCCGGCAGATGCTCCTTTACAGCATCCTGAACATCCCGGATTTCCCCCAGGAATCCCCAGCAGCTATCCACCTCCACATCTTCCTTGAAAAGCTGGAATCCATAGCACTGGTTGGTCAGGTAGTAATCGTACTCCTTGACTTCAGCTTCCAGGGTTTGACGAACCTTCTCCAATATTTCAGGGGTGATTTTCCCGTGTTCCTGCTCGATCATCGCTTTATCTGCGTAGATCCAGCCAACCTGACCGGAATCCCACGGGCAAGAAAAGCCGCAGGTGTTCATGGTGATCCCGCTGTGATCGTACAGGTAAAGCGGAAGAATCACCATGCCATCCATTTGTTCTACCAGCGAAAACAGTTCGCCGGTAGTGAGGGCAGAAAGGCAATCATCCAAAAACCAGTCCGGGACTTCATCTTTCAACGAGGCCGCATAGCTGGAGGACACATACCAATCGCTGTCTGAACTCCAGTGCTGATTCTCCCGCAATTCCCACTCCCGCGTGGAGCGGTTGTATTCCAATCGGGCATCTTTGGCCTTGCCAGATTTGAGAAATGCAAAAACCGGATTGTTCCGGTCATGGCCGCTGGAGTATTCAGAAAACAGCAGGTTCCGCAGGAAATCGCTTGGCTCATCATAATCGTGCTTCTCGCCCAGGCTGTATCTGCTATGCCAGCAGACCATTTTTCCCAGGCAGTCGTGATCCTCACGAGGGTTCAGAGGGGTATCATCATCCAGTATGAAAAGGGTGTAGGGCGCCATTGTCGCTGTCATCGGCATATCGCTTCACCTCCCTCCAGACAGGTCGATTCGCTTAGTTGGCGCCGTGGCGGTTGCGATACCAGCCAAAATAGAAAAGGCCGCCAATCATGGCGGCGGCAGCGGATACGCTCAAAATTGCTTTTTTCATATTGGCTCCTTTCAAAAACCAGATTTACAGTTCCATATCCTGTTCTTCCTCACAGTCCAATACAGGGCTGTCCGGCGGGGACGCCCCATGTTCTTCAAACTGCTGTCGGGTCTGAATCGCAGCGGACAGTTTGGAAAGCAGGTCAAACATTTTGGTGCTGTTCCGGCTGCCTTTGAAATAGCGGTAGTTCCATTCTCCAATTTGGGGGTCGTACCGGATACTGTGAAGCGAATTGATGATCCAGCCCTGTGTTTTGAGAGGAACAGGAATTTCATGCTCACGAAAGAGCTGCATAATGAGAGATTTGCCGTTGATCTCCCGGTTTATCACCTCCTTTCCCGCCATAATATTTCCTTCGGCCTCACGGATGGCGGAATCGTAACGGGCCTGTCGTTCTTGTGCCAACTGCTGTTCACGGGCGTCTTGCTGCGCCCGCCTTTCATTAGCTTGCCGCTGCCGTTCCGCAGCAATGGGGGCATTGTGGGCTTTTGCTTCCTCATACCGTCCAAGCAGATTGGCAAATCCCAGATCAGCCCACCGGTCCGGGGCTTCCATACTCTGATTGAAAACCCTCTCGATCTCACCCCGGATGCCATGCTCCAGCGTGGGCAGCCATTTCAGGACTTCCTCAAGCCGGTGCCGCTGGTCAATGCCCACCATAAACCCGTCACATGGAATATAAACTGTTTGGAAGAACTCCCGTTTCTTCTCCATTGTGTAGAGTTCAATGCCGTTTTCGTTGTAGAAGCGGTAGTAGTAGTGCTTGTTGCCCATCAGGTCTTTGGCAAAGACCCGGTTCTCGTCTTTTTCCTTGGGCGGAAAGATGTCCTTTTTCTTTTCATCCGGTCGGGTATAGCGTGGAGAAAGACCGGTGCGCTCCAAACTGTCTGCAATCAGCTTTTGGACTTTTTCAATACCGCCATGCTTCTCAACGAAACCGGCCAAGTCCTCCGCCTGCTGGAGAGAACAGAATTGCAGTCCGGTTTTTCCTTCATAAACGGAGCCTCTATGCTGAAACAGGTCCAGGCCAAACTCATTGCGGACCGGCTTTGTTTCTTGGGCTGGCAAAAAAGCACCTTCTCGAAAGAGATAGCCGACAGCCGAATGTTTCTCGCCCATATATCACCACCTCACATCACTGCTCCAGCTCATGCTCGTTGTCATCGTCCAGGCGCAGAGCAAGGAACTCTTTGATACAGTGTTCTGCCGCCTCGTCGGTGGGGTACAGCAGTTCCAGCGTCAGGTCGTCCAAGTTCTGATCTTCCAGACGGGGATAGCCCGCCAGAGTGTTTTTGATATACGCCGTGAGAAGATCGTGGGGGCTGAATGCCTCCAGCAGCATGATCTTATACTTCGGCAGAAGCGCAGGCAGGAACTCTTTCAGAATCCCAATCTTCCTCGCCATCAGATCGTTGTCCGTTTTCATCCAAAATCACCTCGCTTTCCTGTAATGATTCAAACTCCAACTTAGTGTTGATTTCCGTGAGTTGGGCAACCTTTTCCGACAATTCTTCCTCATAAAGAAACGGCTGTCCAACCTGCTGTTGGGCAACCGCCAGTTGTTTTTGTGTTTCTTTCAATTCGCGCCGTGCATCTTCAAGATAGTTGGGAATCCGTTCAGCAAGATTCTCGATACGGGTAATCGTTCCCTGACCGGAATTGCCTATATCCGTCCCATACAGCAAAGCGCCCCGCAGAATAATATCCCTTTCAAACGGATTGAAGTTCACGAAAAGAGAAAAGCCACGATACGAACCAATTTCAAACTCATATTCATCTTTTCCACGGCCTTCACTTATCATCCGATAAAGAAGGGCAAATGCTTCGCCCGCTGCCGGTCGCTCCGTATAATGCTTTCCATCCAGCACGATGGAGAAATCCTTGCCTTCGGTCTGACCCAACAGAGAAATGTCCTGCGTGACTCGCTCAATTTTCTGCTCATATTCCCGGATGCGGGATGGATATGTCAAGTTAACCTTGTGTTCCAAAGCAAGCTGTTCATTGCTCCACGCACCACGCAGAATTTTCAATTCCGTGACCCGGTTTTCCAATTCCATCTTCTGTGCGACCATCGGATTGTCGGTAGCGGCCGCCTTGAACTGTGCGGCAGACAGGACGGTTTCATCCACATCCTCACAAGAGCGGGCAATGTGTTTTCCGGTGAGAATCTGCGTGATATAGCGCAATTTCTGCTCCTGAATCTGCCAGAGATACGCATCAAATGTTCCTTTGGCTACGAATTGCTTTATCATAATTTCAGGGTTTTCGTTGCCCTGCCGTACCCCACGTCCATTTCGCTGTGTAATGTCAGAGGGCTTCCACGGACAGTCCAGATGGTCAATGGAGATTACCTTATTCTGAACATTCACGCCGGTTCCCAGCTTGCTGGTGCTGCCGATTAAGATACGGACTTTTCCTTGGCGGGTACGCTCGAACAGTTCCTGCCGCTGTGCTTCAGAAGTGGCGTCGTGAACAAAGGCTATCTCCGATTCCGGCACACCCTTTGCCAGCAGCACATTTCTTATTTCATCATATACATTGAATTTCCCGGCTTTGGGAGTGCCAACATCACAAAAGACAAGCTGCGTGGAAGCAGAGGCGGCGGTGTCCTTCCAAACCTGATAAACATCCTCAATGCAGACACTCAACTTACTTCCTGTACCATCCGCATCCGGTCGAATCAGGCGCGGGTCAATCGCCATCAGGCGGGCCTCACCGGTCAGCTTCAGCATATTATCTTCTTCCGGCTTCACTCGGCCGGTTCGGATTGCTTCCGCCCGCAGAATAAAATCGGCCATGATCGCCTGCTGTGCGGGTGTGGCTTCCACCGAAACAATCTCCGCTTTACCAGTGCGAACAGCCGGGAGTCCGGGAATATCCAACATATCCGCTGTTTTGATGTCAGCGACCTCACGAAAGACAGCCATCAGTTCAGGGAGATTGTAGAAACGGACGAAGCGATCACGCATCCGATAGCCGCCGCCCTCCGGCTTCAATTCCAGCACAGAGGCTTTCTTTGCAAAATGGGCGATCCAGGTATCGAAGTAGGACCAGCCGAAGCGTTCCAACTCCTGCGGCTGCAAATACCGCTGCATGACGAACAGTTCGGAAATCGAGTTACTGATTGGCGTTCCGGTCGCAAATACTACGCCGCGCCCCTGATTCGTTTCCTGTAAATACTGGCATTTGAGCAGCATATCAAAAGCGCGTTGACTGCTTGAGGTTGTAATACCAGCCACATTCCGCAGCTTCGTAAAGACAAAGCAGTTTTTGAAAAAGTGCGCCTCGTCCACCATCATCATATCTACGCCGAGCTGCTCAAAGGTCAGCAGATCGTCTTTCTTTTCCTCGGCAGACAGCTTTTTCAGCCGCTCATCCAGATTTTTGCGGAAAATGACCATCTGCTTGACAGACCAATTCTCGCCGTTTTCGCTCTTGATTTCATGGATTGCATTTTCAATATCGTTGATCTGCCGTTCCAGCATAGCAATCTGCCGCTCTGTGGAGATTGGGATTTTCTCAAATTGGCTGTGCGCCAGAATCACTGCGTCATATTCTCCGGTGGCGATTTTAGAAATGTAGCGGTTGCGGTTTTTGGGAGTAAAATCCTCTGCGGTGGATACCAAAAGGTTCGCATTGGGGAAAAAGCGGTAGAACTCTGTTGCCCACTGGCCCACCAGGGGATTGGGAACCACAAACACCGTCTTGTGGATCGCTCCCAGGTTCTTGAGGTACATCCCGGCGGCAATTAAAGCAGCAGTCTTTCCGGCGCCTACCTCATGTGCGGCAAGCCCCGTCCCGGTATAGATGACACGGGCAGCAAAATCAAGCTGGTGCTTCCGCAGTTTCATCTCCGTGTTCATGCCGGGAAATACGAGATGGCTCCCATCAAACTCACGGGGGCGAACTGTGTTGAAGGTTTCATTGTAGATACGCAGAAGCCTATCTCGGCGCTCCGGTTCTTTCCAAACCCAGGACGCAAATGCTTCCTGAATCTGTTGCTGCTTGGCACGGGCAATCATGGTTTCCTGTGCGTTGACTACATATTTAACCGACTTGTTGCCCTTTTCGTTGATGTATTCCTGCCGGTCACGGACAGTAGTGGACTGCATATTAAGGCAATCCTCAAAAATCTCATAAGCATTTTTCCGCTTGGTTCCGAAAGTCTGGTTGACCATTACGGAATCCGGTTCCGCATTTTTATTGGTGACACGCCAGGTCGTGGTATAGGAGAAATACTCAATGTCAATGCGGTGTCGGTTGTCGCCGCCCTCGATGACCTTTTCATATCCGCTGGTCTGGAAGGTTTCATACATGAATTGGCGGTAATACTCAATGGGAACCCAGATGGCACCCATATTCACTTCGATGTCAGCAGGAGTCAGCGGCTCCGGCTGTACTTCCTCCAAAGCCTCTACATTCCGGGCAAAGAGTTCCGGTTCTTCCGCTGCCTTCTGACGTGCGTAGAGCAGTTTATCCCGCACATGACCACTGAGATATTCTTCTGCAAGTTCCCATCCTTCCAGCGGATTACCGTAGTATTTCTGGGGATTGAGGTAGATGCGAGTATCCAGCTCTTGCACCAACTCCTGTGGGGCTTTTCCTGTCAGGAAGGACATATAGGGCAGATCCACCCGCAGCTTGTGATTCAGGCAGATTTGAAGGGCGTCCTCGGCGGTGTCTGCATGGTTGACCTGACGGAAAGGACGGATGGTGGCTTTGGTGAAGATCGCTGATTTATCCCAACCGGTCTTGTCTTTCCGCTCATCCTCGATAGAGCGCAGCAAGGGGAATTGGTCATCATCAGAAAAAGCGAGGATGTTTCCTTTGCTGTTGATGGCTCCATACTTTGCAACGAAGCGGTCATATACCTGATTGAGTGTGTCCTGTACTTTCTGGAGATCAACCGGGTCATACTCATGGGACTGGATGTTGATAACCTCCAGCAGCGCAGTACGGATTTCGCACAATCCCTTGATTCTTTCGGCCTTCATGCCGGTGTAAGGCTGCGGGATCAGCTTATCTTTTTCACAGAAGAAGATCTCGCCATTCCGCACAACATAGGTGAAGTTTTTGGTTCCGGCCGGAGCGTCCTCATACTCTGTATTGCTTTCTTCCGGTTCGTCTGCCTCAATTTCTTCATCTGGCTCTGCTGTGAAACGGGCGTACAGGGAGTCAACCGCTTGGGTAAGATGCTGGTTCAGGTCAAAATCTTCCGGGGCAACACAGGCCGTCCCATCTTCGTTGCCGTACATATTCCGGCTGCTCACCATCTCGCCCATGAGCATTTCGGGATTATCTTTGAAATAGCGGTTATAGGCGATCCATTTACTGCGGTCCAGGTCAGTTTCAATCCAGGACGGAAGATTCGCGCGATCAAGTTCTATGGGCTGCACTCTCTTTTTCAAGAAAACAACATCCGCTGTTACATCGGTTCCCGCCAAAGCCTTGAACGCTGTGTTGGGTAGGCGAATGGCGCCGATGAACTCTGCCCGCCGTGCGATATATTCCCGAAGGCTCTCGTCCTTGCGATCCATAATTCCTTTGCTGGTGATAAAGGCAATGATGCCGCCCGGTTTCGCAAGGTCCAGGGACTTGATGAAGAAATAGTCATGGATGTACGGGTTCAGGTCATTGTAGCGCCGGTCATAGATTTTAACGGAGTTGAACGGGATATTGCCCAGAATCACATCAAAGCTGTTGTCCTCAAATTTGGTGGCTTCATATCCCATGATGGAAATATCCGCATCAGGATAAAGCTGCTTTGCGATTCTGCCGGTGATGGAATCCAACTCTACGCCAAACAGCTTGCTCCCTTGAAACTGCTCCGGCAGCACAGAATAGAAGTTGCCGGTTCCCATACCGGGGTCCAGGATTTTTCGGTCAGGGCCGCCCTCGAAGCCAAAGCGTTCCAGGGCGCGGTAAATGTGCCGTATCAGGTCAGGCTCGGTGTAGTAGGCTGTGATGGTGGAGTTCATGGCCGCCTTGTATTCCACATCAGTCAGCAGGGACTTCAATTCCTGATATTCGTTCTCCCAACCAGAGGCCGTACTGGAGAAAGCATTGGCAAGCCCGCCCCATCCGACATAACGGGCAAGGATGATTTGTTCTTCCGGTGTCGCTGTCCGCTTTTCCAGCTCAATCTGCTTGAGCAGCTTGATTGCCATGACATTGTTTTTATATTTGGTTTTTGCTCCACTTGGATACAGGTCATAGTCCTCAGAAAAACGGAAGTTGTGTGTGGCGACCTGCGGCGCCGCAGGTGGCTCACGAAGGGGCGCCAGATCAGTGGAGGTGGCTTCATCCATAACAGCGGGCGCCTCTGCTGCTGTACCATCGCCCATTCGTACAAAGGCGCGAATGGGGCGCAGTTCTTCCAGCTCTTTTTCCAGCCGGTATTGCGTGTCCTCCAGATCGTCCATGTCGGCAGCTTCTTGGGGGGAGAGAATAGCCCCACCGTCCAGGCGCCGCACATAAGCGTCAAATTCCCGCGTAATATCTTCAAGGTCATTTTGTACCCGGAGATAGTCGGGATTGGGCTGCTCATCCACCACGGCTTGGTACAGGGCCGAGCCATCCTCGGTCAAATACCCCCATACAATTTCCTCATTGGGATATTGCCCTTGCAGATAGCGGAGCATCTGGGTTGCGATACCTTGGCGGCGGTAGTCCTCCAAGACTTCAATCATGCTGATATGGGGCCGCCCCTCAAAAATGCTGTACCGGATGGTTCCAACCGTCAGCTCACCTCGGACCGCCTGCATCAGCATATCAATCTGCCCATGATGGGCGTCCAGGGCTTCGTCTAAAATCTGTGTTTCCTCTGCTTCATCGTGTTCCCAGGGAGCCATACGGGTTTCATAATCGTCAATTATTTCTTTGGTTATCCCTTCCGGCTTTTCCGGGAGCAGATCATACAGCTCTCGCATTTTAGCTATCTGTGCATGGATGCTACCCGCCCACAAATGCTTTTCGTGCTGATGGCCTTCACTTAGAAAATACTCGCAGTCCGCTTTAAGGCGCCCTAAAAGGCCATATTCAAAACTGTAATCATACGGTTCTGTTTCTCCCTCAAGCGGCTCATCGGTTTCCGGCTCCGGCAGACTGACAACAGGGGTTTCCAGATAGCGGCCTTCATCCACCAGGCGTTGCACGACACCGGCAGCCCGCGCCCAGGACAGCTTTGTTTCCTGTGTTTCGCCCTGCTCATCCTGCCATTCGATAGTGACACCTTCACTATTGAACATGGCGTATTTCACGCCCATTTCATCACCGGAGAACCCTTCATATCCATATAGCTTTTTTAGAAAAGCAGTAAATTCTGATCCGGTGGGGTGGGTCTGAGCAAACTCGTAGATTTGTTCTTTTTTCCCTGCGGTAAGGGGGCCTCTTTGCATGACACGCTCAACAAGCAGATCTTCCGTACTCTTTTCCAAGGACAGAAGGGAGAGCTGCTCCGGCTGTTCTTCTTCCACGACCGGAACAGCTTCGACAGCCGGGCGCAAATCCACATCGACTTCTTCATCATTGACCATCATAGAGGCCCGCACCGGCTCATAGCCTTGGCTGCGGATATTGTTCAGCCAGGTGGCAAAGAAACTGTTGAACCCGTTGATTGCTTTCTCGTATGCGGGGTCGTCGGGATTAGCCTCGTTATATACACCAATGCCGCTGTTCTCATAACTGAAAGCCCGAAGTGTCCCAGCCTCTTTGTCGATTTGGAAGTCCATATAAGGGTCATACATCCGGTCGCCGTTCTGCATATAGTAATGCTCCATGCAGTAATGGGAACCGTATTTATGGTGAATGACCAGAGGATAGTAGGCTTCTCCGGCCTCCAGCCGCAGATACTCATATTGACCGGACACAATCTCCGGGAACAACTCTTGAAAGCGGCGGAAATTCTTGTGCGCCGTTGTGTTTCCTTTGACGGGCGGCGGTGTAGGCTGCTCCGCTGTATCTGTGGGGAGAGCCGTTTCGGGGGCCTCCACAACAACAGGGGGATTTTCGTCAGGAACGGATGCAGGCTCGTCACCGGCTGCTGGTGTGTCGTTTTCCATTTGAACAATCGCCTGCGGCTTGACCGGTTCCACTACGGTTTCTCCGGCTTCATAGGCAACAGCATCCAGAACATAATCAAAATCCGCTTCTCCAATGGTCATTTGCCGGTGAGGACCGCCCATTTCATCAACTTCATCAGGGATGTTATAATCCCCGATGGGGTCAGGCTGCTCCTCTACAACAGGATTGGGATAGTCGCCATCCTCGATCATGGCATCCAGTAAAAACGCCAGCCCGTTCCAGGGAATGTAGGTATAGCCTTCATCAAAGAAAAATGAAATGCCATCTTCACCATGCAACCGGGTACGATAGAGAAGATCGCCCTGATATTCACGGTCGCCATAGGGAGTAAAGAGAGCCGCAATCTGCCGCCCTTTGTCTGACCAGTCAGGATTGAGCGGCGGTTCTGACAATACGCTGCGAACCGCGCTGTGCAGCTCTGGGGGGTATAGATTGGTGCTGGTCAGGATGTACTCATAATTGCGCCGGACTTCTGCATCGGTAAAATGGCGTGTCGGTTGTTCCGCAGGAACAGAAAAAGAGCCGTCCTTTTCAGACGGCTCTCCCACAGGTGCGGCGCTCGGCGCCACTTCTGTATTTGGCTGTTCTTCGGTCAGCGGGGAATCAGGACTACGCTCTGGAGTACGGTTTCCTCCGCCATCAGTTTCAGACTGTTCAGGTGTCGCGTCCGCTCCATGATGTCCTCGGTCTGCGGAAGCGGCTCCTGCTGGAGCATTTGCTGCGTCAGGGCTTCGATCTTCTCGGTCGCCTCGTCCTGTACCCGGTGCATGATCTCCATCAGACTGCCATCCATTTTCAAAGTCGTAAATCGCTCCGGGTGATTCTCTCTGAGGTATTCCAGGGCCATCCGGCCGTACCTGCCCAGAGGTTGATCTGCTTCGCTGCTGTTGGAGATTTGCAGATCGGGAAGCATCATCCCGTCCTGCTCCCTGTATTTCAGATTGATATTCGGTTTGCTCATGTTGTGCCATCCTTTCACGATTGATAATCTTGATGTTCCGTTCTACTTCTAACAGGATACCTTTGGAAAGGGCGGTTACTGCCGTACCCAGATGTGCAACCAGCGGGAGTGTATTAAAATGGCTGACCGTCGCCATGCCGTCACTCAACTGGATTTCTTCATCCGGCAGGTGACACTTTTTGCCGATGAAATAAGAAATGCTGTCGGTCAAAAGCTGGATGTATTGGGCTTCAAAACCACCGGCCGGGATCTCGGTGAACAAATGGCCTTTGGTTTCCTGCTTGAGTTCCTGCAAAAAGTGGTTGTAATTCTCTGCGACAGATTCGCTTGCCATCGCATACAGCGCTTGGGGAAAATCCTGCTTGGGGAAACCGTGTGCATACGACAGGCGCTCGGTCAGGGCCTTTTTCATTTCATCGGAAAGCTGCCAGTCCGTAGGATGAATCTCTTTGCCAGTAGTTTGGCTTACATCAAAGAGATAGTCAAGAGTGAGTTTGGCATTCCGGTAGACGCAAACGGCTACGCCCTTTGCACGGGGAATCAAATTTCTGCCTATGGTGGCCCATTGCTTTCGTGTTGCCAGAATCGAAACATCCTCGTCCTGTGCGTACACAAGAAGTATGTTGTCAAAACTGTGCTTATGGAACTGCGATGCAAATGCCAGATAATCCCGCCAGTTGTGTTCATTTCGGACAATATAGGGAGCCATGACTTCATATATCGTCCGCAGGCGTTCATCATTTCTCAACGGTATCTGACCTCCTTCCTGTATTGGTGATTATGGCCGGTTATCCGGCCTCTTGCTCGGACTCATGTCCTTTCTGAGCAAAGTAGAGGGCAAGCGCCTCGTCCACAATGCTGTCGAACTCTTTCTGGCTAATGCTGGCGGTAAAGTATTTCTTGTAAATCGCCGGTTTGACCTTGAACGCCGTAGCCGTGGATTTCTTGGGTTTCCGGTTAAACTCGCCGGACAAAATCTGTTCGGTACGCTCCGGGGTCAGCTTTCCGGTATATTCCCGCAGCAGGACAACCTTTCCCTCATTGACCTTGTACTCGCTTTCCGAAAGCACATCGTCAACCATCTGCTGTTCCTGCTCGGTCAGATAAGAGAGCTGCACAGCTACCACAATCGGGAACTCGGCATCATCAATTCGCCTTTTCAGCGGAGTAATCAACTCATTGATGCGGAGATAGTTTGCAACAGCACGGCCTTTCAGGTCATATTCTGCGCCCACAACATCACGGCTTTTCGACTTGTGGCACTCGATGCCACAAGTCCCGTTTTCCCTGATTTCATCAGGGTTTTCAAGCCGTTTCAACTCCTCGACAATATCGTTCCGGCGCCCCTGACAGATCATTTTGGAATAGCGCAGAGTCAGCACCGCCGCTTTTTCAGAGGGCAGCATTTCGGAGAAGGAGCGTTGCAGGACATTGGTTTCGATCACATAAATCCAAGCATCTTCATCGGAGAGATTTTCCTTGACGATACAGGGAAGTTCACGGTTTGCAATGGCTGCGGCGTTCTGCCGGTTATGACCGGCCAGCATTTCATACTCAAAGCCATCTTCATCCCGTTCGATCTTGCGGATGATGGCGGGATTCAGGACCCCATGTTCCGAAATGCTTTCTACCAGATCATTGAGCCGGTCGCCCTCATACAGCCGGAACGGATGGCCTCGGAAAGCACGAATGGCCTGCGGGGGAAGGGTGATGATGGTGTTCTTGGTCGGCAAGGATACGGAAGGGGTGGGTTCAATAGGTCTTTCTTCTGCGGCATCCAAGCCCAGAAGATCGTCAATGGACTTGATGCGCGGATTGATTTTAGGCATTTGCCAGCACCTCCTTTGCAAGTTCCAGATAGGCAAGAGAGGCGGGGTTTGCCTGCTCCAGTTCCATGACGCTCATTCCGTAGCTGTTTGCGTCCCCCACCTTGACCGTGTAGGGAATCTGACAGTTGAAGATGGGGAGCGATTGGAACGCCTTTGTGACCTGACCGTATGTACGGCGATACAGGTTCGTCCGCTTGTTGCATTTGGTGAACAGGATACCGCCGATCTCAATGCTGGGATTTAATTTCCGCTTGATTTTCTGGATGGTGTCCACCAACGCCTGTAAACCGGTCAGAGCGAACAGTTCCGGGTCAATCGGGATGATTACCTCGTCGGCAGCCGTTAAAGCGTTGATAGTCAACGAGCCGAGAGAGGGGTTGGTGTCCACGATAATGTAATCGTAGGACAGCCGCAGAGGGTTCAGCAGAGCGGCCAGGTAGTCATTGCTGTCCGGTGTCATCAGCAGATTTGCCTCCGCAACGGTGAGAGATCGGCTGGAAGGGATCAAGTCCACAGAGCCGATTTTCTGGATGAACTCGTTGGTATCCGGCAGAGATTCGTCCAGAAGCAGATTGGTGATAAGAGTCCCGGTATTATAGGGCGCCTGGGTCGGCAGGACACCGAAACTGGTGGTGAGGTTATACTGGGGGTCAAAGTCAACTACCAAGACCTTCTTGCCCATCTCGGCCAGCGCATAGGACAGATTTCGGACCGTGCTGGTCTTGGCTACCCCACCTTTCTGGTTGGCTACAACAATTATTTTCCCGCTTTCCATGATAGAAAACCTCCTATATTTTCGTGGAATTTTTGTGATTTCAAGCGTTTGTTCAAGTATGCGTCACTGGCCATAAAGTCGATCAGATTGACCTTCGGGATGATAAATGCCGGACCATGTGAAAGAGCTTTTAGCTTTTTCGTTCTGATCCATTTTGCGACCGTAGATGCCGTGGCGCCTGTTAATTCCGCGGCCTCTCTCGTGGAAACTATGTCGGGAATGTCCCGGAAACTCTCTATGTAGTATTTTCGCAGTTCCTCCGTTGTCACAGATTCGGGAAGCAGGGGCTTGACTGCGTATGTCCCGCTATATGAGCCGGGGGGAAGTTTGTATTTTTCGGGGTGGATTTCCCTGCGCTCAAGGTAGCGAACTATGTCTTTCATCTTTATGGTGTAATTCCGGGTCTTTTTCCCACTCTGTACGCAGGGAACCAGACCGGATTGCAGCAGATAACGAGCTGTGCGTTTGCTGATATGACAGATAATGCGGAATTGCTCTTTTTGGACTGTTTCTGGGTACTGATTCAGCAAATAGCGATACTTGGATACCTGTGCCACATCACTCGCCTCCTTTTTCCTGCCACAGACGCTCAAATGTATCCATCAATTCCTTTTGGAGAGGGGTCTTTCGGCGGATACGGCGGTAATATGGGCTTATCAGAAAGTCCAGCATAAAATCCTTTGGGACGGTGTACTGCTTTCCGGGCTGGAAAGCCTTCAGAATCCCTGTGCTGATCCACCGCACGATTGCCGAGGACGAAAAGCCTGTAATCTGCTGAATATCCTTTACGGAAAGCAGGTCTGAGTAGGGAGAGAGGTGTTCGTCATAGAATGTTCTCATAGCACAGATATAGGGACTGTCTGCTTCCTGTCTGCACTCACGCCGATAGAGATAGGCAAGAATGTCCGTCAGCTTGATTTTGTGGCTACGGATCAGGTGGTTTTGCTCAATGGTGTAGGGAATCTCACCTTGTTGCTCCAAATTGTAGGCGGTCTTGGGACAGATGTGGCAGATCTCGCATAGTTCCCGTTTGGTTACATAGGCGGGATACTTTGCGACGATGTCGGGGTAATACTTAGTCAAATCCATGTGCAGCACTCACTTTCTTGTTCATCTGTCATTGGTAGGTGAGGTACTTCACTGGTGTGTAAAATATTGGATTTTGAAGTGGGTTCAAATAAGATCAAGTTGTCTAATCAAAATGGTGATTTGCATTTTCGTGAAATGGTATGGGTGTGAATACCCCCAATCTGGCGTCCAGTTCTATCCTTGTTCTATCCTCCGGTCATAATTCGGGGCAAAAATGGGAAGAACTCGGAAAGCCCTGTGGGTTCAAATAAAAACGAAAAACGGAAGCCAAAATCCGCAGTATACCGCAGCTTTTGGGCTTCCGTTGTGTACTTCCATCTTCGCTTAATTTCCACCAAAAATCACAAGGGGGAAATGACTCGAAAACCGGCAGGCGGGCGCAAACCCGTGCGTGGGTTCAAATCCCACCATCTCCGTAAGAATAAGCCAGTAGTTAATTTTCAACTACTGGCTTTTTTATTTGATTATTACCAATCATAACCACCAGTAAACTGGTGGTTATGATTCAACTATAAATTAACTCCGCCATATCTAAACTCTTGCCCCATAAGGATACCTTCAATCAAATTCTCTTTCTAATGTTATTGTAGT
>ENA-UEYL01000940-UEYL01000940.1-human-gut-metagenome-genome-assembly--contig:-NODE-940-length-26935-cov-4.287065_pt1 | contig 26935 bp, 32 predicted proteins | sample MGYA00242941_ERZ507946 | MGnify/ENA primary metagenome ERZ507946 (study PRJEB26167, sample SAMN06115482) | human gut metagenome | host: Homo sapiens | place: China:Guizhou | collected 2015-03-11...
GGAGGAGTTTTCCTCCCCCCTGCTTGGATTCTTACTTGGTGATGAGGCTGGCGTCGATGTCGAAGCCGTAGAAGGTTTTATAAAAGTTCTGGGCGTCGGAGACAAAGGTCTCAAAAGAATAGACGTCAGGGTGAAGTACGCTGGTCAGCCACATGGTGCCCAGGATTCCGGAGGGAATGGGAGAATCCCACTCCTCAATGCCCTTGGGCATGGCATACACCGCGCCATTCACCACAGCAGGCAGCTGAGACAGCTGGGGATCGTTCATTACATCCTCCACGGTGTACTCGGCTGCGGTGGGGATGATGAACACGTCGGGAGCCATGGCCAGCAGAGTCTCATAGGAGACCTGGGTCCAGTAGTCCCCCTCCATCTCCCCGGCGGCGTTCACGCCTCCGGCGATGTCGATGAGGGTGCTCTGGTACATGTCCTTGGGTGCGGTGTTCAGGTAGGTGGAGTTGGCGCCCATGTAGACCACCGGCTCCTCACAGCCTTGGGTCAGCTCCTCCATGCGGGTGATCTGCTCCTCATAGTAGTCGGTAAGCTCCTTGGCCCGGTCCTCTACGCCGCAGGCCTGGCCAATCAGGGTAAGCATCTCCACCAGCAGGTCGTGACTTTCCGGGTTCACCACCAGCACAGGGATGCCCAGCTCCTCCAACGCGCTCACGTAGTCCTGGAACTTCAGGGGCATGATGACCAGGTCGGGATCCAGGGCGGCACAGGCCTCCACGTTGAACTCCTTCAGGCTGCCCACCGAGGCCTGCTCCAGCAGCCCAGGTGCGGCCATCTGGTAGATGGGACGGCTCTCCGGCTTGTTTTCCAGGCCCACCACCCGGTCGTCCACTCCCAGGGCGATGGTGGCGTAGGTGGTGATGTAGTAGCAGCTCACCAGGGTCTGGGCGGGACCCTCCAGGGTAACTTCCCGTCCGGCCTGGTCGGTAAGCACAATGGCCGAGCTCTGCTGGCTCTGGGAGCTGTTCTGTCCGGTGCCGGAATCGGCTCCGTTTCCGCCGCTGCATCCGGTGGCCGACACCGCCAGCAGGGCGGCCAGAGCCAGGGCGGTCAAACGCTTGGCAAAAGATCGTTTCAAGTTTGTCTCCTCCTTATACAAACTCTGGGTTATCCTGGCATATTGTACCCTGCCGGGCTCTCCTTGTCAAAGAATTTCCCGCGGACAGACACAAAAACCCGGAGAACCAAGGGGTTCTCCGGGTCTTAATATCACTTATCGCTGGGACTCCATGGTAGTCTGGGGCAGCAGGGACAGGGGGTCCACCAGGCTGTCGTTCTGAGCCACCTCAAAATGGAGGTGAGGCCCAGTGCTCTTTCCTGTCTTGCCCACTGCGCCGATCGTCTCACCGGCGGTCACGGTCTCCCCTGCCGCCACCTGGATTTCGGACAGGTGGCAGTACTTGGTGGTCAGTCCGCCGTGGTCCAGTACAATGTACCGGCCGTCGTCGGCATTATAATCGGTCTCGGCCACGGTTCCGGCCGCTGAGGCCAGTACCGGCGTGCCTGCATCCAGCACGATGTCAATTCCGTTGTGGCTTGTGGTCTGTCCGGTGATAGGATGGACCCGGCTGCCGAAGGGCACGGACAAGGTGACGCTGCCCTGAGTTTCCATGGGCCACTGGAGAGTGACCTCCTGCTGCTCCAGCTGTACGGAGCTGCCTGCTGGTTTCTCTTCCGTGGGTGCGGCATAGGCTCCCAAGGCCACCGAGGTGAACAGCACAGCCACACAGGCCCCAGCCGCCAGCACCCCGGCAAAGGGTTTGCGCTTATGATCCATAATATGTATCAACCTTTCTTTCAAACACTGCTTCTTGGAAAGGCAGGCGGCAAAGTGGGGTGCGGGAACGGCGCACAGCTCCAGCAGCAGCTGGCCGTATCGGGCACGCCGCGCCTGGTCCCAGCCCCGGCACACGGTCTCGTCGCAGGCGAGCTCACAGAACCGGTCCAGCTGCCCCAGCAGCCACCAGGCTGCCGGGTTGAACCAGTGGAGCACCGAGACCGCCACAGCTATCCGCTTGACCCAGAGGTCACGCCGCCTCCAGTGAGTCAGCTCGTGGGAGAGCAGGGCCTCCAGGGCCTCCCCCTCCAAGGACAGGCAGGGCAGCACCACAACGGGCCGCACCAGCCCCATCAGCATGGGGGTGACGGCATCCGGGCTGCAAACCATCCTGGGCGGACGGCGGAATGAGCCGGTAAGGGCGGCGTAAACTGCTTGGGTCTCCTTTGGGGCGGGACGGGCACGGCGCAGGACGCTCTGGGAAAACCGGGCATAGCTTACTCCCCGCACCGCCAGTATCACTCCGGCTCCAGTCAGCCACACCGCCCACAAAAGGGCTTCTGTGGTCACAGGAGATGTGCGGGGCGATACAGGCTCCGCCGCGGGGCTTCCCGTTTGCTCTGGGACGGTCAGGGTCCACGACTCCTGAGGTGCCTCCACCGCCTGGTTGAGCAGGCTGTGGGAGGTGGTCCAGGGACACAAAAAGCGCAGCAGCACCAAGATCCACAGGACATAGACCGCCCGGGCGGAGATTTTTCCTTTTAATCCCCGGCAGATGAGGGCGGTCACGCCCGCCAGCAGCGTCCCGGACAGGGACACGCTGCCCAGCACCAACAGCTTATCCATGGCCTTCGTCGGGGTACAAAATGCCCCGCAGCTCACTCAGATCCTCGGAACTTAGGGGACAGCACTCCACCAGTCCCGCCACCAGATCCCGGGCGCTGCCCTGATAGACCCTCTGCAAAAAGGACTGGGTGGACCAGCGCTGGTAATCCTTACGGCCCAGCAGCGGCCAATAGTAGAACACGTCCCGCTTTTCGCAGTCCACCGCCCCCTTCTCCCGCAGCCGGCGCAGCAGCGTCTTTACTGTGGAGGCATCCCAGCTGTGGGTCTCCTCCAGAGCGGCGCGGATGGCCGCGATGGGCATGGGTTCTTCCGAGCGCCATAGTACCTCCAGCACCTCCAACTCGGAAGACGAGATCTTTGCCGCCAATTCTTTCATCCAATATGACCTCCTAACAAACAGGGTACAGCTGTAACCTATTTACAGGTTACAGCTGTACCCTCGCTTTGTCAACCCCTATTTCCCATTTTTAGAGGGAAAATGGCCCGCCGGATGGTTCCGGCGGGCCAAAATAATGTGGTTTATACCGTTGGAGTTCCAGGACCGTCGCCCGGCCCCTTTCTTTTCCAGGAGATCATTCCCTTTTTCCGGAGGATCACCACGGCAGCCACAGCGATCACGATGACCACCAGGACCAGCACCAGGTTGTAGGACAGCATCACCAGCAGTTCCTTACTGCCATTGATGAGGCCCCGGAAGCTGGACTGAACACCGGCCGCCATACGCGCGCCCAGACTGTCCCGCTCCCCGGGGGTGGTGGTGATGGTCTTGACCTCATCCAGAGTGAGCTCAATGGTGGAGTAGCTAATGAGACTGTCGTATTCATTAAGAGAGGTGGTGAGGCTCTCAATCTCGTACTCTACCTCGCTCAGGGCATCCTCCAGAGCCACGATGGTCTCCATACTGTCCGCCTTCTCCAGCAGGGAGAGCAGCCGCTCCTGCTTGGTGCGCTGAGCCTTCAGGCGAGCCTCCGTGTCGTAGTACTGCTGGCTTACGTTTTCGCTCTTCTCGCTCTGGCTGGTCACGTAGCCCAGTTCCCCGGTGCGGCCCAGGAAGGTATCAAACTGCTCCTGGGGCAGACGGATGGTGTAGTTGCCCCACCGTGTGGCGTTCTGGTTGCGCAGGCTGCCGCCCTCCACGATGGCGCTCTGGAAGTAGCCGCCGCACTCGGCCACCATCTTCTCCAGCGACTCCACCGCCTGATCAAAGGTCTCGGTCTGGACCTGAAGATAGGCCCGGCGGATGAGCTTGGCGTCCTGGTAGACTGAGGCACTGCTCTGGCCCTCCGACTCCTCCGATGCGTCCTGGGTACTCCCGTTGCTCCAACCGGAGTCTGTCCCGGTCATCTCATTAGTGGCCCCGCCGCTGGACGAGGCGGCAGTGTCTCCGCTGGCTCCGCTGCTTCCGGCGCCGCAGGCACACAATCCGGTAAGGAGCATCAGGGTCATAAGCAAGGCAAGCATTCGTTTCATGTAAAATCCCTCCCATACTTGTTGGGTCTCTCTACCCTTCTAGACGGATTTTCCGGCGGGAGGTTCGTGGTTAAGAAGAAAAATTTTCAGGGAACCTCTCCCCTTTTGCTCACATAGCATGAGAAAAACAGGAGGTAATCCCTTATGCCTATTATCTATCTCTCTCCCTCCACCCAGGAGAAAAACTACTATGTCAACGGCGGCACCGAAGAACAGTACATGAATCTGCTGGCCGACAAAATGGTGCCCTATCTCAACGCCTCAGGTATCCGCTACTCCCGCAATACCCCGGAGATGACCGCGGTGTCCTCCATCGCCGCCTCCAACGCGGGCAACTATGACCTGCACCTGGCCCTCCACTCCAACGCTGCCCCAGAGGGCAAGTACGGCAGCGCCCGGGGTATCATTGTTTTCTACTACCCCGGCAGCCAGGAGGGGCAGCGGGCGGCCACCATCATCGCCAACAACTTAAAGAGCATCTATCCTCTGCCCAACCTGGTTCGTGCCGAGGCCACTACCTCCATCGGCGAGGTGCGCCGGGTGCGGGCTCCGGCAGTCTTTCTGGAGCTGGGCTACCACGATAACCAAGAGGACGCAGCCTGGATCAAGCAGAATCTGGACGCGGTAGCCAAGAATCTGGTCATGTCCCTGTGCGACTTCTTCGACATCCCCTTCCTGGATCCCTCCACCAGCCGCTTGGGCCGGGTGGATGTGGACTGGGGGGTGCTGAACATCCGCGCCCGCCCCGACCTGGAGGCTCCCATCCTGGCCCAGGCTCCCGATGGCTCCCCTCTTACCATCCTCAACCAGTCCGGAGGCTGGTATCTGGTAAACTATGCGGGGACCATCGGCTACGCCAAAGACGACTTTGTCACCCTGAATTAAGGAGGCGCGCCGATGGATATCCATGTGGTCCATCCTGGGGATACCCTCTACTCCATTGCACAGCAGTATGGTGTTTCCATGGCCCGGCTGCTGGAGGACAATGATCCACCCGACCCGGCGCGGTTATCCGTGGGTCAGACCCTGGTGGTACGCTACCCCAAGCAGATGTATCGGGTCCGTGCCGGAGATACCCTGTCCTCCATTGCCCGCGCCCATGGCCTGACCGTGCGTCAGCTGTGGCAGCGAAACCCCGGCCTGGGCGGCGGCAGCACCATCTACCCCGGCCAGGAACTGGTCCTCTCCTACCGTCAGACTCCTCTGGGCAAGCTGGTGGCCGGTGGTTACGCAAAGCCTGACATTGACCCGGGGCTGCTCCGCTCTACCCTGCCCTGCATCTCCGACCTGGCTCCTTTTACCTACGGATTTACCCCCCAGGGCGAGCTGATCGCCTTAAACGACACCGCTTTGATCTCCGCGGCCAAGTCCGTGGGGGTGCGGCCCTGGCTCCACCTGTCCACCCTCACCGCCGCTGGTACCTTCTCAAACCAGCTCTCCCACGCGGTCTTTACCGACCTCCAGGCCCAGAACCGGCTGATCGCGGCTCTGGTGGAGACGGTGCGGCGCAAAGGCTACCAAGGGGTGGATGTAGACTTTGAGTTTATCCTCCCTGAGGACGCCAACCGCTACCCGGAGTTTATCGCCAATATGCGGGAGAGTTTCGCCCCCCTGGGGATCCCGGTCATGGTAGCCCTGGTGCCCAAGACCAGTGCAGACCAGAAGGGCGACTTCTATCAGGGACACAACTACCGCCTTCTGGGCGCGGCGGCGGACTATGTGTTCCTTATGACCTACGAGTGGGGCTATACATAACATCATCTAAGATAATAGTAATAAAGGCCGGAGCGCTAGACGCTCCGGCCTTATCCTCACTTCCCCACTGCTGCGAGCACCATGGCCATGTTCTCCACCCGGGTCCCGGGCGATCTGGGGCGTCTCCCATCGGAGATCCCGGCCTCCTTGGCCCGGCGGATCACGTCCTGCTCCCATGGCTGGCTGGCCTCCTCCTTGGCTTTCCGGGCCAGGTAGTTGTCCATGAACTTGTCAAACTGTTCCTGCGTCATATCGTCGTCCTCCTCTGCCTTTCCTGCGTAGTCCGGGGTGCAGTAGCCCCGGATGTACCGGCCATTGACGGCCAGTTTCCGGCGGGCTACCGCGCCGCCTTTGTTTCCCTCAATAATGGTGATGGTGCCGCCCACCACCTGCTCCACAACACCAACGTGGTCAGGATTGCCCCGGTTGTCGCCCAGCCCGCTGTCGTCCCAGTCATACATGATGATATCTCCTGGGGACGGGATGTAGGCGTCATCCTCCACCCACAGGCCCCTGGCCTCGTACAGGGCGATCATCTTGCCGCAGCCGCACTCCCCGTAGATGATGTCCTGGAGACCGGCAGCCATGCCGGCCGCCGTTACGGTGGCGGCACACCACTCGTCATTGTATTTGACAGGATACCGGCGGGGAAGCGGATTTTGGGTATTGTACAGATCAATGATGCGCCGGAACTTGCCGTTGGCCTCTGTCCAGCCCAGCCAGCCACGCATGACGTCGACCACACTCTGACGCAGCTCGGTCTCAGTCATGGCCACCGCCTCCATCCTTCAGCCACCCGGCCTGCTCTACCAGCTGCTCCAATTTGTCATACCCAAACATAGCAGAAAAGGCCACCACAAAACACAACGCGATCAGAGCCGCGATCATCCACCCAGAAATGGCAAAGCGAAAATAGGACCATAGGGCAAAGCCGGTGCCCGCCGTCACCAGCACCGCCACCAGGAAGGCCAGCAGGTTGGTGGGGATCCAGTCATACAGCAGGCTTTTGAGCACCTGCACAATAAGATTGGTCACCAGGGTCAGGGCCAGTACCAGAGCCAGCAACATGGGGATGTACACAGTAAAATCAGACATCGTTTTCCTCCTTCGTAGTACCGGTAATTTTCTCTCCGGCTTGATCGATTGCGTCTTTGCTCACCTTCAGCAGCTTCGTCATCCACCCAGGCACCGGAGCGCCCATAGCCACCGCGTTCTCCGTGATGCTGCCCAGTTCCGTGACCACATACCAGACAAGGACAATGGGGCAAACCAAACCGTTGTAGGCAAATGGCAGCTGCACTGCGGGAATATTTGCAATCAAAAGGGCAATCAGCAGGTCTGCTCCGGCCGCCACCAGCACTACCACGATCATCCCCGCTTTGTGCCAGATCCCTTCCCGGGCCTTGGCGCTGGACCACTCCCCTTCCTTGGCCGCCGCAGCCGATCCGGTGATATAGTCCACGGCCATGCAGATCACCCAGCCGATGACCAGCCAGCCGATCCAGCCCCACAGGCCGGTGAGCGTACCAATAACGGCAATAACAGCCACCTTCCAAGTCTCAACCGTATCCATACCAGATTCCTTTCTTGTCATATGTAATATTTCGGTTTTTCGCCCCCAATGACCGCCCACCTGAGCCAGTCAAAAACAGGGATAAATGCAAAACACAGCACCCACCACGCCAAGGAGAACGGCAAACATACCTGCCCGTACAGATGCAGCGGCAGCGCGGAATAGTCCCAGATGTCCAGCCCAAGCCACAAATTCAGCACGCATCCGGCACAGAACTCCACAAGGGTCACCAGCGCCGCACAGACCGCCGCCTGGAGCCACAGCGGGCACTCCCAGGGCAGCTCTGCCCCCGCCCTCTCCACGGGCACACAGAGTACGACGGCCAGCACCAGCATGGTCCAGGAAATGCGCTCTTGGTGTCCAGTTGCGGTTTTGTATGCTACCTCCAGGAGGAAATACAGCGTCCCGCCGAAAAACCACAAAAGGACGGACAAGACGCGCTTCCCAGCCTTAGACATTCTGTGCCTCCGTCATGATCTGCGTCATGTTCTGCGCCAGATCCTCCGGCAGGCCCTCCGCTGTGTAAGTAATGCTGCTCAGTTCCTCCTCCGTATCAGCCCGACGTGCCCACGTCAGAAGGTGATTGCAGAGAGTGGTGTGGTACATCTTATGTTGGATGGAGGCATCGGAGATGGCCTTAATCTCGTCCGCGCTGAACATTCGGCACAGTGCGCCATCCGCGTGGTACGGGTACTGAGACACGCCGGACACAACCGCATTGTAAGCGGTGGTTAGATTGATCTGGTCTGTCTCCTGGAGGGAGAAATGCTCTGTACCCTGCGTGGTGGCCACGTCCATGCCAGCCACGATAGCTGCGTTACAGGCGGCGGACATCTCCGCCTCTTTGGCCGCTCTGTCGGACTCCATCGCATCTGGCGCGGGGTTTTCTGCACACCATGCCTGATATTCCTCTTCATCCCACACGCAGGAGGTCACGCGCTTGCCGTCGTCCGTAGTGTCAACAAAACCAGCAGCTCGTTTCCCTTCCTTGAAGTATTCCGGCATGAACGAGTCCGGGAACTCCAGCAGGCCTGGAGCCGGTGTAGACTGTATGAAATTGTATTCTTTGTTGTAGTATTTCATAATAATCACCCGAATTTAAAACCCATAAAAAAATATTCATGGTATGACTCGTTAAATTGGCATCCAGGATTCCCTTTAGTAATATACCATGTCAAAGTTCTACCGTCCGAACTTATTTTTCCGAAAACATCTGTCACAACATTTCCTTTTTTAAATCCTCTATATAGTGTGTAAGATTCTTTGTACCCGGAAATAATAGGCCACCCACTAAGGCCTTCCCATACTACTCCACCAAGCATTGTAATAGCGCTGTTTGATTGCGTTTGTCGTTCAAATAAAGGCAAAACCACGTCCGGTCGAAACGGAAATGTGATTGAGCACGGGCTGGACTCCCCGAATCTCCCGGTTCCGGTATAACTTACAACAGAAAATTTAACTAATTCAATTTTTGTACCGTCAATTTTTGAAAGTCCCCCACCATCTTCTGCCAGCGCCGCCTTGCTAAGAATTTGAAAAACTTCATCCGGTACAGGGTTCTCCGGCAAACCGTTAAACAGAGCGGCGGTCTCATCTTTCAATAGGGTACTTTTATTAATCGGGTTGCCCTTCTGTAATACTCCATCTTCATTAGCTGCTCCAATATCAATCGGGAATGTGCCATTACGGAGCATTTCAAGTGCCTGTTCCCAGGTTGTTCCATCAGGAATAGAAGATTTCAGGCTTCGGCTGTTGCCGTTTCCTTTTGGAATAAAGTCTTGCATTTTTACACCTCACCACTATAAAGCTCTCCAGAATACCAAAATGAACTAATTATAAGGATAATCACGTTTTCAACTTCCTTCAACACGATCTCGATATCGTTGGCCTTTGCAAATGTCAGCAACGCCATAGATTTAGGAGTCTGCGGTGCATAATCTGGGAGTTCAAAAACGGAACGTAGTGCATCCACATTTGACAAGTATTGCTCCATCTGGGACAATTTCGGGCTGTCCTCTTTGTACCAGGTGTAAGGGTCAAGAGGTTCAGGTTCTGGTTCAGGCGCCATTTCAGGCCCAACAGTAAATGCGCCTGACCCCGCGTTCCAATAAGATTTTTTGTTTTCCGGGCAATAAAGCCCAACATCTCCAGATTGGTTTTTGCAAGGGTAAAAGTTGAAATCATCTATCGAAAGCTCTCTTAATGTCATAGCCGTTTTTTCTTGGATGCTCCCATTTCTGTTGAGTGCAAAAATGGAAATATTGCATGGCGCCGTAAAGCTTTCTCCGGAATATGTAAGCTTTACTTCTCCATCAACCTTTAAAACGGAGTTCTCAAAAACGCAGGTGTGGTCTAAACCGTCATACAGATTTATTGATTGGTCAGCCTGATTTCCTATAACAGCAGCATTACCCCAAATGCCAAATCCTCTATTCTTCCAGTTGTAATCGCAAACCGCTACACCGCATGCGTTGGATTGTGATGTTGAAAAAACAACGCGCATTTTTGTTTTTTCATTAGGTATTGTATCTGTCAAAATATATTGGTTTCCGTCGCTTTTGATCCACTCTAACCTGGTGTACCCGTCTGGTAACAACTGCTCTTCCGTCTCTGGCGAGTCATGCACCACAACAGGCTTGTACCCGGTCTTATACCCAAAATCCTGCAATTCCCGATTGATATACTCCATGCAGGCGGTCACTCGGTTGAGGTCAGTCCACCAATATCCGCCTTTCGGCCGGCCGTTGTTGAACTGCTCAAATTCCTCCGGTGTCCATTCGTCCAGCTTCTTCGCCATCAATGCGGACAAGGAGGACACATCAGATTGTGCGCGGTCTGTAATTAGAGTGCTAAAATCAAAGCTCATGCGTCCTCCTTATCCCACGTCACCATTACAAATCCCTTTGCTCCAGAAACACCTGGCTTTCCTGGCCCTGGTTCCTTGGTAATAATAAAATCCCAGCCTTTCGGCTTTCCAACTATGCTTTCAGAGCCAGGGGTTCCGGGAGATACTGGCTTGCCGCCAACCGTGGCGCCTGGGTGCTTTCCGGAATCCACATCCCCCTGCGTCCAGTATTTCTGTGTCCAGGATCCGGACCCAGCTTCTCCGCCCTTGCCACCTGCACCGCCGTCTCCGGTTCCGTCAAGCGGCTTCTCAACGCCTGTGCGGGCAAACACCTGGCCGTTTGCAATGTCGGTGTATCCGCCGGTGTACAGTTCCCCGTTCTCGGAGCTGTACGCACCAAACGTGGTCACACCGCCCATCTCGCCGGGCACGCCGTAGGTGTCGCTGACTTCGCCGCCGTCGCCTAAAACAACGTCAAATTCCTGTTCGGGGTTGATGTTGATAACTCCGTACCATACCTTGCCACCAATGCCGTCAATACCCTTTGCGCCCTCTCCAGCGGTCACGCCAGAGCCAGGGACGTTGCCGGATCCTCCGACAAATCCGTTCTGTCCACGACTTCCACCCTGTCCACCATCACCTAGCACAATACGCAGCTCGTTGTTTTTGACGTTGGGCGGGGCTTTCCACTTTCCGTTTTCCGTGATGACGGCAAACTCCTGGAACAGATAGGACCCATCTGCCTGGATGGCCTTCACCTGAACTCCCTGCAGCACTCCACCGGAGATGGTGAACTGCTGCATCATTCGCCGGGCGGTGGCCGCGGTGCTTTCGTCCAACCACAGGGTATCCACGTCCCCGATCTCGCTGCTGGGATCTCCCCGGCCGGCGGTCTCATACATATTTCCACCGTAGCAGCTGAGGACTAGCCGTGCTGCTGTAAGGGCTTGTTCCCGGGTGTGCAGGAATGGATTAGAAATGCTCACCGTCTCCTCGCTGGCCGTCTGGTTGCCGGAGACCACATACTGGGTGCTGTTCCCATCCGCCAGAGTGAAGATCAGTGCGGCCAGGCTCTTATTGGCCTTCATGGTTGGGTAGGCTGTCAGGTTGTCCAGGGTCACCTTATTCCCCTGCTGCCACAGTGGCTCGGCAGCCAGATACCCGGTCTCCTGATCCGCTCGGGGCCAGGTACCGGTGGCCATGCAAGCCCAACGCAGGATATCCCCGCACTTCTTACCTGTTACGTCTTCAATACTATTGGCCGTTACGGCCAAGGTTGCATAGTTTTGGTCAACCAAATAGCGACGTTTAAAATTCTCTCCCAGCTGTGCCACTACGGACGCGATCCACCCCTCCAATGTGGTGGGCATGGTGTCCGGCGGGAGGTATGTACGGTTGCAAACCAACCCCACAATGTCCACCAAGCTCCAGGAGATATAGGGATCATTGGTGGAGGTCTTATATCCGTCTCCAGCCTGATAGAATGTTCCCATCCGCACCCGCTCATAGGCGCCGCTGGCCAGCCTGGCACTCATGTAGAACTCAATGCCCTGACGGGCCTCAATGGACTGGAAGATACTGTCCTTTTTCCGGGGTTCAAACCGGCGGCTTTGGTTGTCCAGGGTAATCTCCACGGTGCCGTAGGGCAGGGACAGGCAGGAGAAGTCCCCGTTCATGGTGCAGTTAAAGGACACCAACACTCGGCTGCTCCACTGTTCATAGACACCAGGGATAATGTCCACCATCCGCATCCGCCGCCCAGGCAGGCTCCAGCGAGTCACAGTGAGTCGGATGGCGGTGGGGGTATAAACGGTAAAGCCATCAAAGGCCACTTGCGCAGCGGCATTACCAGTCACGGCCTGGGTATAAAATATCTGCTCCCCGCTCAGCACCTCCACCATGAAATCCGCTGGGACACCGTCTACCGGATCGGATGAGAAAAATAGGCTGAAGGCCTGCAGTACATCCACGTTGGATATTTCCAGCTGTATAAAGGCTGGGGCATCCTCCGGAAAATACCCTGCATCATCGCTCAGCTGTCCGCCGCACACCCCCATGTGCTCCGCCACCTGGTAATCATCCGGAAAAATATCGAAGCTGCCGTCCAGCAACCACCGTCCTGGCTCCAGAGTGGCATACCGGGCCGGCGCGGTCAGAACCTTGTCGTGGATCTCTTCTGGCTTACTCCAGGGTGTCTGGCTGTCCATTGTGACCGCTCCGTACTCCATATCCGGATCGGAGATGTCCACTACCGCCAGCAGCTCAATGCGCCGGGGGCTTCCCACAATGGCCGCCTGATAGGCGGTGCTGGTTTTAATCATGGGGCTCCTCCTCTCGGATCGTAAAGCCAAGGTTGTGCCAGACCGCCTTCCCGTCCGCCTCAAAGGCAAAGGTGGGCTGGGTGATGCTCTCTACCAGGAAGGTGGAGGTCACCGTCTCATCGCTGATGTCGGGCAGCACCGTGGCCAGGAAGGGCGCGCCGGAGCGCAGCACCGCCAGCACCTGCCGCAGCTTCTCGTTTCCCATGGTGTCGAACTGATAGGAGGCCTTCCAGACCTTCCCACGGCTCTCGATCACCCGGCGTCCGGAGATCATATCCACCTGAACTGAGAGGTTCTCCTCCCAGCAGGAATACCGATCGTGGGAGGATCTGGGCAGGAGAATACCGTTTAAAATAAGCTGATTGATCATCTATCGTCCAACACCTCCGGAATCTCCTTGTTTACCGCCCGGAAGTCCTCAATGGTCTCCCGGTACAGCTCTTTTCCGTTTACATTCCAGTGCAGCTCGATCACATACCGTCCGCCAGTGCCGCCCATGGTCCCCATGGCGTTGACCGCGGAGGCCGTTACGCTACGCAGATCTGCCGCGGTGACGCCCGCAGGCTGTCTCCCCGCTCCGGAAAAGAGGGCGTCCATCGTCCTGGCCTGCTCAGCTGTCAGGACACGCTCCCCTTGGTGCAGCTGGGCGATGTACCCGTCCCACGGAACATAGGCAAGTCCACCGGCATGGGAGCCGTCAACAGGCGCTGCAGCTCCAGCGGGAAGAGTTATTTCTGTCTGGACGTTTACTTGGGCCAAAATTTCTGAGATGGTATTTACCATCTCCTGCGCCTTCTGGTAAACTGCCTGCTCTTTACTGGACAACCCGTCTAAGAGGCCCTGCACGGTATCCTGGCCGCTGTCAAAGGCGGTTCCGGTCAGCTCGCTGAGGGTCTCCCCCAATTTGGAGTTATACTCTGTTCCAAGAGCCTCCAGCTGATCGGAATAGAATTCCTCCGCTACTTCCTTGGCACGCTGCTGTTTTTCCTGCCACAGGTCGTTATACGCCGAGAACTGTTCCTCAGACAACGCCAGAAGCTCCTGGGCGTACTGCGTGGCATCATCCACATCCATGTTCAGCACAGCGTCCATCAGGCCGGAGGCGACTCCCCGCTCCTTCAGTTGGGAAAGTGCCTGTTCATATTCGTTGATGGCATCAATCTGCTCCTGGATATCGTTCAGGGAGAGGTCGTCATCCTCCACTTTAAATAGATCACCATAGCCGGAGAGCGCGTCCTCCATCTCCTGCTGATGATCCAGGATGGCATCCACCCGGTCCTGAAGCTCATCTGCAAGGTACTGTGTCTGATCCTCCCAGAGCTTGGCTTCTTTTTCCGCAAGTGACTTGTCATATTGATAGATTTCTTCCGTCACTTTGCGGTACTCCTCGATATTGGCATCATCTGTGAGATATCGGTCTCGATATTCAGAGAGCTTATCGTAGTACTCCTCCTCAGATATCTCATCCATCTTTCGAAGATGATCCAGTTCTGAGGTCATATCCCGAAACTGCTCCAGGTCTTTTTCCGCCTGTGTTTTTACTTTTTTGGACGCTGATGCGGCTTGCCGTGACGCGGAGGTACTGCGTCTGGCCGAGGAAGTAGTTGCCACCGTAACGCTTCCGATTGTCTTTTTCAGCTGATTTAATGCAGCGATCTGTGCATCATAGGAGGCCTCCTGTCCCTCTAATGCCTTCCGTGCTTCCGCTGCACTGTAGTAGGATTTTCCAAGATCTGTGGCCATGAGGGCCTCGTCTCGCATGGCAATGGCATTTTGAACGCTGACTCTTTGCGTCTCCAGCGACGCGATCTGGTCATCGATCTTTGCCTGCGTGATTGCCACATAGGCGTCCTTGTTTAGAGTAACAGCGCCGGTCTCCTGATCGATGGTGATTGCGGCAGCATACCCGGCATCAATAAGGGAAAGCGTAGTCCCCAGGCTGAGAGATTTATTTTCATTCTGTTCTTCCAGGGCACGACTCAGCAGATCCTCGGCCTGCGTCAGGTATCCCTCAGCTTCCTGCTGCTCCTCGGTCTTCTCAGTCAACGCCGACAGGGATTCCACATTGGCGTCGATGGCTTCTTTCGTTCCCTGAAGACTGTGCTCAGATTCTCTTGCGGCTTCTTCCGCCTTTTTCTGAGCGTACTCCGTCTTTTCTTCCACTGTTCCAAAGGCGGCTACCCAACCATCTTGGAACTGCTGCTCCATACTGACCTGAGCTTCAATGAAGGTGGCGCCAGCGTCCAGCAAAAACGATTTAATTGGAGCCAAGGCCTCTCCCAGCTTGGCTTTTGCCTCATCAAATCTCGCTTGGCTTTCATTGACCTGCACAATGTCGTCATTGATGTCCCGCCACGCCTGCCCGGCCTCTGCCAGTCCCTGTCGTGCCAGCTCCTGGAGTACGATATTGGCGCGCTCTGTAGTACTGTTTGCGGCCTGCAGCTTGGCGTTGAAGTCGTCCTCATTTACCTTGGCCCACACAAGCACGTCGGAAAAGGCCGACGTGGCCGTTCCAGCCGAAATTGTCTCGTTGATACCTTCAGCAAGAGCGTCAATGGGGATGGAGTCCCCGTAACGGGACCAAGCTCCGATCGCGGAATCGATGACAAATACCAGATCTTCCTGGCTCAGACCGATAGCCTGGAGATTTGCCACTGTGGTGGCCGCCGTCTGGTTGTCGCCCAGCACGGCATAGAGCCGCTCGTAGGCATATGCAGTTTCCTCTGCAGTGTATCCAGCGGCCTGGGAAGAGACCTCCAGAGTACCCATGACCTTCCGATACTCCTGGGTGGAATCCACAATGTCCACAATGGCCCCTACCAGGGCCTGGGCGCCTGCAGCCACAGCACCGACCGCTGCCCCGCCTACCAAGGCGCTTTTCAGTGCGCCCACCTGACTGACCATATCATCCAGGCCAGCAAATGGAGAGGTAAAGCTGAGGGAACCGCTGTCTTTGGCTGCCTCTTTGACCTCTCGTCCATATTCGTCAATGGAGGTGGCAGCCTTGTCCGCGCTGCGCTTGGCCTCATCCAGATACCGTTCATTCTCCTGGATCTCCCGATTCAGGTCAGACAGAGCCGCTTTGGCGTAGTTGAGCTGCCGCTTATAATCGTCCGTACGCTTATCTGCCTCACCGTAGGCGTCGGAGGCATCAGCCACGGCTTTCTCCAGGGCTTTGACCTTCTCCGCCTGCTGGGCGTACTGCTGCTGCAGGACACGGCCCTTGGCGGTCAGTGCGTCCATAGAGTTGGCGTTGCCCTTAAATTCCGCCGTTGCCAGAGCCATTTCGGATTTGAGGTTTTTCAGCTCCGAGTTGACGGAACTCATCTGTTTTTTAAATTCCTGCTCCCCGTCCAGCTTAATGGACGTGGAGATGGTACGCACCGCCATAGCTCATTCCTCCTTCCGCTTCAGCCGTCCCCGCCGGATCTCCAGCTCTACCAGATCAGCCACCTGACCTGGGGTCAGCAGCTGCACCTCCCGCAGAGGCAGGCCCAGAACCTGCGTAGCCGTGTCCAGATACTCGCCCCGGGTCTGTCGGGTCCCGTTTTTTTTGCAGTTCCAGCAGGCCCAGATCCTCATATTCCCGTTCCGGGGCGTGCTCCATGGCAAAGCCCAGCCGGACGGCCCGGCCAATGGCCTGCCTGGCCCGGGTCACGTCCAGCGGCTCCATCAGCACCGCCAGCTGGGCGGTATTGTACCAGGTCTCATGGTCGTAGCCCTGAAGCCGCCGGGCCAGTTCACCCTGTTCCGACAGCTTGGCCAGCACCCAGCAGGTAGCCCGGAAGCTGGCCTTGCTGTCCCCGGTGATCCGCTCCACGATCTCTTGGTCGCTTCCGTAGGTCTCATAGTAGTCAAACAGGGCCGCGCCGTTGAGAAACAGGTGCAGCGTCCGGCCCTGGAGTTCAAAATCAACTGTTTTCATCTACACTCCTTCTGCGGAAAGGGCGGGGCTTTAAGCCCCGCCGCTTATGTACCAGACGCCTTGATCTTTTCGTTCACCCAGCTGGCCGCTTCCTCCTCGGTGGAGAAGTCCTTGCTCAACACTTTCCAGTCCCCACTGTTGCAGGCGGTGGCCAGGAAGTGGATCTTAGAGTTGGCCAGGGTAATGGACTCGCCCTTGGTGGAGTATTCCTCCCCCTGTACGCTGGCCTTTGCCTTGGGGTAAAAGATGCCCTGATAGGCTTTGATGTTGCCCTTCAGCATCTTGGAGATGTAGAAGGCCAGCCCGCCATAGGGAGGATTATCCTCGGCACCGAAGTGCAGATCCTGGCCCTCTTCCGCGTCCAGCTTTGCCCCGAAAATGGCCGAGGCCGCCGCATTAGGCAGCTCATTGACCTCCACATCAATACCAACTTCTTTGAACTCGGTCACATGGACCGTCAGGGCATTGTCGCCGTAGCCCTTCGCCTCGTTGAAGGTGGGGCTGTCGGTAACCTTGTTCAGCTCCCCCAGATTCATGGGCGTGCCGTACTTGGGCAGAGCGCCGGCAGGCTCCGGATCGCTCTCGGCAAAGGGCGCCCACTGCAGCATTTTTGCTCCGTATTTCATGGTTTCCTCCTCTCAGGGGCATCACAGTCCCTTTGATTGCAAGTATTTATCGTATATTTCCTTCGCCGCCTGGGTGCTGGCCGCAGCACTTCGCTCGTTGGCCGAGCGGATAAAGTTTCTGGCCGGAACACCCCGCTTTCCGAATTCATTGACAAAGGCAATCTCCGCGTTGCGGGTGGAGGTCTTCCCCCTCTTCCGGTTGCCGGAAAAGGTAATACTCACCGACCGCACACCTTTTTTACGCTTGGGCCTGCCTTTCCGTAGGGATCGAGCCGTCTGCCCGGTGTCTTTGATAGCCTGGGCGGCTGATTGCTGAGCCCGCAGAACTACATCTGCCTGGGCATTCAGCATCTCATCCTGGATGTCTTCCGGCAGCTGGGCCACTTCCTGCAGGCTGAGCATCAGCTCATCCAGCCCGGATACACCAAAGTCAGCCATAGATCCCGCCCACCCCCTCAAACTCCAGCACATAGTGCCGTCCGTCCAGGTCGCTGGCGTCCTCCATGGATGGGTACGTGAACCCAGCCGCCAGCAAGGCTGCCTGAAGCTGACGCACTGTGGGCAACGGATTGCCCAGCAGCGGACAGAAGTAGTGCAGCTGGATCAGGTATCGCACCGCATGGGGCGCGTCGTCCCCGAACCCGTCTGGCAGCTCCGTGGCGTTGTAGGTGCAGTAGTGCTCCTCGTCTCCGCGGTAGATCGCCGGCTCACACACCGGCACAATGGGCAGCACCGCCGCCACCAGCCGGGCATAGACCGAGGTCTCAGCCCCGGTCGTTGCTCTCCCAGACGCCCCAGAGCTCCAGATACTGCCGCCCTGCGTAGTCGTTGACATATTCGATCTGCCACTCCTTTCCGCCGTACTCCACGTACATTTTCCGGTCAATGGGCACGCCCGTCCAGCGGATCAGAAACCGAGCCTTCATCTGGCCGAAGTCTGCATTGGCTCGGAGCAGCTCCGTGCCGCTGGTGAGCGTCACTTTGGCCCAGCAGCGGTAGATCTCCTCCGGTTCGCCGCTGGGAAACCCCTCCGCGTCGGCAGCTGTCTCCCGCCGCAGGATCCGGATGCGCCGGTTCAGCTCTCCGGCCTGGATAGGCTTCATACCGGCACCTCCGTCAGCTTCAGCTGGGTGATCATCCTCCGGAAAGCGGGATTGTCTGCCACAATAGTACCTGTGATGGTTATGTCCCTCCGGTCGTAGGCGTCCAGCACCATGGCGTTGACGCACAGGTCATACTGGGCCCGCCGGGCGGTGTCTGCCGCAGGCTCGGTAATCCCGGCCCCCTCCATGTAACCCACAGCTGCCTCATAGAAAGCGGGGATCAACATCTGAACCTCCGGGTCGTCGGCCAGCTCGGTTAGCTTGCAGTAGGCCAGCAGCGCCGCCTTGCGCTCCTCCGTCAGGGCCATGGTCAGCCTCCGATGGTGCCGACCACAAAGCCCTTGTCCACGATCAGGTTTCCGCCCACGAAGGCGTCGCCCAGGATGGCGTACATCCGCTCCACTGCCTTGACCGACTCGTCAATGCGGATGGAGTAGTCGCCGAACAGGCCCACCTCAAAATTCATGGGGTCGCCATAGAGGATCTTACTGTCCCCCACTGCCTTCACCAGATCGTAGGGCAGCACCACGCCGCCGTCTCGGATGGTACCGCTGTTGGGATTGGTGGGATCGGGGGTGATCTCCAACAGACGGCGCTTCTCATTGGTGCCCCGCAGCTGGCCCAGGGCCTTCAGGTTGGTCTTGGTGAGCAGCAGCCGGGCGGAGGCACCCATGGCCTCGTCGGAGCCGTAGGCAAAGTACAGGGTATCCAGGGTGTTCACATCGATGGCCGAGCCCAGGGCGGCCTCGGCAAAAATATTGGTGGCTGCCTTATTCTTGGCATTGGTGATGCCGAAGAAAGTGGGGGTAGATGGGTCGTCGCCGTTGACGATCAGATCAGCCAGCTTTCGGCGCAGTGCCCGCATAGCCATGCCGTAGATCTTGTCGTAGTAGCTGGCGGGGGACAGCCGGGCGATATTGCGGTCCACATAGCTGGTCACACTCAGCTCGTAGGGCTTGATCTCCGCCACGCCGAAGGTGGGGTCGGTGGAGGCCGTGCGGGCCGTGCCGGCGGTCTCCTCCACCTTGCCGCCCTTGGCATCCAGCTCAGTAATCACATAAGGCTCCTGGAAGGCGCCCATGCCGGTCATGTCCATCACTCGGACACGATCCACAATGGAGGGCACCACATTTCCCAGAGGGTCACGGATCTCGGCTCCGGCATCGGTGGGCTGCACGATGGTACCGGTAGCCAGGGTGGTCTGATTATTCAGGGCGCGGCGTACCTCATTGGCGGTGAAGGTGACGCTGTCACCCCGCTGCAGGGCGGTAACCCGCTCGGCGGCCAGGTCCTCCAGCTCCGAACCGGTGGGCTCGGGGGTGGAAAGCATCTGCCGCTCCTGCTCGGCCACCAGGTTCTGTACCTGCTGGATCTCGGCATTCAGGTTGGTAATTTGCTCCATCAGGCTCTGGTAGTCCGCCTGGTTGTTGGCCGTCAGGGCCTCCCCGGCCTTCTGGAGCAGGCCGGCGCGCTGGTTGATGAGGGCGTAAAGCTTCTGCTTCATGATTTTCGTTCCTCCAATCAAAATCGATTTCGTTCCAGTTCCAGACGGGCGGAAACCCGCCAGTCGGTACCAGCATCTTTGGGGGCAGGTTCCATCCCCTGCCGAGGGTTGGGGTTGGCCTTGAGGTAGGCCGCCCGAAGGGCGTCCAGATCAGGCAGACCAAAGGCATTGACCAGACTGCCTGGACTCATCCCCTGGCTCTCCTGCCCCAAGATCTCGTCCACAAGGCCGTGATCCAGGGCGGCCTGGGCGGTAAGCCAGGTTTCAGAGCTCATCATCCGCCGCAGACTGGCCCGGTCGCTCTTGCCCCGGGCCTTCAGCTCGTAGGCGTTGAGGATGGCCTCCCGGGTGCTGTCCAACATGCCGATGGAGCGCTGGTGGGCCGTCCGATCCCCGTCAGTACTGGTGCTGGGCAGGTGGATCATCATCTGGGCCACCGGGGAGATGGCCACCGTATCGCAGCCCAGGCAAAGATAACTTGCCGCGCTGGCCGCCAGGCTCTGAATCTCCGCTCGGGTGTGCAGGCCGCTGGCCTTCAGCACCGAGTACATCTCGCTGCCGGCAAAGACCGAGCCGCCGGGGCTGTTGATCTCCAGTACCAGCTCCTCCCCTTCCGGATTGGCGGCAATGGCGTCCCGCACCTGCTGGGGCGAAAAGGCCGAATAGCCAAACCACTCATAGATCCACTTGTCGTCGTCGGCAGATACAATGCCGTTTAGGGTCACTCTCATGTGTTTTCACCTCCGCTTTCTGTATTTCGATTGACCGACAGTTCTCTCCACAAGGAAAGTGGCACATAGTTCAGGGAGGCCAGGCGCTCGTCGCCGCCCTCCACATCGGGCATATCTTCCAGCCGGTTGATGTCATTAACCGAGAACACGCCGATCTCCCGCATGTTCTTATACCAGGCACTCCGGGCGGCGTTGTCGCCCCGAAGCTCGGCCATCATATTGATGCGCAGCTCCAGCCCGGCGGCGATCTGGTCGGCAAAGAGCATCTTGTAGGTCTGCTCCTCCTCGTACTGGGTGACGATGGGGTGCAGGGTCGATACCACATACTCAATGGCGTTCTGCTCGTTGGAGCTGTACGCCTGTTTTCCCTCCTGGAGCTTATAGAGTGGGATTCCAAAATACCGGGCAATGTCCCGGATAGCCACCTCCTGGCTTTCGATAAATTGGGCGTCCTTGTTGCTCAGGCTGACCGACTGATATTTCAGGCCATAGTCCAGAATAGCGATTCGGTTGGCGTTGGTTGGGCCAGAGTGAACCCGCTCCCAATCCCGGCGCAGAAGGTCTTTTCTGCGGATCTTCTGCTCTGGGTTTTCCGGGTCATTCACGCTGCCGGACAGGTCAGTATCCGTCTGGAGTACTCCGCCGGGCTGCCCACCGTTTTCGTAGTAGCTCAGGTCGTGCTGCTGCCGGGCCCTGGCTGCCGTAATTACCTCTGCCGCCCTCTGCAACACCGAGATCCCAGTGATTCCATCCCGGGACGCCCCCTTGTAGTGGTTCACATCAGCATGGGAAAGGGTGAACACGCTGCCGGATGCCGGATCCCGGACATTGTGCCATACCCGTCCGGCGGTATCCCGCCAGGTATATACCAGCTCTCCGGGCAGGGGGATCAGTTCCATGATTTCTGCCGTATAGGGGTTGCGGCGGATCCAGTCGTAGCTGTTCCCCCGGGTCAGGCGGCTGGCCTCCAGTAGCTTTTTCCGCACCGACGGTGCCATGGCCTCATTTGGACGGATGTTCAACAGCCGCAGCAGGGGCAGCTCCACCCGCTCCCGGGTCACCCGATCCACGCAGTAGGTGGGCAGCTTGGCCATGGAGTCGCTGAGGATCTCAATGCACCGGTCCACCGCGCTGAGCTTTCGGGCCGCTGTCTCGCTGGTGTCCAGCGTAGTAGGCGAATAGCCCACCGCTGTGAGGGTATCTGCCGTTACGGCGTTCTTGACAGAGGGAGAGCGGGCCACAGCCCGGAGTCCTTTTGCCACGCTCACTGCTCACCGCCTCCCCCCAGGGAACTGAGCACCGCGCCCGCCAGCAGGAACACACCTGCGGCGATTATTCCGGCGGGCATGGAGTACATCCCTGTCCCCAGACTCACCAGTGCCGCGCCGGCAGCCATCACCAACTCCGTGGCATACTCCGCCACCGCTTTTTTCAGTTCCTTCATCTATGCTCCTTCCTGTGTCCAACTTGGACACCGCTACAAACTAAAGTCCGGCCGAGCCAGGGCCGCCGCCAAATCAGGCTTCTGGGCCTGTTTGGCCATAGCCGTAGCCATGGCGATGATCCAGGCCACCGTGATGTCAATACGGCCTACACTGCGGTTTTTCATGGGCTTGAGGTTCTCGTTTCCATCGGTGGCGCAGCGCACATTGCCAAAGCACCACCGGGCGGCGGTATTGTGCTCGTGGAGCATCTCGTGCTTGCGCAGAAGCAGTTCCACCTGCTTGGTGGCCGGGCTCATGCCCATCATAGTCTGAGAGATCTCAATAACCTCCAGCCCCTCCTGCTCCTCTGTCCCCTGCATCAGCCGCTGGGACAGTGTCCAGGACAGGGCGGGGTCCAGCCCCAGGGTCACCATGTCAAAGTCCCGGGCTGCCTCCCAGATGGTCTGCTCCACGGCGTCATAGTCGATGATGTCGCCTGGACAGCCCTGGAGAAACTCCGCCCGGATCCAGTCTCCGTAGGGCACCCCGTCCCGGGTCTCCCGGGTCTGAAGATCCTCCAGAGGCACCCAGGCCCAGAACAGCACTACCCAGGTCTCCAGGCCCTCCTGGGGCGGGAACAGCAGCACAAAGGCGGTTAGGTCGGTGCTCTTGGATAGATCCAGCCCACCATAGCACCGCTTTCCTCGCAAATACGCACGCACAGCCTGCCGGCGGGAGATCACGTTCAGCCCCTCCCATTCGGGGCGGTTAAACTGGGTTTTGTCGTAGATGGTGAGAGGCACCCAGCCCACCGACTTGACGGCGATCCACTGGTTGAGGCGCAGCCAGCGGAACAGCCGCTCTGCCGCCTCGCTCTGCCGGGCCGCCCGGGCCTCCTTCCGGAAGTCCTTGATCTTCAGGTTGTGGCCAAGGCCGGGATTGCAGGCGTACCACAATTTCTCGTCGTAGATGTCCAGGGCGTCGATCTTGTCCGGGTCGTCCCCGGTGAGCACGCCGATGCCGAACATGATAGGGCACCACTCGGGCAGATCGGCGTCCATCTCCCGCTCCGGCTCCCCCCTCCGCCAGGCCAGGATTCTCCGGCACTTCTCATGGATCTCCCAGCCAATGCTCTTCCGGTCGGGGTCATCCCCTGCCGTGGTCAGCACAATCACCGCCTGCTGCCGCCGGGCGGCGTCGGAGCCGGCGGTGAGCACGTCCCACAGTCGCCGGTTGGGCTGGGCGTGGAGCTCGTCGATGATGATGGCGGAGAAGGAAAAACCGTGCTTGGAGGCGGCCTCGGATGAATAGACCTTCATCAGACCGCCGCCTCTCGTACGGATCTCCCGCACACTGTCCCGGCACCAGACCAGGGGGTCGTGCTCAGGCTGAGAGAGAGCGGTATTCTCCACCATGAACTTGGCACACTGATAGATAATATCCGCGTTGGTCTTGTCGGCGGCAAAGATCCCCACCTGGGGCCTGGGCTCCCCGTCCGCGATCAGGTGGTAGAGGCCCAGGCCGGCTGCAAACTCGCTCTTGCCATTCTTCTTAGGGATCTCCTCATAGAGGAAGCGCCGGTACCGGCTCCAGCTCCCGTCCTCGTCCTGGGCCTGGACACCGTAGAACTGCCGGATGGCTTCCTCCTCCCAGTCGGACAGTTCAAAGGGCTTGCCCGCCCACTCGTTCTGTCCGAATACCAGCATGGAGAAGAAGGTGCGTACCATGTCCACCTCGTCCTGGCTGTACCGCAGCACGGTGCCGTCATCCGAGGCGCAGACCTCCACAGGTCCAAGCTGGATCACATCAGGCACGGTGTCTTTCCTCCATCATCTTGAGGAAGGGGTTTTCCTCTTTGTCCTTGCGATCCGGGAGCACCAGGCGGCACCGGCTGGTGATGGTCATACCCATGTCATTGGCGCAGGCCCTGGCCTGTTCAAAGTAGGACTTCTGGGCCTTGGTCCACTTGTTCACCAGGTCCGGGTCCTGCTGGTCTAGGGCATCCTGAACCAGGCGGCAGGCCGCCGTGAATTGGTGCTGCGCCACGATGTAGCGCCCAACCGTATCCCGATCCAGCTGGGCCGCCCCCATGTCGGCGGCCAGGAGTTCCTTAGCCAGGGCGCGGAAGTCAGCCTTCAAATACTCTGGCAGCCACTTTGGCACCCGCATCTTGGCGGGCTTTGGAAGCTCCACTTCTCCGGCCGCCCTCTGAGCCTTCTCGGCCTTGCTCAAATGCTTTCGGCCGTTGGCCTCCAGCACGCTCAATTTTTGTCTGGGCCCTGGCATGTTCTCAGCTCCTTTCCCGCCTTTCGCCCCCGTGGGGAAAAAATCTCCCACGGAGGGGGCCCTGCGGTCTTACGCCCCCAAAGCCAAAACAATTTTGGCCTGGGGGGATGGTTCAGAAAGCCGCAGGCTTTCCCCGGGTGCGCATAGGCGCAGCGCATGGGCGCCCGGGCGCCCATGCGTTCTACCGTCTCGCGGTTATCTGCTTCGATTTTTCTTGCGTTCTTCAGCCATTTCCCTGGCTGTTTTCCGGTTGTGGCAGCGCTCGCACAGGCTCTGGTGGTTAGCCGGATCTATGAACAACTGCCAGTCTCCACGGTGAGGCTCCACGTGGTCCACCACGGTAGCCCAGGTACGGACGCCCCGCCGGGCGCACTCGCGGCAGAACGGCTCCCGCAAGAGCTGCGCGGGACGGAGGTCGTCCGTCCAGAGGGTCAGGCTGTACCAGCTGTGGTACTCCGCCGATGTACGCCTGGGCACTTTTTTCGGCTTGTGTCTTGGGCAGTACCCATCCCTGGTCAGTTCCCGGCATCCTGGATGTCGGCAGGGACGGAGCGGCTTCATGGCCACGGGCTATCACCTCCGGGCAAAACAAAAAGCCAGCGCCCGACCCTGACTCTCATCAGGTTATCGGGCACTGGCTATCATCGAGCACTGGCCATCTTGGATATTGACTTTGATTTCTGACTTGCACTTATGGCACCAGAGGACTAGGTTCTTAGCCTGGGTATCTTCGCTGGCCTTTTGGTGCATCGTCGTGTTGCAGAAAGGGCAGACATACCGTCCTTTCCTCACAACAAGTTTACCACATCGCACATCTGTTTGCAAACCTTTTCGCCGCCTTTCTGTGTGATATGTAAGAGAATATACTTAACCCCGAGACCGAAAAGAATAGAAAAGCTATTCTTTCTTCCGTCTCCTCCTGCGACTTCTGTGCCGCTTCTTCCTGTCAGTTTTTGGCAACATGTACTTGATCCAGGCAAATTCCCCGTACCCATTGACCACCGGTCCCTCCCGGGCCAGAGTCTCCGCCTCGGGTGGTGCTGCCAGGGTCACGCAGTCGGGCACTGTCTCGGTCTCGGCCTCCGGCCGTCTAAGTCCCAGAGATGGCGTCCAAGTTCGCTCCCCCACCTGTGGGTGGCCCCACTCCCGGGGCTCCTTGGTCAGGTAGCTGGCCAGATCCTCATAGGTGTAGTCCCGATGAAAGGCCAGCCGGCGCAGCTCCACGTTGTCGCCGTAGATCCAAAGCTGGCGGATCTCCTCCAAATCGTCCCCGGTGGAGTTAAGCACCAGGTGATGGTGCAGCCGCCCTCCGGGACAGGCTCCCTCGGTGACATAGATGTAATGGAGCTCCTCTCCCCGCTCGGCCCGGGCCTTGCGCAGTTTCGAGAGGAATGAGCGTATCTTGCGCACCGCTTTGTCCCGGCTGTCCGGCAGGTGCTTGTCATCGTAGGTGAGGGTCACAAACAGGTCGCCATCGTCAAAGTTGGCCGCCAGGGTCCGCTCCAGCTTCTGAAAGGAAGTCCGGGCGTTGAGTTTCTCCCGGGCGGCAGTGCTGGCCTTCTGCTTCTGAGCCCGTGCCTTTGGACTGTCCCCCGCTGTGCATGGCGTGTACACCACCGCAAAGACCACCCGGCCCGCCCGGATCTTCCGGAGGATCTTACTCATGGCCATCCTCCTGTTCCAGTGCGTCCAGGGCGGCCCCGATCTGCCTCCAGACCTCCATTGGAATTTTCTTTCCCTCCGTGATGAGTTCCCGGATCAGTTCATCGGTAACCGGCTTCCCAGCCAGCCCAGCCACCTTTGCCAGGCATCCCAGTCCGTTGGCCTTCCGGTAGGCGGTGAGCCGGGCCAGGATCTGGTTCTTTTCCTTGGCTCCATACCCGACATAACAAGGGAATTGCGGGGCCTCCGGCGCAATCTCATCATCCGGTGCCTCGTCACTCCCATCCTGCTCATCGTCCGCCCAAGGATCGCTCCAGGTGCATGCCACACCGCCCAGTTTGGGAAGGTATTCCAAGGACAAACCTACCCCCTGCCCTACCACCAACACTCCCAGGGCCAAACTGTCCATGACAAAGCTCCGCACCGCTCGCAGATCTACCGACTCCTTTGCCGGCACCCGCACTACCAACACCGGGCGGCCCATCTTCTCTATCTCTGTTCGCAAAACCGTTTCATGATCCATTTCTGCGCTCCCTTCTTATTTGGGTCAACCATTTTCGTAGACTTACGAAAATGGTCTGCTCTCTCACAATCCAACAGGTGTCGGAATACCTGATATTCTCCAGTTGGCCGGTCCAATGTCTCGCCATCCATGGCGTCCTGCAGCAGTTCCTCAAAGCCAGCTCCTTCCAGAGTCTCCACGGCATAAAGCCTTCCATATAGGACTACACCATCTTCATAGCTGCCCTGATCCCCCTCATACTGGGGTGGATAAAAGATCCATACCCGATCAAAGTGCATGGTATTCAGCTCTTCCTGTGTGAGCGGAGCACCCGGTTTCACGGCATTCACGTGATCCTTGTGCAGAGAGATCATCTTCTCTCTGACCAGCTTGTCCACCACTCTGCCCAGGCTCTTCAGCTCCCCCATCTGCCTGAGCCGCTCCAGGTTGTAAAGGGTTTGGGCTGTCACCCGCAGCGAAACACGCCGCATGTTCTTCTTCATACAAAATCCTCCATGAATGTTCTTTTTGTCATGTGAAATGCTACCTCTGAGGTGATTTTATGGCTAAGCA
>ENA-UEYL01000944-UEYL01000944.1-human-gut-metagenome-genome-assembly--contig:-NODE-944-length-26896-cov-3.362728_pt1 | contig 26896 bp, 19 predicted proteins | sample MGYA00242941_ERZ507946 | MGnify/ENA primary metagenome ERZ507946 (study PRJEB26167, sample SAMN06115482) | human gut metagenome | host: Homo sapiens | place: China:Guizhou | collected 2015-03-11...
ATCAGAAAGGATACCCCAATGAAATAAATAAAAAATAGCAGCGCAAAAAAGCTGGTTCTTCTTGTTTCTGTCATAAAAGACCTCCGTTCGTAATCTGATAAAAAGAGAAAATCTCAAGCCGCTTCTGACTTGAGATTCCTTTTTTATGGTACAATCTCATTTGATTTTTCCGGGTTGTTCCTGCGCATCCGTTTGGATGGACAGGGGGTCACCTGTCGGATATTTTTCAGTATATTTTCGGTTGACATATTCCGATGCAAAGGTTTTGATCGTCGCGAAAACGGGCACGCCCACAAACATCCCGACAGGCCCCATGAAGGCACCGCCGATCAGCACGGCAAGAATAATCCAAAGGGGATTGAGGTCAACGGAATTGCCCAGAATTTTCGGCCCGAGGTAGTTCCCGTCAAACTGCTGCAAAATCAGAACAAAGATGCCGACTGCAATCGCCAGAGGGGGATCGATGAGCAGCGTAATCAGGATAGCAGGGATTGCGCCGATAAACGGCCCGAAATACGGAATCATATTCGTTACGCCGATAATCAGGCTGAGAATCAGCGGATAGGGGGCCTTCATCAGATTCAGTCCGATAAACGCCAGAATCCCGATAATCAGCGAATCAACTGCCTTGCCGACAATGAAATTCTGGAAGATATGATGCGTGCGAATAGCGGAGCGCAGGATAACATCTGCCTTTTCCTTGGAAAAGAAGGTGTAAATCCCTTTTTTTGCCTTCAGGCTGAACCGTTCCTTATCCAGCAGCATATAAAAGGCAATGAAGATTGCCATGATGAACTGAATGGTGATACGCCCGAAGCCATATACATTTACGGCAATCGTTTCCAGAAGCTCCGGCGCATTCTGCGAAATATCTTTCACAGGGGCAAGCAGGCGGTTGATGACGTTATTCACATCCGCACTGTTGATATACACAATCCGGTCGAAGAAATTCTGGATACGCACATTCATGGCATCGGAATAGGCTGTGACGTTTGTTGCGAAAGTAATGATGGAATCTCGTACCTCAGGTACAAGATAAATCACAATCCAGACCGTACCGCCGATGATGATGACGTAGTTGATTAAAATAGAAAGAATACGGGTGATTTTCACATGGTTCTGAAAAAAGGCACCGCTTTTTTTGAAGATTTTTTCAAAAAAATTCAGGAAAGGATTCATGACATAAGCAATCGCGAAGCCCATCAGAAAGGGTGCGGTCAGCGTATTCAGATAGTTGGTTGCCTTGGTGATGCTGCTGCCGATATTTGGCAGATTGCCGATGACCTTTTCAAACAGGATCAATGCGGCAAGCAGAATAAACGCATAGATACAGATTTTTGAGAGCAGCTTATCCTGCTCGTTTCTGCTGCGTCTGAAATTATCAAACCGTCTCATACTGACACCTCGAATCAATAAATAGGATACCCGTTTTCCAGAGTATCTTATCCTATGATACTATGAATTTTCCTGAAAAGCTATAAGGATGATGTGAAATTTTTGGTTTTTCGACGAAATTTTTTCTGCTTCGCCATGGCAGAGCCTGCTGCAGGGCATTTTTTTATTGAGTCACACCTGCTTTTATGCTATAATATCTCATTAGCAAAGAGAGTTTTCGAGGAAAAACAAAAGGTAAGATTTTTTGCGTTTATGGAGGTCTGATGATGGACGATATGAGCGAAAACGCTAAGAGTGAGCAATATCAGGAAAAAACAGGAAGGGAAAGCAACCCCATCGGGGTGGCGGCAGTGATTCTGCTGCTTTGCATCTGTTTTCTGATTGATGCCAGAGTCGGCTTCGGTGCGCTGATTGGCGCGGCGGCAGGCTTTTTCGCATGGTCACTTTTAAAGGATAACGGCACGCGGAAGGAAGAAAATGCAGACGACAGAGTAGCCTTTCTGGATACGACAGTTTTGCAGCACAACTTCCCGCTTCCCCAGAATATGCCCATTCCCTACGCGGTGCTGGATATTCGGGGGCACATTTTAATGTATAATGAGAAATTCGCAAAGGAATTTCCGAATATGGAATTGATTCTGCCTGTGGTAGATCAGCTGAAAAAGGCGGGGATTGGCAAGCATGCTGTGGTTGTAGTGGAGGAAAAGCATTACGATGCCATGCTGAACCAGTGCGAGGTGGTCGAGGAAAACGGCGCAGTCGGCAATGTGTTGAATATGACGCTGGTGGATATTTCCAAGCAGTATGAGCTGGAGGAAAGACTTGACCGCAACGAAACGGTTATCGGGATGCTGTTTCTGGATAATTATGAGGATGTTATGGATTCCCTCGCGGAGGACAGACAGCCCCTGCTTTCCGCAATCGTGGACAGAAAGCTGACACAGTTTGCTGCGGATGCCAACGGCGTGATGCGAAAGCTGCAGATGGACAGATATATCCTCCTGCTTTCCAAGGGGGATTTGGAGGCATTAAAGGAAAAGAAATTTGATATTATGAATACCATTCGCGAAATCAATGTTGGCGAGCATATTCCTGTAACGATGAGTATGGGGATCGGCATTGGCGGCGGCTCTCTGGAGGATGCCATGCAGAGTGCGAAGGCAGCGCTTGACCTTGCATTGGGACGCGGCGGGGATCAGGTGCTGATTAAGGAAGGCGAAAAATACCTGTTCTACGGCGCAAAGGCAGGCGAGGTTGGCAGAAACGGGCGTATCCGAGCGCGCGTAAAGGCGGATGCTCTGTGGGAGCTGATGGGCGCATCCTCGTCTATTATGGTTATGGGACACCGCAATGGGGATTTGGACAGCCTTGGCTCCAGCATGGGGATTTGTGCCATTGCAAGAGCTATGGGCAAAAAATGCCGCATTGTAATGAATGAGGTCAGCACAGGGATTAAGTGCATTTTCGAGCAGATGGCGCAGGATGAATATTATCAGACTGCTTTTATGAAGGAAAAGGATGCACTGAAGGAAATGGATGATAAAACACTGGTGATTGTTGTGGATACGCACCGCGCCAGTATGGTGGAAGGTCCTTCCGTTCTGGAGGCGGCAAAGAAAATCGTTGTGTTTGACCACCATAGAAAGAGCGCGCAGGATTTCATTGAGCAGGCGGTTCTGCTTTATCATGAGCCCTACGCATCCTCTACGTCTGAACTGATTACGGAAATGATTCAGCATATCGGCAAGAGGATCAAGCTGCGCTCCATCGAGGCAGATGCGCTTCTGGCAGGTATTACCGTGGATACCAAGAATTTCGCAGTCAAAACGGGCGCGATTACCTTTGAATCCGCAGGATTTCTGCGCCGCAACGGGGCAGACAGTATCCGTGTGCGTATGCTGTTCCAGAATGATATTGATTCCTATAAGGCAAAAGCAACCGCTGTGCGTGATGCGGAGCTGTATCTTGGCTCCATGGCGCTTTCCGTATGCCCTGCCAATCGGGAGAATTCCACATTGACGGCGGCGCAGGCGGCGGATGATTTAATGAATGTAACAGGGGTTAAGGCATCCTTTGTCTGCTGCAAGGTGGATGATGTGGTTTATGTCAGCGCACGCAGCTTTGGGGATGTGAATGTGCAGAGAATTATGGAAAAACTGGGCGGCGGCGGCCATTTCACCGTTTCCGGGGCGCAGCTTAAGGATTGCAGCGCGGAAGAAGCGAAGGAGAGGGTACGCAGTGCCATTGATGAATATTTGAAGGAGGAAACGACATGAAGATGATTTTATTACAGGACGTAAAAAGCGTCGGCAAAAAGGGCGACTTAATCAATGCCAGCGAGGGCTATGCAAAGAATTTCCTGCTGCCCAGAAAGCTGGCTGTGGAAGCAACAAAAAGCAATCTGAATGATTATGAGCTGAAGCAGAAGGCGGAGGCAAAGCGTAAGCAGGAGGAGCTGGAAAAGGCGCAGGCAACTGCAAAGGAGTTGGAGGATAAGGTTGTTACCATCAAGGTGAAAACAGGCGGCAACGGCAAGCTGTTCGGCTCTGTGACGAATAAAGAGGTCGCGGAGGAAATCGTAAAGCAGACCAAGCTGGATATTGATAAGAAGAAGGTTTCTATCGGTGACCCCATTAAGATGCTGGGGGAAAGAACCGCAGTCATTAAGCTGCATCCCAAGGTAACGGCAGAGGTAAAGGTGAAAATCGTAGAAGCGTAAGTCCCCGTACAGGAGGCGGAAAACATGGAAGAACAGGAAAAGCAAACAGAATATATGCGCGGTGTGCCGCCCCATGATGAAACGGCGGAGCAGGCTGTCCTGTGTTCCATGTTTCTGGACAGAGAAGCGGCATCTGTTGCGCTTGAGGTGCTGCGTGGGGAGGATTTTTATCGCCCCGACCATCGCATGGTTTTTGAAGCGGCAGAGGAATTATATCGTTCTGGCTCTCCCATTGATGTGATTACAGTCAAGAATAAGCTGGAGGAAAAAGGGCAGTTTGAACAGATAGGCGGTCTGCCTTTTCTGGCAAGCCTTTCTTCCGCAGTCGGTAGCTCTGTCAATGTGCGCCATTATGCGGCCATCGTGGAGGAAAAATCCGTTCTGCGCCGTCTGATTCGCACTGCAGGGGATATTTCTCAGCTGAGCTATGAGGGCAAAGAGGATGTCAATGCCATTATGGATACGGCGGAAAAAAGCATTTTTGACATCATGCAGAAGCGCCATTCCGAGCAGTTCCATCATATCAGAGATATCGCGGTCAGCTCGATTGAAAAAATCGAGGATATCTACCGTTCCAAGGGCAAGTTGACAGGTGTGCCGACGGGCTTTCTGGATTTTGATGCCAAAACGGCAGGTCTGCAAAAATCAGATTTGATTCTGCTTGCGGCGCGTCCTTCCATGGGGAAAACGGCATTTGCGCTGAATATCATCCAGAATGCGGCGATTCGTGCCAATGTGCCGACGGCGGTGTTCTCTCTGGAAATGAGCCGGGAGCAGCTGGTCAACCGTATGCTCTGTTCCGAGGCCATGATTGATGCACAGAAGCTGCGTACCGGGGAATTAGAGGAAAACGACTGGGCGGAGCTGATTAACGCCATGGGTCCCCTTTCCGAAGCCCCGATTTATATTGACGATACCCCCGGGGTGACCCCGATGGAGGTGCGCTCCAAATGCCGTCGCTTGAAGGTGGAAAAAGGGCTGGGGCTTATCGTGATTGACTATTTGCAGCTGATGAGCGGCAATAGCAGAAACGATTCCCGTCAGCAGGAAATCTCCGAAATTTCCCGTTCCCTTAAGGCGATTGCAAGAGAGATGGAAGCGCCTGTGATTGCGCTGAGTCAGCTGAGCCGTGCCTGTGAACAGCGTGCGGAGCACCGCCCGATGCTTTCCGACCTGCGTGAGTCCGGAGCCATTGAGCAGGATGCGGACGTAGTTGCCTTTCTTTATCGTGATGAATATTACTTCCCCGATACGGAAAAGAAAAATCAGGCAGAGCTGATTATTGCGAAGCAGAGAAACGGCCCGACGGGTACGGTCGATTTGACATGGATGGGACAGTATACGAAATTTGGCAATTTTCTGAAAAAATATTAAGCAAAGCCGCCCGAGGGGATTCCTTCGGGCTTTTTAAGTATATAAAGGAGGAGAAGAAGATGTTCAGACCAATGAGAAGAAGTAAGCCGGCGCTTTCCGCGCAGGAAACGAAGGCGCTGCTTTCCGCAGAAAAAAGAGGAATTCTTGCGGTGAATGGGGATGAGGGCTACCCCTTTGCGATTCCTGTCAATTATTATTATGACGACGCACAGGGGAAAATTTTTATCCATGGCGGTAAGGTAGGACATAAGGTGGATGCGCTGAAAAGGGACGATAAGGTCTGCTTTGCCGTTTATGGCAACGAAGCCTTTGAAGAAGGGGATTGGGCACCCTATCTGCACAGCGTAATTGTGTTCGGCAGATGTAAGCTGGTTGCGGACGCAGGGCAGACGGAGGACAGAGTGCGAGAGCTGGCACTGAAATATTACCCTACAAAAGAGGAGGCTGAAGCGGAAATCGCAAAGAGTATCCATGCGGTGCAGCTTTACGAGATTACGATTGAACACATGACGGGTAAGCGCATACACGAAAAATAAGGAATAGGGAGCAAGGGAAAAAGGGAGAATGAGAAGTTCTCCCTTTTTTCTGCCATTTCTTACAATTTTCTTACGATTTCGGGAAAGGACTTCCTTGTTGGACAAAAGTATGGTATATATGAAACAGAAGATTTCGACAAAGAAGGAAGGGACGGAAATCGTAAGGGGGACAGATGCATGAGCAGGGATGATAGGCGCATTAAAAAATGGAGATCCGCAGGAACATTGGGCGAGCTTTATCTGAAGGAGATGGCAGAGCAGGGCTTGCTTCTGGAGGACATGACACATCTGAAATACATCTTTCGTGAGGACGAGCCGCAGCACCTGCGCTACCGTATCGAGGAGCTGGAGCATGTGCCGACGGACGAGGAACGGGCGGAATATGCGAAGGATGGCTGGCAGGAGGTCTGCCATTATGAGTTGGATTATGTTTTTGCAAAGGAATGCAGTACGGATGAGCCGGAGGTGTCGCAGGAAGCGGTGCTGCGGGATTTAGATAAAAAAATAGAGAAGGAGAAAGGGGGTATCCGCGAAACAAAGATTGGGCTTTTGATTGCTCTGGTTATTTTGGCTGTGTGCGTCTTCAGCATGGGAAGGGCAGCGCTGAGCGGAGATACGCTTTTGATTGCACTGAGATTCTTTGGACCAACTGCTCTGATTGCTTTTGCAGGCGGCTATTGGGAGATACGCAAGCTGCGGCGGAAAAAGGAACGGGTCGAGGATGGTGATATCCCCGATGAATATACAAACTGGCGAAAGGATCGCGTGATAAAAGCGTTTCTGGCTCTGGTGGGCGTTGCTCTTGTTGTCGGCGGAACCTATTACGGCGGCAACTTTAACGATAAAACCTTTGACCTGCCGAAGAAAAGCACATACGCCAATCTGCCTGCGGTGCGTCTGGAAAGCCTGATAGATGAACCCCTGACCCGATGCGGCGAAAGCGTTGATCCTGCGCAGGAGGGACTTCACATGAGTGCCAATCAGTTTGATGGGATGATGTATCAGACGATAAAGCGGATGGGAGGACTTTATAACTATGGCGTGGAGCATCGCTTTGAGCTGCGGACAAAACGGGATTTAGAAACCAAGCAGTATATGCGGAACGCAGAAGGAGCAGAATGGCATCTGAATACGCGCTATACCTGCTTCCGCCGAGAACGGGATGCCGAAAAGCAATATGATAAGAATATCGAGAATGAAAGGCTGACCGAAGAAAGATGGCAGGAGAGGGGGCATGAGTTCCCTGCCTCCGAGGAAATTTCCGCGGAATATCCTGCGTTTTCCCATCTGCATGTCTGCCGCACGGAGTGGAGCGAATCGGTTTCCTATCATGTGCTTTGCAGCGACGGCGAAAAGTTGATGGAGCTGGATTATATAGGACGGGAGACTGACCCCGAACAGCTTCTGGCAGAGGTAGAAAAGGTCTTTGCCGCGCAGGAAGGCTGAAGCAAAAAAACAGAAAAAGATAAAATAAAAAAGCGAAATCCTTGTAAAAATGAGGACTTCGCTTTTGTTTTTTGGAAATCAACCCTCCAGCTGAGAGGTGCAGTGGGGGCATCTGGTTGCCTCAATCGCAATTTCGGACTTGCAGAAGGGACAGACCTTCGTTGTAGGTGCTTCTTCCACGGGAGCGGCAGGACGTTTCAGCTTCACCAGCACCTTCAGCGCCGCAAAGATGACGATTGCCACAATCAGAAAATCAAGCACTTGTGTGAGAAAGGAGCCGTATGCGATGGTTGCGGTTGCCGCCTGTGCATCTGCAAGGGTGGCATAATGATTGCCGTCCAGAGGCAGATAAAGCTGGCTGAAATCTGCGCCGCCTGTCAGCTTGCCGATGATGGGCATAATCAAATCATTGACAAAAGAAGTAACGATTTTGCCGAATGCGCCGCCGATGATTACGCCGACAGCCATATCTACCACATTGCCCTTTATGGCAAATTCCTTAAATTCCTGAATGGTTTCCTTCAAAGCCATAAAAATTCCTCCTATGCTTTTTTGGGGTTTTTCCTGTATTTTTTGCAAAATTTGCTTTTTTTCAACCATAGTATAACAAAAAAATCAATTTCATCCAACACAATTCAAAAACTTTTGATAAATTTTTGTAAAGAGTGTTGACGCAAAAATTATCAAGGCATATACTGGATATAGTGAGTGAAAAATCGTACAGTCAAAGCGAGGTGAACGAAATGGACGGCAGTCATAGTAAAGATACCATTCCTTTAGAGCCTGAGGGCTATCGACGATCTGAGAAAAATTTTACCGTGTATTTCGGTCAGCTTTTTTGGATACAACAGAGTTGACTGTGGTTTTTTATGCCCTTTTTTGAATGAATGCACGGTATGCGGAGAAACTTTTTTTGAAAGGCATACGGTGCTTTTTTATTTGAATTTGGGGTGAAAAAATGAGTGACATGAACGAAGAAATGCAGATTCTGTTTGATAATTATACGGCCTTGATGGACGGTGGACAGTATTTGCAGCTAAAGCAGGAATTAAATGAGGAACAGCCTGCCAATATTGCGGAATATTTTGAGGAACTGACGGCGGAAAAGCAGCTTTTTATCTTCCGTCTGCTCTCGAAGGATGTTGCGGCAGAGGTGTTCTCCTATATGGATAATGATACACAGGAGCATATTGTGCAGTCCATTACCGACCGAGAGGTGCGCAATATCGTGGACGAGATGTTTCTGGATGATACGGTGGACTTTCTGGAGGAAGCCCCTGCCAATCTGGTCAAAAAGGTGCTGCGCAATACCGATGCCGGCACAAGACAGCTGATCAACCGTTTTCTGAATTATCCCGAAAATTCCGCAGGCAGCCTGATGACAATCGAATTTGTGCGCCTGCGTGCCAATATGACTGTTACAAAGGCGCTGAGCGAAATCAAGCGTGTTGGGATGGATAAGGAAACCATATATACCTGTTATGTGACGGATGCACAGCGAAAGCTGTTGGGGGTTATTCCTCTGAGAACCCTGATTTGTGCGGAGGATGACAGTCTGGTTGGGGATCTGATGGAGGATGACGTTATTTCCGTACACACATTGGATGACCAGGAGGAGGTTGCAAATATCTTCAAGAAATATAACTGGATGGCACTGCCCGTAACGGATACGGAGGGCAGACTGGTCGGCATCATCACGGTCGATGATATCGTGGATGTTATCGAGCAGGAAACCACAGAAGATATGGAACTGATGAATGCTGTCCTGCCTTCGGATGACGAATACCTAAAAATGAGCGTATTCGCACTGGTGAAGAATCGTATTCCGTGGCTTTGCGTGCTGATGATTTCCGGTACGCTGAGTGCCTTTGTTATCGGGATGTATCAAAGCCTTCTGGATTCGGTTGTTATGCTTTCTAGCTTTATGACAATCATCACCGGTACGGGCGGTAACGCCGGTTCGCAGGCCTCTGCCATGGTTATTCGTGGTCTGGCGCTGGGTGATATTCAGATGCGTGATACGTTTAAGGTTGTATTCAAGGAGCTGCGCGTTGGTATCCTCTGTGGTCTGATTCTGGCGATGGTCAATATGATTCGTATGACCTTTTTCGACCATTCGACCCCGTTTAATATTGACCTGACGGTTTCCCTCAGTATGGGTGTTGCGGTTGTTCTGGCGAAAACACTGGGGTGTATCCTGCCTATTCTGGCAAAGGCAGTCAAGCTTGACCCTGCGATGATGGCGGGCCCCTTGATTTCTACGGTTGTGGATGCGATTGCACTGGTGGTTTATTTCAGCATTGCAACGGTGTTGGTGCTGTAAGGAGAAGAAAGAAGATAAAAGGATAAAAACGGTGTCACAAGCTTGTTATGTGATGCCGTTTTTTTGTGCGGATAATTCCGCCCTGTTGAGAGATACTATTTCTAAGATTGGAAAAAGGAGATGGGAGCTTGGAATGGAATCTTTTGACATGGGCGCAGCTTTTGTTTTTCGGGCTGGGCGCATGGTATTTTTGGAAGAGCAGCCGCAGAAAAGGTGCAGGAGAGGGCTTGCGGTGTGAGGATAATATTGTAGAGATGGATAAGCTGATGGCAATGGAGGAAACAAAGCTGACAGAACCATTGGCGGAGCAGACCAGACCGCGAACGCTGGAGGAAATCATCGGGCAGGAAAATGGCATTAAGGCACTGCGCGCAGCACTTTGCGGCCCTAATCCGCAGCATATTTTGATTTATGGCCCGCCCGGTGTGGGGAAAACAGCGGCGGCGAGGCTGATTCTGGAGGAAGCGAAGAAAAGGGAAGGTTCCCCCTTCGGTGCAGGTGCAAGGTTTGTGGAGATTGATGCGACCACCCTGCAGTTTGATGAACGCAACATTGCAGACCCTTTGCTTGGCTCTGTGCATGATCCGATTTATCAGGGCGCAGGGGCATTTGGCAACGCGGGAATTCCCAGACCGCGTCCGGGGGCAGTCTGCGAAGCGCACGGCGGCGTGCTGTTTATTGATGAAATCGGGGAGCTGCATCCGGTACAGATGAATAAGCTTTTGAAGGTACTGGAGGACAGGGTGGCACGCTTTCAGAGCAGCTATTACAGCAGCAGCAACAAAAGCATTCCGCCCTATATCCATCAGATTTTTCGGAAAGGGATGCCTGCGGATTTTCGGCTGATTGGAGCGACCACACGCAATCCGCAGGAAATTCCCGAAGCATTGCGTTCCCGGTGTACGGAAATCTTTTTTGAGCCACTGGACAGAACCGCGGTGGAAAAAATCGCAGAAAACAGCCTGCGGCGTGCGGGCATTTCCTATGAGGAGGGGCTTTGCGGCAGGATTGCGGCGTATGCAGGCGGTGGCAGAGATGCAGTAAATCTTGTGCAGTCGCTGACCTCATTGGCGTGGATGGAGGGGAAAAAGAAGATTACGGCAAGGGAACTGGAATGGGCGGCAGAGGCAGGCAGATATCAGCCGCTGTATCGGCAGAAAATCGCGAAGCAGCCACAGGTTGGTGTGGTAAACGGCTTGGGAGTGCAGGGCAATGGCCGAGGGACGCTACTTTCCGTAGAAGCGGTGGTGCAAAAGGGCGGCAATGGCTTAACGGTGACGGGCATCGTAGAGGAGGAAGAACTGAAAAACGGGCAGGGAACGGCGAAACGCAAGAGCAATGCCCGTTCTGCGGCGGAGAATGTGCTTACACTGCTGGAACAGTTCGGCTTTTCTGCGCAGGATTTCTATGTGCATCTGAATTTCCCCGGAGGGATTCCCGTGGATGGGCCCTCCGCAGGGGTAGCAATGTTTCTTGCGGTTTATTCCGCTTTTACGGAAATACCTGTAGCCCATACCCTTGCGCTGACGGGGGAAGTCAGTCTGCATGGACAGGTGCTTCCTGTTGGCGGCGTGGAGCAGAAGCTTGCGGCGGCAAAGGAGGCAGGCGCGACGAAGGTCTTGATTCCGAAGCAGAATTGGAAGGAGAACTATCACAATTTGGGAATAGAGGTCATTCCTGTTGCAACCGTGCAGGAGCTGCTCGGTGCGGTGTTTCTTTCTGAGGGCGCGGCACTTTCGGAAGGAATTGATTTTTTGCAGGAAAAGGAAATCGGGTAAAAATGAAATGCAAAAGCTCCGCGCGGGAGAAGACTCTGCGTGGAGCTTTTTTGAAACGAATTATTCGGTTTCTCTGAAAATAGTACGGAAAATCAATCGTACGAGGGGGCCGCAGTAAAACAGCTGATAGCAGATAGCCATGGGGAAGTTGCGTGCCCATGTCTGTACCCATGTACAGAAATCAGGTTTGTTGAAAAGCACTGTGGCAATCAGACTCATCACAGGGCACATGATACAGCAGATGCAGATAGAGATTGCAAAGGTAATCAGCTGTGGGCTGTCATCGGGGCGCATCACCCGAAAGGCGAGAGCCGCCGCAAGTTTGCCGACGATAAAAAATTCCAGCACAAAGGCAATCGGGAACATGATTGGCATTTCATGCAGTGCGGCAAGAAATGTCATGGCGGAAACACCGTCTGTGTTCCATGCAACATTGTACACAATCATACCGTATACCATTACGGCTGCCATGATGGCGGTGAAAACAGCGTCTTGAAATTTGTTTTTTGGCATAAAAAATCCTCCTGTTTGATAACTATAATTTTATGTGTTGTTCGTTATCATCCCGGAGGATTGTGCGTTTCCAATTCTAACCATATTCAATTGCTTGTAGTAGTATAACATACTTTTTAAATTTATGTAAGCTTTTTTTCTCTTAGTTATCAAAGATAGGTAAAAGAAAATAGGAATAATTTGGCTGTGGTAAATGTTCGTTGCCGGTTCCTTTGGATTCCAGTAATTCCGTAGAAACACTTTGTGACTCGTGGGTTTTGAGTACGTCGGTATGCGGCACTGGTGGTTTCAGTGCCCATACCGCTACGCACTCAATAAGCGAGAGCGCCCACGAGACGCAAAGCGTTTCTACGGAATTACGGAAAACAAAAAAGTGACAGCGAACACTTGACACAACCCATTTGACAGAACCGCCACATCGTGCTATCATAAAACTCGTGAGTAAAAGAAATCTTCAGGGCGGGGTGCAATTCCCCACCGGCGGTAAAGCCCGCGAGCGACCTTGGTTGCCGATTCGGTGAAATTCCGAAGCCGACAGTATAGTCTGGATGAAAGAAGATAAACGATTTGTGAATGTCAGAAAACCCTGAGTATCTTTTTTGGTACTCGGGGTTTCTTTATTTTGGAAAGGAGGCTGTTATGACAAATCAAGATTACATGAAACGTGCCCTGGAACTTGCAAAAAAAGCGATGGGATATACTTCCCCGAATCCGATGGTCGGCTGCGTGGTTGTGAAGGATGGCAGGATTGTCACCGAAGGATATCATGAGCGGTGCGGCGAATATCATGCAGAGCGCAACGCCCTCACAAAATGCAGCGAAGATTTAACAGGAGCCACAATGTATGTGACGTTAGAGCCGTGTTGTCATCAGGGAAAGACGCCTCCGTGTACGGATATTATATTGGAGCGTGGCATTGGAAAAGTATATGTTGGCTCGATGGACCAGAATCCGAAAGTGGCAGGAAAAGGTGTACAGATTTTAAGAGACCATGGCGTAGAAGTAGAGACCGGCCTTTTAGAAGAAGAGTGCCTTTCATTAAATGAAATATTTTTTCATTATATTACAACAAAAATGCCTTATGTGGCGATGAAGTATGCGATGACGTTAGATGGTAAAATTGCTTCGTTTTCCGGCGATTCCAAATGGGTGACCGGAGAAAAGGCGAGAGAACATACACATTTTTTGCGAAAAAAATACCGCGGAATTTTAGTGGGAATCGGAACCGTGCTTGCGGATGATCCGATGCTCAACTGCCGCATTGAAAATGGTGTGGACCCGGTTCGGATTGTATGTGATTCGCATTTGCAGATTCCACTTGAGTGCCAGCTTGTGAAAACGGCAAAGAATATCGAAACGATTGTCTGCTATGCCGAGGAAAATGAGGAAAAGCAAAAAGCACTTATGGAGGCGGGTGTTCAGTTAATTAAGGCTGAAAAAGATGGACAAGTGGACTTGGAAAAGCTGATGATGGAATTAGGCAGTATGGAAATTGACAGTGTTCTAGTAGAGGGTGGCGGCGCCATCCATGGTTCCTTTTTGACATCCGGTTTGGTGCAGAAAGTTTACTGTTATATTGCGCCGAAGATGATTGGCGGCAAAGATGCATTATCGCCGGTTTTGGGAAAAGGAATTGAAAAAATGAGTGACGCCGTGGAAATTACGGATGTTACGGTACAAAATTTTGGCAGTGACATCTGTGTGAGCGGGCATATGAAGCAAAAAAAGGAGGGATAAGCGGTGTTTACAGGAATTGTAGAAGAGATGGGAACCATTCAGAAAATTGAACGGGGAAGCCAGTCGGCGGTCTTATCGATTCGCTGTGAAAAAGTGTTAGAGGGTACGCAGATTGGTGACAGTATTGCTGTGAATGGCGTGTGTCTGACCGTGACAAGCCTGCGAAGTGATGGTTACGATGCAGATGTGATGGCAGAGACGATGAACCGGAGTTCCCTCGGTTTACTGCAGCCGGGAAGCCGTGTGAATTTAGAGCGTGCGATGCCGGCGGATGGACGATTTGGCGGACATATCGTGGCAGGACATGTGGATGGGACAGGAACTATTGTCAAAATAGAAAAGGACGAAACGGCGGTGTGGTACCGAATTGAGGCGGCACCGGAAGTGCTTCGCTACATTGTAGAAAAAGGCTCTATCACAATTGATGGAATCAGTCTTACCGTGGCGACAGTTTCCGATACGGATTTTCAGGTGTCAATTATTCCGCACACTCAGGCAAATACGGTGCTTTCTGACCGGAAAACCGGTGATGTGGTAAATCTGGAAACAGACATTATTGGAAAGTATGTGGAAAAACTTTTGCAGCCGCAAAAAACTCCTGAAAAAGAAAGTAAGATTACGTTAGAATTTTTAGCAGAAAACGGATTTTAATACAGAAAGGAACGAGAATAATGGCAGGATTTGCAACGATTGATGAGGCATTACAGGATTTAAGAGATGGGAAATTAATTTTAGTGATTGATGACCCGGACCGTGAAAATGAAGGCGATTTAATTTGTGCCGCAGAATTTGCTACGACAGAAAATGTAAATGCGATGGCAAGTCTGGCAAAAGGATTAATCTGTATGCCGATGAGTAAAGAGATGACGAAAAAACTGGGACTTGACCAGATGGTAGCGGTGAATACGGATAACCATTCAACGGCATTTACCGTTTCGATTGACCATGTGGACACAACAACCGGTATTTCTGCGGTAGAGCGTTCGCTGACGGCAATGAAGTGTGTGGAAGATGGCGTGAAACCGGAAGATTTTCGAAGACCGGGGCACATGTTTCCTCTTGAAGCAAGAGAAGGCGGCGTGTTAAAGCGTGCCGGACACACAGAGGCAACGGTGGATTTGATGCGGTTAGCCGGTTTGAAAGAATGTGGTCTTTGCTGTGAGATTATGCGTGAGGATGGTACGATGATGCGTACAACCGAACTTTTAGAATTTGCTAAAGAGCATAATCTTCATGTAATTACAATCGAGGATTTAATTAAGAAACGTTTGGAAAAAGAAAGTCTTGTAAAAAAAGAAGCCGAGGCAAAACTTCCAACGAAATATGGAAATTTCCGGATTCACGGATATCAGAATATTACAAACGGTGAGCATCATGTAGCCCTTACGATGGGGGATGTGTCGGACGGTGAACCGGTGCTTTGCCGTGTTCATTCAGAATGTCTGACCGGTGATGTATTTGGCTCCTGCCGCTGTGACTGCGGCGAGCAGTTAGAAAGTGCCATGCGCATGATTGCCAAGGAAGGCAGAGGAATTCTTCTTTATATGAGACAGGAGGGCAGAGGAATCGGCCTTTTGAACAAATTGAAAGCTTATGAACTGCAGGAGCAGGGGTATGATACGGTAGAGGCAAATGTAAAATTGGGATTTGCTCCGGACCTTAGAGAGTATGGAATCGGTGCCCAGATTTTATATGATTTGGGCGTGAAAAAACTTCGTCTTTTGACGAATAACCCGACTAAAATTGCAGGACTTGCCGGCTATGGAATTGAAATTGTGGAGCGTGTTCCGATTGAAATTGCACCAAAGCCGGAGGATTATAAGTACCTTGTGACAAAGCAGGAAAAAATGCAGCATAGGACGCACTATGATGTAACACGTGCGAAAAAAGATAAATAAAAGAAAGTGAGGAAATGAAAATGAAAACATTAGAAGGAAACGTAATTGGAAAAGGACTCAAAGTTGGTATTGTGGCAGCAAGATTTAACGAGTTTATTGTAAACAAACTGATTGGCGGTGCAGAGGATGCCTTAGTACGTCATGGCGTGGATACAAAGGATGTGGAACTTGCTTATGTGCCCGGCGCTTTTGAAATTCCGATTGTTGCACAGAAGATGGCAGAAAGTGGAAAATATGATGCAGTAATCTGCCTTGGTGCCGTAATCAAAGGTTCAACTTCTCATTATGATTATGTCTGCGCAGAGGTAAGCAAAGGAGTTGCAACCGTTGGTTTAAATACCGGAGTACCGACTCTGTTTGGTGTATTGACAACCGATAATATTGAGCAGGCAATTGAGCGTGCCGGTACAAAAGCAGGAAATAAAGGATATGATGTTGCATGTTCTGCCATTGAGATGGTAAACTTAATGAAAGAGTTATAAAAAGAAATAACAAAAGGGGGCAGCAGGGGTGATGGATTTTCATCAGATTAAGTCGAACATGGAGAAGGTAATCGTTGGAAAGTCTGAGACGATTGATTTGGTTCTTGCGGCACTTTTAGCAGGTGGTCATATTCTGCTTGAGGATGTGCCGGGAACCGGAAAGACGATGCTTGCAAAAGCGTTAGCAGCATCACTTTCACTGGATTTTCAGAGAATCCAGTTTACACCGGATTTACTTCCGGGGGATGTGACGGGAATCCACTTTTTTAATCAGAAAAATTCAGAATTTGAATTTCGTCCGGGTGGTATTTTCACGAATATTCTGCTGGCAGATGAGATTAACCGCGCGACGCCGCGTACGCAATCAAGTCTGTTAGAGAGTATGGAGGAACATCAGGCAACGATTGACGGTGTCACCATGGAATTACCGGACCCGTTTTTTGTAATTGCGACGCAGAACCCGGTAGAATCTTCCGGTACATTTCCACTTCCGGAAGCACAGCTTGACCGTTTTATCATGCAGATTCCGATGGGATATCCAAACCGCGAAGGAGAGCGTGAAATTCTGCATCGTTTTGCAGCAGATAATCCGCTTTTGACACTTGAGTCTGTCTGCACAAAAGAAGAATTGGCGGCGATGCAAAAGCAGTGCGAAGAGGTTTATGCGGCACCCGTGATTGAGGATTATATTTTAGATCTTGTGGAAGCTACCCGCAAGCATAATAACATTGCACTCGGCGTAAGTCCGCGTGGAGCACTTGTATTTTTGCGTGCAGCAAAATGTTATTCGGCATTAAAGGGTGAGCACTTTGTGACACCGGAGACGGTGAAGTATCTGGCACCATTTGTGCTTTCACACCGGCTGATTTTGGAAGACGTGTACAGCACAAATAAAAAAGCGTCCGATTACATTGAGGAAATCACGCATTTTGTAACAGCACCGACGGAGGATTTTGCCAAGTGATAATCATGTTATTTCTTGCCCTTGTGCTGTTTATCGTTTATTTCATTCATACGTTTCATTACAGCAGACATTGGATGGAAAACTTTGAAGTGACACTTGCCTTTTCGGAGGAACAGGCAGGAGAGGGCGATACGTTGTTTTTATATGAAACAGCAGTGAATAAGAAAAAAATGGGTCTGCCGATTATGTGTGTGAAGTTTTTATCCTCCCGCTTTTTGCAGTTTGAGGGGGCGGAGAGCGGAACGGTTTCAGACCATTTTTACCGGAATGATGTCATGAGTGTGGATGGCTTTGAGAAAGTGCGCCGAAAATTAAAATTTACCTGCAAAAAACGTGGATTTTATCAGATTCAAGAGGCAGAACTAGTCAGTTATGATTTGTTCTGCCGTCATACGTTTGTCCACAAAATTCCGGTGGAAGTTTCGCTTTTGGTATACCCGTCCCGTATGGATATTCGAAAATTGATGCCGGTGTTCCGGCACATGACAGGTTCGTGTAAAACGAATGTGCCATTGTTTGAAGACCCGTTTTTAAGTGGTGGTGTCCGAGAGTATATGCCGGAAGATTCGATGCGTAAAATCCACTGGAAGGCATCGGCAAGAATGGGAAATTGGCAGGTGAAAATAGCGGAATATACGGCTTCTACTCCTGTCGTAATCCTGCTCAATCTGGAATCGCCCGGTGTTTTTGTCTCTGTTGATTTGATGGAAGAGAGTATTCGTCTTGCGTATTCCTTTGTTTATTATTTAAGCAAGGAAGGTGTAGAAACAAAGTTAGTTATTTCCGGTGATGAGAAATATTCCATGGAAGGAACCGGAAGAATCCAGATTGCGGCGGCACGCCGTGCTCTGGCATTGATTTCTTATGAGCACCCGCTTAGCAAAGGGGAAGATTTTGTGATAAGAGAGTGTGAAAAAATCCGCAGGGAGCAGCATGTGATTCTCATTTCTGCGGCAGGAAAAAAGCCAATGCAAAAGGCAGTTTCTGATATGCTGCACCGGAACGAATCTTTGACGTGGATTGCTCCAACGTTTTCCGAGTATGGGGAGGATAATGAATTTCGGGAGATACCTCCGTCAATTGCAAAATGTCTTGTGAAATGGAGGGGGATGTAGTGAAAATCCGTAAGCGGTGCCGTTTTTTGGCATTTCTTTATTACGCGCTGTTAATTCTTGGAGTGGTTACCTCTTTGGTTCACTGGTTTGATGCCGGCGATGTGTATTCTTATGGGCGTTTTGTCTTTTTTGTTTTTGTGCCAATATTATTTTACCGGCATTTTTATCAGAAAGAAAAGCGGGAGGAAAGAAAAGTTGCGTCCTGTCATGTGGGGGCACTTGTGTTAGCCGGACTCTTTATGATGCCGGGAACTATTTTAGAGGCGGCCGATGATAGTTTCTGGCTGTGCAGTATTTTCTATCTGGCGGCGATTGTTGTTGGATTTGCCGGTGAATACTGGCGTGGGCAGTATCTTGTAGTAGGTTGCAATCCAAGTGTTTCTAAGGAAACGAAACGCCGCATAAATGTGAATCGCAAAAAGGACTGGATTCCTTTCTATGCCGCGGGAATTCTTACGGTTTTGCTTTTATTTGTGGCGGCAGGATATAAACCGGAATGGAATTTTGAAAGGGATTCAAAAGAAAAGGCTGCGGTAGAGGAAACAAAAGAGAAGGAAGAGCCGGCAGCGGGACCGGAAAGCCAGTCAAGAGAGTCTGTGGTACGGCAGCAACAGGAAGAGCAAAAGGGTAATTTCTGGCTTACACTACTGCGGTATACTGTATTGATTGTACTGATTGTGGCGGTAGTTATTCTGGCTGCTTATGGCATTTTTAAATTGATTTGTTATCTGGTATTTCACCGCAAAAAGCCTTCCTATGAATTTGTGGAACAGGTGACCATTACAAAAGAGGATGAGGAACATATACGGCTTGTACCGGTGGCAAAACGGGAAAAGAAGTTCCCGGCAGGTAACGATGGATTTGTCCGAAAGGCGTTTTACAAACAGATTCAAGCTGGTGCACAAAAGAATTCGGTTCCGTGCTCACAGACGCCGCAGGAACTAAAGGAGACTTATTTATCCGGGGAAAAGGCGGATGAATATTTGACTCAATTATATGAAAAGGCAAGATATGCGAAAGAGTCGGTTGAGACAGAAGAAATTCGCAAATTACATGAATTGGAGGAACAGAAATGGAAGAAAAATGGAAAAAAGTAAATCCGGTGCTCCCGTTGGATTATCCGGACCCGGATGTAATTCGGGTAGACGACACGTATTATATGGTAAGTACCACGATGCATTTTATGCCGGGATGTGTGATTCTGCGCTCCTATAATCTGGCGGACTGGGAAATTTATTCTTATGTGTATGAGACACTTGAACTTACGGATCAAGAGTGCTTAAAGAATGGTGAAAATGCTTATGGACAAGGAATGTGGGCTGCCACACTCCGCTACGAAAAAGGTATGTTTTATCTGATTTTTGTTGCCAATGACACGGGAAAAACTTATCTGTTTCGTGCACCGGACTTAAAAGGTCCATGGCAGAAAAATGAAATTGAGGGCTTTTACCATGACTGCTCGCTTTTGTTTGATGAGGGCCGTGCCTTCCTTGCCTACGGAAACCGTCAGATTTATGTGACGGAATTGAATGAGGAAATGACGGCGCCGCAGGAGGGCGTTAAGCATCCGGAGGTCTTGTCGATAACAAATGTAAAATGGGCAAAATATGCTCTCTGGGCTCCATCGGTAATTCAGGCTAAAGGGAAATATTATTTGTTTTTTATCCATTACCGCAAGGGGGACAATACGAGACGTTCACAGGCCTGTTATGTAAGTGATTCGCTCGCAGGTCCTTATACCGGTGGTGATGTGCTTGACACTGACGGCGGTTACTGCAATCAGGGAGTTGCTCAGGGAGGAATTGTGAGTACAACAAGTGGAAAATGGTATGCCATGCTGTTCCGTGACAGCGGTGCCGTGGGAAGACTGCCGGTTCTTGTTCCGGTTCATTTTGAAAATGATTTTCCGGTATTCGGCGTAGATGGAGAAGTAGAAGATAAACTGCTTTTAGAGGATGCAAAACCGGCTCACAAATATGCACCTCTATATGGAGATGAAGATTTTTCCTCTCTTCATAATTACTGGCAGTGGAATCATGTGCCGGATGACAGCAGGTGGAAACTTTTGAATCACCGGTTGATTTTGCAGACGGGAAAAATATGTAATAATGTAACACAGGCACCAAATACGCTGACTCAGAGGATGCCGTATCCGGGAGGTGTTGTAACAGTAACCGTAGATGGTTCGGCGTTATCCGATGGCGATATAGCGGGACTTTGTATGCTGCAAAGCGATTATGCATTAGCCGGAATTACGAAAGAAAATGGAAACTATTTTCTTGTGAAACTGGCGAAAGCTGGTGTGGCAGATGGAGAGATGAACCCGAAAGAAGATGACAGTCTGCCGGCTGTGCAGGAGAAAATTCTGCTTTCTTCTGCCAAAGTTACACTTCGGGCGAGAATTGATTTTACAAGGATGAAAGATACGGCGGTGTTTGAGTGGAAGCAGAATGGTAATTGGCAGACTCTTGCAGAGCCATTTTCTCTGTATTTTAAACTGGATCATTTTTGCGGTGTGCGTCCGGGGCTTTTTTGCTATGCAACGAAAGAGTTGGGAGGCCAGGCAGCATTTTCAGATTTCACGATGAGAAAGGAAGAGACTGATGAATAAAAAAGAGGGCATTAAGTTATGTGAATCCGAGCTTAAGGTGATGGAACTTCTGTGGGAGGAGGGTGAACTCCGCGCGGGTGAAATTGTTCCGATTTTGTCAGCGCGCGTTGGCTGGAACCGCAATACGACTTATACAATTATTAAAAAGTGTGTGGAAAAGGGTGCCATAAGGCGGATTGAACCAAAGTTTGTCTGTCAGCCTCTTGTGACGAAGGAGCAGACGCAGGTTTATGAAATAAATGCATTGGCAGAGCGGCTGTTTGATGGGAGTTTGGAAAAGTTGCGGAAGGTTGTGGAGGAAATCATGTAAGACGGCGTTTGCAAAGTGGATTATTGAAACATTACTTGATATGTGTTAGTATATGACATATACAGCATGGTAAATTTTGTAAACGTAATTTACCAATTTGTTTTGACGATAGAACATAAATCAAACGAAGCAAAAAAGGAGGAATCTTTGTGAAAAGAAGAAAAACAAAACGCCTGCTGGCAGGATTACTTGCACTGGTAATGGTGCTATCCCTGTGCGAGATTACGCTGGGACAATCCACACCGGCTAGGGCAGCAGTTAGTTTACAAAACCCAACTACCGATGGAAACGGCGTAACAACATGGGATTGTATCTATTTTGGAAACTACTATCAAAGTAACAGTTCAACAAAAGAGCCAATTAAATGGCGTGTTCTTTCTGTGAATGGAAATGATGCCTTTTTGCTGGCAGACCAAAACTTGGATGCTAAACCGTATAATGAGAAATATACAAGTGTGACATGGGCAACCTGTACTCTTCGTACATGGTTGAATGATACATTCTTAAGTACGGCATTTACATCGGCAGAACAGGCTGCAATAAGGAACACAACGGTTGTGAACGAGGATAATCCATATTATGGCACAGAAGGTGGAGAGAATACCACAGATAAAGTGTATCTTTTGTCCATTGCAGAAGCAAGTAATACGGCTTATGGATTTAATGGCGAGTTTGATACCAGCAGTAATACAAGAGAAGCAAAAAATACAGCATATGCGAAAGAGTGCGGAGCGTCGACGGCCACGAGTGCGGAGTACGAGGGGAACGGCTGGTGGTGGCTGCGGTCGCCGGGCTACAATAGTGATTTTGCTTCCGATGTGGATAGCATTGGCTGCGGCGTTGACTATGGTCATAGTGTCTACGATGATAATTATGCGGTTCGGCCCGCTTTGCATTTAAATCTTTCCTCTTCTACTCTTTGGAGTTATGCAGGAAAAGTCACCTCGAAAGGGGAAAGTGGGTCATCACAGGCTACACCGACGCCTACCCAAACATCAAAACCTACACCAACACCGTTTGTTATTGCTGAAGACAAGAAATACATTACCAATATTGAAAAGTCATTGCCGGATTTTTCAAACCTTGGATCAGCCGAATTAAAAGGACCGGAAATCAGTATTGGCAACAATACATTCAATATTTTTAAACAAAAGATGTCGATGGATTTATCCTTTTTCGATGCCGCTAACATGACAGTGAATATTGATGCTAAGAATAAGACCGCGGAAGTATTATTAGGAATTAAGTCGAATAATAGTGCCACTGTGAAAAAAGACCCAAATGACACCTATTGGCGTGAATCGTATCAGGAAGTAAAATCACTGGTTAAATCCTGCGGTGGGAAAGTTAATACGACGAAATTATGGAATCGTTTTTCCAAACTTCGAGGAAAGTTAAAGAAAGTAAACGGAAGTGCGGCTTTCCATGTGAATGGCAATGCGGCGGGTTATGTAAAACTAAAATTAGATGATAATGGCAGTGTAATCGGTTTTGAAGAAGGTGGCATGACGGCGGCACTGGAAGCCGGCGGAAGTGTAAAAGTGCCGCTTTGGTGGATTGTATATTCGGAATTTGGTGTTTCCGGAAGTGTCGATGGAAAAATCTGTCTTACGATGAATCCGCAAAAAGTCATTACACCAAGTGGAGAGTTAAATCTTGCAATCAAGCCGCATATTGCCTTGGGCGCGGACGCTGTAGTCATTGATATAAAAGGTGGTATTGAGGGAGAAATCGGTGGTAAGGCTTCTTTTCCATGGAAGAGTTTTTCAAATTCCGTGTCGGCTTATCTGACCGGAAAATTTTATATTCAGGCTGATACAATAGTGCCGGGATTGTCAGGATATAAAGACTGGAAGTTTTCCCGATTGGAGTTGTATCCAAACTTAGGCAAGACGACAAAAAGTATCAGTAAAATGACATATAAGAGAAGTACACCTGTGACCAAAAAAGAGATTCAATCGGTTAAACAGAGTCAAAATTTGCTGGATTCGGCACAAGAATCACTTGTGTATGAAAATGCAAAGCCGTCGATAATGACATTTGCGGACGGAACGGCACTTATGACGTATTTGGATGATACCGAGGAAAATTCCGGTGGTCAGACAACACTGATGTACCGTTTATATCAGAATGGTGCATGGAGCGATGGCAAACCGGTTGACAAGACGGGACGGTTGGATACGGCAGCACAGATGTTTTCTCACAATGGATTTACTTATGTGATGTACGAAAACAGCGATGTGGCAATTACGGAAGATATGTCCGAGGAGGAAATCCTGCAGCACCTGGCATTAAAAGTTGCAAGATATGATGAAGAAAGTCAAACTTTCGATAAGGTTGTTACATTGCGAAAAGCAGGAAAAAATTGGAGTTATAAATACCAGTTTGCATCAGACGGAACAGATTTGTATGCCGTTTGGGGTGAAAATTCTTCTGGTGATGCATTGTTAGAAGAAGGCAAGATAAAGATTTATCGAAGTAAACTGACTGGGGATGGTTGGTCTGCTCCGGAAGAATTATACCGTACCGATGATACAATCAGTGACTTTGCGTATGGTTATGTTGGAGACGAATTTTCACTGGCTATGGTTCAGGGAGAGAATCTTTTGGTAAATGGTGAAACAATCGCAACTGCGGATACCGGAATGCAGGCAGTAAAATGCATCGATGGAAAGATTTACTTTATCCAGGATGGAACGCTTATGTGCTATGCCGGTGGGGAGACAGAAAATTTGAGGATTGCCTGCAGTTCTTCGTATGATGTATATGAAGATGCCGTTTACTGGATTGGGCAGGATAACTTTAATAGCGAAATTTATAAACAAAAGATAGGAGAGGAATCCATTGCTGCTGCACTTACCGAAGATGGGGGCTATGTCAGTGGCTTTGCACTCTTAAAAAATAGTGAAGAACCGGGAGTTGTTTATACGGAGCAGGAAGTGGATATTTCAAAAGGAAATCCATATGGTGCGACGGTATTAAAATATAAATATGAGACCAAACGGAGTCAGGCGGAGGTTACCAATATTGCTTATGATGTTTTAAGTTTTGGTACGGACAAAGAAAATCCGATTTTGATTACTGTATCAAATACCGGTACAACCGATTTGAACCACGTGAAAATCGTAGTAAAAGATACTTCCGGTAATGTGTTGTATGAGGGACCGTTTGTAGATAAACTAGCTGCTGGTATGCAGAGTGAACAGGAGATACTGATTTCTGTTCCAGCAGACTTTACTACTTCGGATATTACGGCTTCCGTTACATCGGATGAAACATTTGAACAGCAATTGACAGCGAAGCAAACGATTGAAACGACAACAAGTGATCTTGCTGTTACAGCGAAAAATAAGGATTTAATAACAGTAACCAATAATGGTGGTAATGAGGCAGAAAATGTATCTTTTGTTGTTAAAGATGGTGGGGAAAACGGTAATGTAATACATACAGAAACATTGAAAACATTATCTTCTGGACAATCGAAAGATATTTCACTTGTGGAGATATGGAATAAAGCTACAAGGAATGACATATCCGGAGCGAAGATATTGTATTTGGAGGTAGAACAGGAAGAAACGGAATATGAGCTTTGGAATAATAGCATTGTGCTGGAAAAGGAGGTGGCGCCGACGGCGACGCCAACGGCCAAGCCGACTGCTGTTCCAACTGCAATTCCAACTTTAAAGCCGACTATAGCACCAACGGTAACACCTTCGGCGACGCCGGATAACTCGGATAAGATATCAGGTAAGAAAACATTATCAAAGGTTATTTTGCGAGTGCCAAAGAATAAAAAAGGCAGAAAACTTGTTGTTCGCTGGAATGCGGTTAAAGATGTCAAAGGCTACCAGCTTCAGTATGCCCTAAACAAAAAGTTCAAAAAGAAAAAGAGCGTACAGACAAAGAAAACCAAGTACACCATTAAGAAACTGAAAAAGAAGAAAACGTATTACATTCGTGTTCGTGCCTATAAAATGAATGGCAAGAAAAAGGTGTACGGTAAGTGGAGCACGGTGAAAAAAGTTAAGATAAAGAAGTAATATAAGACGGGTTTTGAAAAACTTTGAGCGTAGAACGCCCCTCCTATTGGTGGTGTTGTTTTACGCTCTTTTTATGTACCGAAATTTGGCTTATTTGGTACGATTCTTGGTCCTTTTTGAGGGGCGTAAGTCGCTTGACGATTGTAAGTAAATATATTGACTTTGTAATGCAACTGTGCTAGTATATATACAAACAAGGGTGGGGCGAAGATGTTCTCCTTGTAATGATAGAAACAGAAGAATTTGACTAATAAAGGAGGATACCATTTGGGAGCAAAAGATTTAGCAGAGAAAAATTTACTACAATACAAAGATGTTTTTTCAGACATTGTAAACGTAAATTTATTTGGTGGCAGATGTTATGTGTCAGCGAAAGAGTTGTCGCGGGAACCCGGCGAGTTGATTACGAAAGCCGTATCAGATGATAAACTTCGGCAGTTACAGATGGATGTGCCGATGAAGTGTAAGAAGCACAATAGAAGTTTTTTCTTATGTCTGGAAAATCAGAGTGACAAAAACAACGTTATGCCGGTGCGTGATATGGGATACCAGCACGCCAAATATATGGAGCAGATCAAGGAAGCGAAAGAAAGTAATCGAAAAACCGGCAATTATCCAACCCCGATGACAAAAGAACTTAACGATTCACAGAAGTTAAGCCCGGTCATCACTCTGGTTTTGAATTACAGTCAGAAAGAATGGAAAAAGCCAAGATGTCTGAATGATATGCTGGAGTTTCCGGAAGACATTGGTGAGGAACTTACAAAATGGATACCCTCGTATTCGGCTTGTGTGATTAACCTTGCCAGTCAGCCGGAAACGACAATTCGCCAGTATCAATCGGATTTTAAATACATAGTCCGTTACCTGTCCTGTGGAAATGACAGAAGAAAACTGGATGAATATTTCCAAACAACGGAGTTTCAATTAGACCACCCGGAAGCATTTTTAGATTGGCTGTCTGCGGTGACAAACGACACGAGATATCGGAAAGCAAAGGAATTAATTGAAGAAACTGAAGGAAAAGGAGGAAAAATCGATATGTGTGTATTATTAGATATGTATGAGGAACGAGGAGTAGAGAAAGGAATTTCACAAGGAATCTCACAAGGAATCTCACAAGGAATTGAGGAAATCAACACATTATATCATTGTTTGTTAGCAGATAATCGAATGGAAGATATACAAAAAGCAATCATGGATACAGAATACCAGAAAGAATTGTTACAGGAGTATGGGATTGGAGAGTAGGAAGAAAGAAAACTCCACAGAAAATATGTGGAGTATCCTATGTTGATTTTATAATTAGTTCTCTTTACAGACTTCTTTTGCCATATTAAAGGCAGCCCAGGCTTTTGGCCAGCCGGCATAAAAAGCGGCGTGTGTGATAATTTCAGCAATTTCTTCTTGTGTTACGCCATGTTTTTTTGCAATTGCGAGGTGAAATTTCAAAGAACTATCAAGGATACCGCTTGCCATTAGGGTGGTTACGGTTACGATGTTTCGGTCTCTGGAAGAAAGTTTGTCCTCTCTGGACCATACCTATCCAAACAATACATCATCGTTTAATTCAGCAAATTGTTCAAAAAAAGTGAAGACGGCCATCGGCATGGTGCCCCAGTAATTTGGGTGGCCAAGGTAGATTACATCATATG
>ENA-UEYL01000951-UEYL01000951.1-human-gut-metagenome-genome-assembly--contig:-NODE-951-length-26800-cov-21.649890_pt1 | contig 26800 bp, 18 predicted proteins | sample MGYA00242941_ERZ507946 | MGnify/ENA primary metagenome ERZ507946 (study PRJEB26167, sample SAMN06115482) | human gut metagenome | host: Homo sapiens | place: China:Guizhou | collected 2015-03-11...
AGCGCGGCGATGACCACCAGCTGGACGATGATGCGGATGCGCGAGGGAACGCCGTTGCGCAGCAGCGACATCACCAGGTTCGAGAAGGCCGTGACGACCGTCACGGACAGGGCCATGACGATGGCGGGCTTGAGCTGTACGGTGACGGCCAGCGCCGAGCAGATACCGAGGATCTGCACGATGACCGGGTTGTTCGCCGAGAACGGACCGGTCAGGTATTTGAGGTTCTTTGCCGAAAACAAAGGCTCTTTTTCCATCTTACTCATTGTTTTCTACGTTTTCTTCGTTAGACACTTCGGCCGGAGCGGGAGCCGCAGCGTTGCGCTTGGCCTCCAGCAGGGGCAGGTAGTTCTCCAGGCTGTTGTAGAGCATCGCCGTCACGCCGTCCGAGGTCTTCGTACCGCCCGAAATGGCATCCACCTCGTGCGCGGGGTCCTTGGCGCCGCCCTTGCGGAGCGTCACCGAAACGAACTTGTCGCCGTCGAAGATCGTCTTGCCGACGAAATTGGCCTGGTACTTGGGCGTCGCGATCTCGGCGCCGAGACCCGGGGTCTCGCCCTTGTGGGCCATGATGATGCCGGCGACGGTGTTCATGTCCTTCTCGAGAGCCACATAGCCCCAGACGGGACCCCAGAGACCCATGCCGGTCACGGGAATGACCACCCGGCCGTCCCGGGCCTCGAAGATCGGGAACTTGCCCGCCTCGAAGGTTCCCGGCAGGTCGTTGAGCAGCGCGAAGACATCCTCGCCGTCGACGCGCCTGCCGTCCTTGTCGACGACATAGGCGTCGATGAACTCGTCGTAGGACCGGTCACCGGCCGACAGCGACGCGAGGATGGCGTGCTTCTTCTCGTTGAGTTCGTTCTCGTACTGGCGTTTCTGGAGTCCCAGCGCGGCCAGCGCGAGCAGCGTGGCCACGATGACGACCATCACCGTCGAGTACATAATAATATAGGCATTGCCGTTCTTGTCGCTGAACAGGCCCTTCTTCTCCGGCTTCAGCTCGGTGAATTCCGAGGCGGGAACTCCGCAGACGGGGCAGTTAGCGGGTGCGGCGTCTCCTTCGTGGATGTAGCCGCAGACGTTGCATTTGAATTTTTTCGTTGCCATAACAGTCTCCCCTATTTTGCGAGTTTGACACGTTTGCGGCGGCGCGAGATGTTGGCCTCGACCACGTAGTAGTCGACCAGCGGCGCCAGCGCATTCATAAAGAGGATCGAAAGCATCATGCCCTCGGGATAGGCCGGGTTGACCACGCGGATCAGCACGGCCAGCGCGCCGGTCATCAGGCCGACGATGTATTTGCCCGTGTTGGTCTGCGACGAAGTCACGGGATCGGTGGCCATGAAGACCGCACCGAAGGCGAAGCCGCCGACGATCAGGTGATACCAGGCGGGATAGGTCGTCACGCCGAGCGCCTGGAAGAGGTAACCCATCGCCAGTCCGCCGACGAACACCGACGCCATCGTGCGCCACGAGGCGATGCCCGTGAACAGGAGGATGGCGCCTCCGAGAAGGATGGCCAGCGTCGAAGTCTCGGCGAACGATCCGGGGATGAAGCCCAGGAAGGCGTCCAGCGGCGAGTAGTTCATCGCGCCGGTCGTGCCGAGCTGTTCGAGGGCCGTAGCGCCGGTGATGCCGTCGACCTGCGCGCCCATCATCGTCCAGTCGGAGTACCACACCGTCTCACCCGACATCGAAGGGGTGTAGGCGAAGAAGGCGAAGGCGCGCGCCAGCAGCGCGGGGTTGAAGACGTTCATGCCCGTACCGCCGAAGACCTCCTTGCCGAAGACCACGGCGAAAGCCGTCGAAAGCGCGACCATCCAGAGCGGCGTCGACACCGGGAAGATCATCGGGATCAGCAGACCCGTGACGAGGAAACCCTCGTTGACCTCGTGGCCGCGCGCCTGCGCGAACCCGAACTCGATGCCCAGACCCACGATATAGGAAACGCAGACCATCGGCAGCACGCGGACCAGTCCGTAGAAGAAGGCCGTGAAGCCTTCGAGTCCGACCTGGATGCCCGTGTTGTAGCAGCCGAACAGAAAAGCCGGCATCAGCGCCGCGACGACCATGATCATCGTACGTTTCATGTCGTTGCAGTCGCGGATGTGCGCGCCCTTCGAGGTAGTGGTGTTGGGTACGAAGAGGAACGTCTCGAACGCATCGAACGTCGACTCCAGAAAGCCCAGCTTGCCTCCCTTGGAGAAGGTGGGCTTGATATTGTCCATGAATTTACGAAGTCCCATCTTTAAGCCTCCCTGATCATTAAGTTAATACCGTCGCGGATGATCTGCTGAATCTCGATCTTCGAGGGATCGACGAACTCGCACAGCGCGAAGTCCTCTTCGGTGACCTCGTAGATGCCGAGGTTCTCCATCTTTTCGATGTCGCCCGCGAGGCACGCCTTCAGCAGGTACATCGGGTAAATGTCCATCGGCAGGTACTGCTCGTAAAGCCCCGTCACGACGAACGGACGCTCGCCGCCGTTCATGTTGGTGTCGAGGTTGTAGGCCTTCTTCGGGCAGAGCCACGAAAAATAGGCGCGCGACACGGAGAACTTCCCGAAACGGGGCATCGCCCAGCCCAGCAGTTCGTACTTGTCGCCCTCGGGGATGGCGGTCAGCTGATTGGCGTAGAAGCCCATGAAGCCGTCCGGCGCGGTCCGGGTGCCCGTGAGCACGTTGCCCGAGATGAAGCGGACGCTGTCGCCCTCCTTCTGTCGCTTCACGTTGCCCTTGACCAGGGAGTCGACCTTCGCGCCGCCCACCATGCGGACGTACTGCGGACGCTCGATCTCCGAACCGGCCACGGCGATGATCTTCGTCATGTCGACGCGGCCTTCGTTGAACAGGCGGCCGATGATGGCCAGATCCTGGATGTTGACCGTCCACACCACTTCGCCCTTGTTCACCGGGTCCACGTGGTGGATCTGCACGCCGACGTTGCCGACGGGGTGTTTGCCCGCAAAGGCGTGGAGTTCGGCGCCCTTGAGCGAGGGCATCTGCCCTTCGGCCTTGGCGCGCACCGAGAGATGCACCTTGCCCGGAGTGAGTTTGCGCATCACGTCGATACCCGTCTGGAGGTTCTTCTGTTCGGCTTTCAGCACGAAATTGTAATCCGGGGCCAGCGGCGCGGAGTCGAAGGCGGAGATGAAGACCGCTTTCGGCGTGTCGCTGGGGTCGGCGATGATGCCGTAAGGGCGCTGCACGATCATCGGCCAAAGGCCCGACCGGAGCAGCAGGGAGACGATCTGCTCGCGCGAAGCCGACCCGAGGTCGGTCTTCTCAAACTCCTCGTACTCCTGGGAGGCGTCGGGAGTCACCGTCACGGAGAGGACCTTGCGCTTCTCTCCGCGGTTGACGGCGGCCACCGTACCGCTGACGGGCGACGTGAAGAGCACGCGTTCGTTGTACTTGTTGAAGAACAACGGCGTGCCGGCTTTCACCCGATCGCCCTCCTTAACCAGCAGCTTGGGAGTCACGCCCTCGAAATCGAGGGGCGAGAGGGCATACTCCGAAGCCTGCGGCGCGTCCGCGAGCGACTCCTGGGGTTTGCCCACCAGATTGATGTCTAAACCCTTGCGTAGTGTAATGATTTTCGACATGGTTAATGATTTTGATTGTTATGTTTGGAATTCAAGTTCGGCTGTTAGTGAGCTAACAATTAATTCGCGTGCGAAAGTACGAAATTTTTCCCGAAATTCCCCATGCGCAAACCATTATTTCTTAAATTTAATTAAGATTTGGAACGCCCGCTTTCGGGACAAAATAAAGGCCTTACGAATGCTTCCGATGCGAAAGAATTTCGAAAGAATCCGGAGCGGAAACAACCTCCGGAAAACATTCCCGCGTCCCGCCGGCCGGCAGCCGGAAGCGAAGGTTAAAAAATTGGCTCCAAATTCGCAATGCTCCCGCTAAAATTCCTACATTTGCAATCCGGATGCTCCCTTACGTCAACATACACACCCATCGCCCGACCGGTTCGGGGATCGAACTCCGCACGGCGGGCGTGCACCCGTGGGACGCCGCGACGCAGGACGTCGCAACGCTCGGCCAACGTCTCGGCGGGGCGCAGGCCGTGGGCGAAACGGGACTGGATTTCGTGCGCGGCGCCGACCGTGCGGCCCAGCTGTCCGCACTGCGGACGCAGTTGCGGCTGGCCCGCGAGCGGGGACTACCCGTGGTGCTCCACTGCGTCAGGGCCTTCGAGCCGCTGATGCGCGAACTGGCGGCCTCGGAACCCCGGGCCGTGATTTTCCACGGCTTCATCGGCTCGCCCGAGCAGGCGCGGCAGGCCCTGGCGAAAGGTTACTGCCTCTCGTTCGGCGAGCGCACGTTCGCATCGCCCAAGACCCTTGCGGCGCTGCGCGGGACGCCGCTTTCGCAGCTCTTTCTGGAGACCGACGACAGCCCCGTGCCCATCGCGGAAATTTACGCCCGGGCGGCGGAGGCGAAAGGGGTGCCGGAGGAGGAGCTGCAACGGGCAATTTTAGATAATTACAAACGAATATTCACAGGCGGCGAGTACGAAGGACCGGGCCGGACGAAGGGCGACAAATGACAATGACAAATGGAAACGCATACGCATAACTGGCTGGAAAGAACCGAATTGCTGCTCGGCAGCGAAAAACTGGAGCTGCTGCGCAACGCCCACGTGCTCGTGGTCGGGCTGGGCGGCGTGGGAGCCTATGCCGCGGAGATGATCGCCCGGGCGGGCGTGGGACGCATGACCGTCGCCGACGCCGACACGGTGAACGCGACCAACATCAACCGCCAGCTGGTGGCCCTCCATTCGACCGTCGGCCGCCCGAAGGCCGAGGTGCTGGCCGAACGCCTGCGCGACATCAACCCCGGAATCGGACTCACGGTGGTCGACAAATATATCAAGGACGAGGAGACCTATATCTTATTGGACGCCGCGCGTTACGACTACGTGGTGGACGCCATCGACACCCTCTCGCCGAAACTGGCGCTGATCGCCGCCTCGCTGGAGCGCGGGCTGCCGCTCGTCAGCTCGATGGGCGCCGGAGCCAAAACCGACCCCACCAAACTCGAAATCGCCGACATCTCGAAAACCCACCACTGCCCGCTGGCCCACATGCTGCGCAAGCGGCTCCACAAGATCGGCATCCGCCGGGGGTTCCGGGCCGTATTCTCTCCCGAGCCGATGCGCGAAGGGGCCATGATCCTCTGCGAGGAGCAGAACAAGAAGTCGAACGTCGGGACGATCTCCTACATCCCCGCGCTGTTCGGAATCGGATGCGCTTCCGTGGTGATCAGGGATTTAATCGGCGAATTGGAGGGCTGAAAGCCCTCTTCAAAGGGCGGCGGACCGAATCCGCATCCGGGAACCGAATCCGCGCCGCCAAACGCAATTTACAAAAACACAAAGGATATGCAACCGAACATCGTATTTCTGGACGAATACTCACTCGGCGACGCCGACCTCGGATCCATCCGCGCGCTGGGCAACTACACGGGTTATCGGACCACGGCCCGCGAAGAGGTCGCCGACCGCTGCCGCGAAGCCGACGTGGTGATCACCAACAAGGTGGTTTTCCGCCGCGAAACCCTCCGGCAGCTCCCCCGCCTGCGGCTGATCTGCGTGGCGGCGACGGGCATGAACCACATCGACCTCGAGGCCGCGGCCGAACTGGGCATTGCGGTGAAAAACGCCGTGGGCTACTCGACCCACGCCGTGACGGAGACCACCATCGGCGCGGCCATCGGCCTGCTGCGACAGACGGTCTATTACGACCGCTACGTCAAGACCGCATATGCAGGATCGCCCCTGCAATACCACTTCGGGCGCACCACACACCAGCTTTACGGCTCGAAATGGGGCATCGTCGGGCTGGGCAACATCGGCCGCAGCGTCGCCCGCGTCGCCGAGGCGCTGGGATGCCGCATCGCCTATACCTCTACCTCGGGCGTCGTGCGCGAGGAACCCTATCCCGAAAAGCCACTCGACGAACTGCTCCGATGGGCCGACGTGGTGTCGGTCCACGCCCCGCTGAACGACCGCACGCGCAATCTGATCGGCGCGCGCGAACTGGCGCTGATGAAGCCTTCGGCCATCCTGATCAACGTGGCGCGCGGCGGCATCGTGGACGAAGCGGCGCTGGCCGCGGCCCTCGACGCCGGACGGCTCGCCGGGGCGGGGCTCGATGTTTTCACGCACGAACCGCTCGAAGCGGGCAATCCCCTGCTCTCGGTCCGTGAACCGGACCGCCTGCTGCTCTCGCCCCACAACGCCTGGTCGCCCGTCGAGGCGATCGAAATACTCGTGGAGTGCATCGCACGGAATATCCGGGATTTCTATACTCCTCAAAACCAATAGCCGATGTCCCAGTCCGAACCCAACCTCACGGTCGTAATCCCGGTCCACAATGCAGCGCCCCACCTCGGCGCATGCGTGGAGAGCCTGCTGGCCCAGAGCTACACCGATTTCGAACTCATCCTGGTCGAAAACGGCTCGTCGGACGATTCGCGGGAACGCTGCGCCCGCTACGCCGCGGAACACCCCGGGCGCATCCGCACCCTGACGCTCGACGAAGCGTCGGTCTCGGCGGCCCGCAATGCGGGCATCGACAACGCCCGCGGACGTTTCATCACCTTCATGGACGCCGACGACTGGGCCGAAAAGGAGTTTCTGGCCGAATTTTTCCGCGATCCCGCCCCGGGTCCGGGAACGATCGTCATGCAAGGCATACTGCTCGACTTTTCGGAGGCCGAGCCGCCGGGGCCGAACGAGGCGTTTTTCAGCTACGACGACGGGGCGCTCGCCATCGGCGACGATCCTTCGGCAGCCGTGGGACAGCGGTTTCTGCAGGACGGATGCAGCGTCTGCAAACTCTACCACACGGAGACGCTCCGCCGCCTCGGAATCCGCTTCATCGAACACCTCTGCTCCCGCGAAGACCACCTTTTCTTCTTCACCTGCATCAGCCGGATGCAGTCGGTCGTCTGGCGCAGCGGCGTCTACATGCACTACATGCGCCGCGGACGGAACACGCTCAGCACACGCCCCATGCCGGCCTGCGAACTCGTCGAGGCCGCCGAACGGCTCGACCGCTTCATCCCGCAGCTGGCCGAACGCTTCGGCATCACGGACAAGACATACCTCTTCGCCCTGCGGCAAAACCTGGTCCGCGACACGCTGCTACGGGCCGCAAACAACATCCGTTTCGGCGACCGCCGGAGCGTCCTCGGAGCCATTGCCGCCCGCCCGGAGCTGTTCGGCGCAGAGACCTACGCGCCCCGCTGGCATCCGCTGCTGAAACGCCCGCTGCTCGACCGCATTCTGAAGGGAAGGGAGTGTCGCACGCTCCTCTATCTCCGAATCGCGCTGCGCAGGTCGTCGCTGCGCCTGCGCGGACGTTTTAACGCCTGAATCATGGACCGCAAACAACCTGTTTTCGACTTTCTCGACGCCCGCGGCATCCGCTACGAATGGTATGAACACCCCGAGGCCCCGACCATCGAAATCGCCCGCCAGTGGTGGCGCGACGACGGTTCGAAACACTGCAAGAACCTCTTCTTCCGCAACCACAAGGGCGACCGCCACTACCTCGTGTGTTTCGATTCGGAGCGGTCGCTGGCCATCCGCGACCTCGAAGCCCGCCTGCGCCAGGGCAAACTGACGTTCGCCTCGCCCGAGCGCATGGAACGCTGGCTGAGACTGCGGCCCGGCTCGGTCTCGCCCTTCGGGCTGATCAACGACCCGGAGAACCACGTCCACCTGTTCCTCGACGTCAACCTGCGCGACTGCCCCGCCTACTCGTTCCACCCCAACGACAACCGCGCGACGGTGGTCATCCCGCAGGAGGAGTTTCTGAAATACCTCGCCGCCGTCGGCAACTCCTACGAATTCATCGAACTCTACTGAAACGAAAAACCCCGGCCGGAAGGCCGGGGTTTTTCGCAATGCAGGGAGCGGTTATTTCATCTCCACCAGCGCTTTGCCCGTCATTTCGGCAGGCTGCTCCAGCCCCATCAGCTTCAGCACCGTGGGAGCCACGTCGGCCAGAATACCGCTGCGGACGGACTTCACGCGGTCCGACACCACCACGATGGGAACCGGATTGAGCGAGTGCGCCGTGTTGGGCGTACCGTCGGCATTGACGGCGTTGTCGGCGTTGCCGTGGTCGGCGATCATCACCACCTCGTAGCCGTTGGCCCTGGCGGCCTCCACGACCTCGGAGACACACTTGTCGACAGCCTTCACGGCCTTCACGATCGCCTCATAGACGCCCGTGTGGCCCACCATATCGCCGTTGGCGAAGTTCAGGCAGATGAAGTCGAATTTCTTTTCACCCAGCGCAGCGACCAGTTTTTCAGCCACTTCCGGGGCCGACATTTCGGGCTGGAGGTCATAGGTCGCCACCTTGGGCGAGGCGACGAGGATACGCTCCTCGCCGTCGAATTTCTCCTCGCGGCCGCCGTTCAGGAAGAACGTCACGTGGGCGTATTTCTCGGTCTCGGCGATACGCAGCTGTTTGAGGCCCTGCTTCGAAACCCACTCGCCGATGGTGTCGGGCACGTTCTCCTTGTCGAAAAGGATGTGCAGGCCCGTGAACTTGGCGTCGTAGGGGGTCATGCAGCAGTAGTAGAGCGGCATGGTATGCATTCCCTCGGCAGGCATATCCTCCTGCGTCAGCACGATGGTAAGCTCCTTGGCGCGGTCGTTGCGGTAGTTGAAGAAGATCACCAGGTCGTTCGGACGGATCATGCCGACGGGCTGTCCGGCAGCGTCGACGCGCACGACGGGCTTGATGAACTCGTCCGTCACACCCTCGTCGTAGGATTTCTGCACGGCCTCGACCATGTCCGACGCCTTCTCGCCGACGCCGTCGACCAGCGCGTCGTAAGCGATTTTCACCCGCTCCCAGCGTTTGTCGCGGTCCATGGCGTAATAACGGCCGATGACCGTGGCCACCTTGCCCGTCGATGCGGCCATGTGCTTTTCGAGGTCGGCAACGAAGCCCTTGCCGCTGCGCGGGTCGGTGTCGCGGCCGTCCATGAAGCAGTGCACGAACGTATTTTCGATCTTATATTCGGCGGCGATGTCGCAGAGTTTGAAAAGATGCTCCAGCGACGAGTGTACGCCGCCGTCCGACACGAGGCCCATGAAATGCACGTTCACGCCGTTTTTCTTGGCGTATTCGAACGCGGCTTTCACCTCCGGGTTCTGCATGATCGAGTTGTCGCGGCAGGCGCGGTTGATCTTCACGAGGTCCTGATAAACGACGCGGCCGGCGCCGATATTGAGGTGTCCCACCTCCGAGTTGCCCATCTGTCCGTCGGGCAGGCCGACGTTCTCGCCGTCGGTGCGCAGTTCGGCATGGGGGTATTTTTCGGTCATGGCCGAAATGTATTCGGGATGCACGGTCGAAATGACATCCGCCTTATCGTGACGGCCGTTTCCCCAGCCGTCGAGGATCATAAGTAATACCTTGTTATTCATATCTTACTCTGTTTTAATTACTACCGTTTTATTGCCTCCGGAGGCTGCATTCGTCGCCTGTGGCGCCGTTTACAAGTCTGACCCCATCCCAAACCCTTCCCTCGGGAAGGGCTTATCGCATCGCGACCGGAATGCGGACGGAAACCACACAATTATTTCACCTGCGCCCCGATCAGCTCCACAGCCTTGTCGATGGCGGCCTGCAAACCGTCGGGGTTCTTGCCGCCGGCCGTCGCGAAGAAGGCCTGTCCGCCTCCGCCGCCCTGCATCAGCTTCGCGGCCTCGCGCACGACGGCTCCGGCATTCACGCCGCAGGCCGTGATCTCGTCGCCCAGCATCACCGTCAGCGTCGGTTTCCCGTCCCAGACGGAACCCACGACGAAGACCAGCCTGGGCGAACGCTGGCGCAGGTTGTAGGCCAGGTCCTTCACGAAGTCGGGACGGCGGTCGGTCTGCGTGGCGAAAAGCTGCATGCCGTGACGCTCGGGCGTCGATGCGGCGATCTTGTCGGCCCACTGGGCCACCTGCTCGCGGCGCATCGACTCGACCTCCTTCGAGAGGGTCTCGTTGCTTTCGAGCATCTTCTTCACGGCCTGCACGACCTGCGGGTTATTGAGGTATTCGGCGATGTTGCGCATCGTGTCCTCGGCGGCATAGAGCACCTTCTCGGCCTGCTCGCCCGTAACGGCCTCGATACGGCGCACGCCGGCCGAAATGGCGCTCTCCGAGAGAATCTTGAAGAAGCCGATATTGCCCGTGGCGCCGGTGTGCGTACCGCCGCACAGTTCGACCGACGACCCGAAGCGGACCATGCGGACCTTGTCGCCGTATTTCTCGCCGAAGAGCATCATCGCACCGCACTTCTCGGCCTCCTCCTTCGTAGCCTCGCGGTTCTCCACGAGCGGATAGTTGGCGCGGATGGCCCGGTTGACGAGTTGCTCCACCTTGCGCAGCTCCTCGGGCGTCACCTTCTGGAAATGCGAGAAGTCGAAACGCAGGATTTCGGGCGTCACCAGCGAACCCTTCTGCTCGACATGCGCGCCGAGCACCTTGCGCAGCGCCTCGTGCATAAGGTGCGTGGCGGTGTGGTTGTTGGCTGCGGCCTGCCGCTTTTCGGGGTCCACCCGGGCCGTAAATTCAGCCGCGGGGTTCTCCGGGAGCTGGTTCACGATATGGATGATCAGGCCGTTCTCCTTCTCGGTGGCCACGACAGGAATGCGCTCGTTGGCGCTCTCGATCATACCGATGTCGCCGACCTGGCCGCCCGAGTTGCCGTAGAACGGCGTGCGGTCGAAAACCAGCTGGTACGATGTCTTGCCCTTCGACGTGACGCGGCGGTAGCGTGCGATGCGGACCTTCTCGGTCAGCGTGTCGTAGCCCGTGAAGACGCTCTCGCGGATGGGGAACAGCTCCACCCAGTCGTCGGTGTCGACAGCGGCGGCATTGCGCGAACGCTCCTTCTGGGCCTGCAACTCCTTTTCGAAGGCGGCGAGGTCCACGCCGACGCCCTGTTCGCGGGCGATCAGCTCCGTGAGGTCGATCGGGAAACCGAACGTATCGTAGAGTTCGAAGGCGTCCTTGCCCGAAATAAGCTCCTTGCCTTCGCCTTTGGTTCTGGAGATCACGCCGTCCAGCAGGTTGATGCCCGTGGCGAGCGTGCGCAGGAACGAGGACTCCTCCTCCTCGATCACTTTTTCGATCAGTCCCTGCTGGGCCTTCAGCTCGGGGAACTGGCCGCCCATCTGCCCGACCAGTCCGGGAACCAGGCGGCAGAGCGTCGGCTCGGTGAAGCCGAGGTAGGTGTAGCCGTAGCGCACGGCGCGGCGCAGGATGCGGCGGATGACATAGCCCGCCTTGACGTTCGACGGCAGCTGGCCGTCGGCGATCGAGAAGGCGATGGCGCGCAGGTGGTCGGCGATCACGCGCATGGCCACGTCGGCCTTCCGGTCCTCGCCGTATTTCTTGCCCGACATCTCCGCGATGCGGCCGATCGTGGGCTGGAAAACGTCGGTGTCGTAGTTCGACTTCTTGCCCTGGAGGATCATGCAGAGACGCTCGAAGCCCATGCCCGTGTCGACGTTGCGCGCGGGAAGTTCCTCCAGCGAGCCGTTTGCCTTGCGGTTGAACTGCATGAAGACGAGGTTCCAGATCTCGATCACCTGCGGATGGCTCGCGTTGACCATCTCGCGGCCCGGTTTGGCGGCGATCTCCGCCTCGTCGCGCAGGTCGAAGTGGATTTCCGAGCAGGGTCCGCAGGGTCCCGTCTCGCCCATCTCCCAGAAATTATCGTGCTTGTTGCCGCGGATGATATGGTCCGCGGGCAGGTACCGGAGCCAGTAGTCGTAAGCCTCCTGGTCGAACGGCACGCCGTCCTCCTCCGAACCTTCGAACACCGTGGCGTACATCCGCTCGGCGGGCAGTCCGTAGACGCCGTGGAGCAGTTCCCAGGCCCACTCGATCGCCTCCTTCTTGAAGTAATCGCCGTAGGACCAGTTGCCCAGCATCTCGAACATCGTATGGTGGTAGGTGTCGTGGCCGACCTCCTCCAGGTCGTTGTGCTTGCCCGAAACGCGCAGACATTTCTGCGTATCGGCCGCACGCGGATACTTGCGGGGGGCGTTGCCCAGGAAGATGTCCTTGAACTGGTTCATGCCCGCGTTGGTGAACATCAGCGTGGGGTCGCCCTTGACGACCATCGGGGCCGAAGGCACGATAGCATGCCCTTTCGACTCGAAGAAGTCGAGAAAGGCCTGACGAATTTTATTTGACTCCATGATATATTGATTTATCCTATTTTCACGTTCTTGATTTCGGGTTGCAAAATTACACATTTTAAACTAAATTTGCATCCTATTAAAGGAGATTTTTCCGCGATGGGCGAAAAAGGACACAGATTCGGAACCGAAACGCTTCGGACAGGCGCAGAGGAGCTGACACACGAGGCGCAGGTTCTCACGCACGGCGTGATGACGGCCCCGTTCCGGCTCCGCACCTACCGCCTGATCCGCAAGATTCTGATCGGATTCATCCTCGTGTCGATCGCCAACGTCCTCTTCTCCTACTTCTTCTACACGCCCAAGATGTACCGCATCCTGCGCGACAACCGCGAGACGGTGATCAAATACCGCATTCTCCAGGACCGCATCCGCACCGCCCAGCAGCGCGTCGACGAAATACGCCACCGCGACAACTACGTCTACCGCTCGCTCTTCTCGACCGACACGCTCTCGATCCCGGGCGTGTGGCAACCCTACCCCGATTCGAAATACGCCCCGCTCGCCGACGACGACTACGCCCCGCTGATGGTCGGGACATGGCGGCAGCTGGACGCGCTGGCCCGGACGATCTACCTCGAATCGGTGTCGTTCGACGAATTGCAGCAGTTCTCGAAGAACAAGGAGCAGCTCTCGGCAGCCGTCCCGGCCATCTGGCCCATCGACCGCTCGGCGCTGCACAACAACCACATCGGCGCCTTCAGCGCGCGCCGCATGCACCCCGTGCTGGGCTACATCCGCCCCCACACGGGCATCGACTTCGGCTGCGACCGCGGCACTCCGGTCTATGCCACGGGCGACGCCGTGGTCGAAACAGCCTCGGCCAGCGGCTTCAACGGCGGCTACGGCAAGCAGGTGCTGCTCAACCACGAATTCGGTTACAAGACGCGCTACGCCCACCTGAACGAGGTGCTCGTGAAACCCGGCGAGCGCGTCACGCGCGGCCAGATCATCGCCCGGACGGGCAACACGGGGCGTTCGACGGGCCCCCACCTCCACTACGAGGTGATCCACAAGGGCGTGCCCGTCAACCCGATCAACTATTTCAACCGCAACATGACCCCCGAGGAGTACGAACGCCTGATGGAGAACATGCGCGAGACCAACTTCGAAAAGCTCTGACATGGCAGGTAAAAAGGATTTAGAGCGTCTGCGCAGGCGCAGGCGGCGCAAGCAGCGGATCATCCGCGCCACGGTCCACCTTTTCGTGTGGCTGGGGATGGCGGTGCTCTACTACGTGGGCTTCTCGGTCTTCTTCGACACGCCGTTCGAATACCAGATGAAGCACTCGACCGACCGCCTGCGCCGCGAATACGAGGCGCTGTCCGCCCGGTACGACTCGCTCTCGACCGTTCTGGGAAACCTTTCGGAACGCGACCGCAACGTTTTCCGCATCCTCTTCGAGTCGGAGCCGTACGATTTCGACTCGGAGCACGAACAGCGGCAGAGTTCGACCTACGAAAAGATCGTGGGCCGCTCGACGCGTCAGCTCAAACGCGAACTGCGCGAGAGGGTGAGCGAGATGGAACGACAGCTCGAAACGCTCAACGCCTCGTACCTCGAACTGCAAGCGCGCATCGACACGGCGGGCCGCAGGTGCGACAACATCCCCTCGATCCAGCCCGTGATCAACAAGCAGCTGACGTTGCTCACAGCCTCCTACGGCATGCGCATCCACCCCTTCTACAAGACGCTGCAATCGCATCAGGGCGTGGATTACACCATCCCCGAGGGTTCGCGCGTCTTCGCCACGGCCGACGGCGTGGTGCGCGACGCGGCGCAGCGCAACTCGACGCAGGGCCAGACCGTGGTGATCGACCACGGCAACGGCTACGAAACCTCGTACAGCCACCTCTCGAAGATCAACGTCCGCAAGGGCCAGACCGTGCGGCGGGGCGACATCATCGCCCTCTCGGGCGACACGGGCCTTTCGCTGGCCCCGCACCTCCACTACGAAGTGCGGCTCGACGGCATGCGCGTCGACCCGATCCACTATTTCTTCATGGAGCTGACCCCCACCGAGTACCAACGCCTGATGCGCATCGCCCAGACCGGCATGCAGTCGTTCGACTGACCCGGCCAAAAGCCGGGATTCAGGCGGCCACGAGCCTTTGGAACGAGTCATAGCCGATACACGCCTTCGACCGAATAGCAAACCGAAAAATGGAAAATTCTGAAATCCGCCTTCTTCTGCTCGATTTCGACGGCACGCTGGCCGACACCCGGCGGGCCAACACGCTCTCCTACGTCGCGGCCCTCGGCGAGGCGGGCTACACGCTCACCGAGGAGGAGTATGCGGCCCGTTATTTCGGAATGCGGTGCAACGAGTTTCTCACACGCTTCGGAATCGCCGACCCCGCCGAACGCGAGCGGCTGCGGCTTCGCAAGATCGCCCTCTACCCCACGTTTTTCGACACCGTGCGGCTCAACGAACCCCTGTGGACGTTCTGCCGGCAGTTCCGCGCCGGCGGCGGCCGCGTGTGGGTGGTCTCGACGGGCAGCCGGGCCAACATCGACAACGTGATGCGCCACCTGGGAATCGGCGGCCCCACGGCAGAGGGCGGGGTCTCCGAAACGGGCTTCCATTCCGGCGTAACGGACCCCGCAGCGCCGCTGGGCCGTGTCGACGGCATTCTCTCGGGCGCCGACGTGGAGCGTCCGAAACCCGCTCCGGACTGTTTTCTGGAGGCCATGCGCCGCGAAGGCTGCACGCCGCGCGAGACGCTGATCTTCGAGGATTCCGCAATCGGCATCGAGGCGGCACGCCGCAGCGGAGCGTCCTATTTCGTGGTGAAATTGTAGACTTAAATCTTGGAGACAATCCGATCCCGACTCGATGCCGGGGCCGTTAAGCGACGGACCGGCTAAAAGCGCGAGCGGAGGGGACGGGGCGCGTGCGCCCCCGCGAATCGTCGCCCGGAGCCAGCGTTAGCCGGTTCGTCGCAGGCAAAGGCATCCGTCGGGGAGTTTTTGGTACTTTTTGCGGAAAAAAGTACATGAAATCCCGCGGCCGCAGGCTGCAAAAACTACCTCTTGCAAATCACGTTGAAATCGCAGAACTTGCAGGTGTCGGCATCTTCGCACTGGCGGAAGGGCACCGAGGGATCGTAGAGTTCCGCCAGCGTTTGGCGCACCAACTCCTCGAACCGTTCGGCATAAAGCGTGTAACGTCCGCCGCGGACGCCCGTTTCCCGGTCGTCGAGCGTCGGCAGATAGTCGGGACGGTTCATCGCCCGCACGTAGTAGAGCGCGGGTTCGGCGTCGACGCCCCGCGTGCGGTAGAGCATCATGGCGTAGAGCAAGGTCTGGAGGATGTTCGAAAGCCGCTGTTTGCCCTCGCCGCGGAAAAGGCTCTCCACCCCGGCAAACTCCAGGTGCGGCGCCCCGGTCTTGTAGTCCACCACACGCAGCGTTCCGTCGTCCAGCGCGTCGATGCGGTCGGCGATGCCCGCGAATTTCATGCAAAGGGGGCGGCCCGCCGCCGTGAAATCGAATCCGTATGCCACTTCCCGCTCCAGCCCCGTGACCGTGAAGCCGTCGTGCACCGCATCGTAGGGCATCACCCCGCCCCGCAGATAGCGTGTAACGATGTCTTTGACCAGCAGCAGGTTGCCCGTATAGTCGTCGGTCGTGGCCGCGGGGTCCTGCAAATAATTCTCGTTGATCGCCGCCTCGACCGCCGCGGCGATCTCACCCGTGCGGATCATCGCCCGCAGGGTCTCGCCGGGGTGCGCCTCGCCCACGATCCGGGCATAGAGTTTCTGCACCGCGGCGTGAAGGATCGTGCCGAACATCGGGGCGTCGACCTCCTCGGCGATCTCGTCGTCGGCCTGGAGACGCGCCACGGAGTGAAAATAGAACCGCAGGGGACAGGCCACATAGCGGAAGAAAGCCGTCGGCGAGAGCGTGGCCTTCGATTCGGGGTCGGTGAAGCGTCCGAGACGCTGCATGATCCCCTCGTCCTTGGCCACCTCGATCGGATCGGTCTCGGCGAGGTTGACATCCACCCCCACCTCGACCTTCCGGACGGGAAATCCGCTCTCGTAGTCGAGCTGGTAGATGTAGCGGCTCGGTTCGCCCGTCGATTTGTCGTCGGCGTGCGAGCAGTAGAGCATCCACACCCGCCGGGCGCGCTGCACGAGGCGGTAGAAATAGTAGGCGTAAACCCCCTCGTGGTGCTCGGGCGTGGGCAGTCCGTAGGCCGCCCGCAGGTTGTAGGGCACGAACGACGCCTGCGCCATGTGGTTGCCCGGGAAGTTGTCGTCGTTCATCGAGAGCAGAACGACGTTTTCGAAATCGAGGTTGCGGGTTTCGAGGATGCCCATGACCTGCACCCCTTCGAGCGGCTCGCCCTCGTAGGGGATGCGCACGGTCTGCAAATGGCGGCGCAGCAGCGAGGTGTAAACCTCCGTCGTCAACTCGATGTCGCACTCGTCCAGCGAATTGCGGAGTTTGGAAATCTCCTCCGAAATCACGGCCAGAAACTCCACGCGCTGACGCCGGTCGTCGCCCTCGTAGGGCGTCCGGGCCACGGCGGCGACGACCCGCAGCAGCCAGTCGGACAGCTCGCGCCACGCGGCGGCGGGCGAAAAGATCATCCGCAGCAGGTCGTTGCGTCCCAGCCATGCGGCGTCGACCGAAATGCGCCGTTCGCGCACGATCTCGTCCTGCATGGCGCGGGTCTCGCGGGCATCGCTGTCCGCGACGTAGGGGTGCGCGAGAATGCCCACGGCGTCGGCATGGTAGAAAGTGCATCCTGCGCCCTTCGTGCGGCGGTGGGCTTGCAACTCCACGAGGCGTTCGACGAAGGTGTAGGCCAGGCTGGCCCGCAGCGGATAGCCCATTGTGACGTTGACCTTCCCGATCTCGGGCGGCAGGGCGTAGAGCAGCGGCAGGAGCAGGTTTTCATCGGTCAGCACCACGGCGGTGCGCTTGTCCAGCGGCCCTCGTGCGGCCAGTTCCCGCAGGATCGCGGCGGCGTGCTTGCACTGCACGGCGTTCGACACGGCGGCCACGGCGGTCAGCTCCTTCGGACGCTCCATGTTGTCGTGCGACACATCCCCGCGCGACGGGAACTGCACGACGTTCTCGCGCACGAACATCCCGGCCTCCTGCTCGGGGCGGTCTTTATAATAGGAGTCGTAATCCCAGTAGAAATCGGTCTCGGCAGCCGTCGAGAGGAAGCGGAAAAGCTGTTTCTCGCACTCCGACAGGGCGTTGAATCCCGCCACGACATATTGCCGCGCCTCGGGAAAGGCATACCCCTCGCTGCGGATGCGGTCGGCGGCGGCCCGCTGAACCATGCCGTTGTAGGCGATGCCCAGCTCGGAGAGCCGTTCACGGAAGCGGGCGTAAACCGGCCCCAGGGTCTTCCAGATCGCCAGGAAGCGGCGCTTCTCCTCCGAGAGATCGGTTTCGTCGGCGAGCGTCGACCAGAAACGCAGGATTTGCAGCTGCGCGGGAGTAAGGTACGAAATGTCGGCCTCGATCTCCTTGATCTCCGAGATGTTGCGGAACAGCATCGCGGCGTCGATCCGGTATTTGTCGATGGTGTCGAAATCCGTCAGGAGCATGTCGCCCCAGAAATAGAACTTGTCGAACGGCTCGGCGTGGTATTCCGAATAGATTTTGTAGAGTTCGGTGATCAGCCGCACGCGGTCCCCGGTGCGGAGTCCCGAAATCTCGGTCGTCAGATCGTCGACCGTCACCCACCGGGGCTGCCACATCGGACGCCCGGCGATGCCCGTCAGGGCGTCGACGAAGAACAGCCGCGCACGCCGCGACGGAAAGAGGATCGCCCTTTCGGAAAGCCCTTCGCCGTAGCGTTCGTAAAGGTCCCGGGCGACTTCGGATAGGAAAGTTTTCATAGCGATACCAACAAGCCCCTGCCCGGGGCGGGAATTCGGGGGCCGACCGGAACTGCGAACGCGGCCGGAAGCCGCGAACGGACCGCCCGGCAACGGCTCACCGCCCTGCCGGCACGCCCGGAAACCTTACTCCACACGGGTTATGTCGCCGCCCATGAACTTCGCGCCGCTGCGCACGATGGGCGGAGCGCCCTTGTAGGTGATCTTGCCCCCGGTCGAGGTCTTGCCCTGGAAACGGTCGGTCACCCACAGCGCGGCAACGCCCGAACTGGTGACATTGGCCTCGGCGGCCATCACCTCCAGCCCCGCGGCTTCGAGTTTTCCGGTCGAGACGAACAGCGAAAGGTAGCGCACCGCGCCCGTCAGCGTCGCCGTGCTCTTGCCCGTAAGCTCCATTTTCAGGTCCTTAACATCCATCCGGGCCGTCACCTGCGCCATGCCGCCTACGGTCAGATCGAGGACCGTGGCCACCAGCGTGCTGTCGAACGTCGCCACGGCGTCGGCAATGGCGACGCGCTCCAGCGAATTGTAATAAACCGTCACCGAAGTGCGGTCGGGCCGGCGGGCGTCGGAGCGTTCCGTGATGCGCAGCACCTTGTCCTTCACCTCGGCGCGGAATTTGGTCGTATAGGAACCTTTGGTGTCGTAGACGATCTTGGGGGCTTCGGTGTCGGGAACCTGCACGAATTTGACGTCGAGCGGCGCCGACACTTCGACGGCTGTAAACGACGTGAGCCATTCGCGGCGTTCCCCGGTTTCGGCGGGCTGCTGCGCCCGGCAGAGCGCTGCGGCGGCCAGCATCACGGCCGTCAGAATCATTTTCTTCATAACAAGATCTTGTTTTAGCTCCGCTAAATTACAAAATTATTGCGAAGTTCGGGATTTGTTTTGTATTTTTACCCATTAAAACGAAATTTCGGACAGTGAGAGCGAAGATTCTGAATGCAAGCGCCGGATCGGGAAAAACCTACCAGCTGGCCTACAAATACGTCCGCGACGTGATCGACCAGCCGGGCCTCTACCGCCACATCCTCGCCGTGACCTTCACGAACAAGGCCACCGAGGAGATGAAATCGCGCATCCTGAAGGAGATCCACCGTCTGGCCTCGGGAGGCGCAAGCCCCTATCTGGAAAACCTCTGCCGCGAGCTGTCGCTCGACGAGCGTTCGGTGCGCAAACGCGCCGCCGAGGTGCGTTCGAAAATCCTGCACGACTACTCGCGCTTCACGGTGCTGACGATCGACACCTTCTTCCAGCGCATCCTGCGGGCCTTCATCAAGGAGCTGGGCATCGACCTCAATTACAACGTCGAGATCGAGACGGCGTCGGTGCTGTCGAAGGGCGCCGACACGCTCATCGAGCAGATCACCGTCGACCGCGACCTGCAACGCTGGCTCACGGAGTTCGTGCAGGAACGCATCGACGAGGGCCGCAAATGGGACATCCGCGACGGCATCCTTTCGCTCGGCGGCGAGTTGTTCAAGGAGAAGAACAAGGACGCGCTGTCGGTGCCGCGGTCGCGCGAGGAACTGGGCCGGATCGTATCGCGCGCCGCGGCGCAGGCCGAGGCGACCAAAAAGCAATTGCAGCAGACCGCCGCCCGGGCCGTCGCGATCATCTCCCGGGCCGGACTTACGGCCGCCGACTTTTCGGGCAAGAGCCGCAGCTTCGCCAATTATTTCTTCACCGTCGCCGCGGGCGAACTGAAACCCTACGGCGCGACGGTGGCCAAGATGGCCGCCGCGCCCGAGGGCTGGGGCGCCAAGGGATCGCCCGCGCAGGCGCTGGCCCCCGAACTGCAACCCCTGCTGCGCGAAATGTGCGACATCTACGACGCCAACCGCAAGAGCTGGAACACCTGCGACCTGCTGAAGGAGAACTACCGCAGCTTCGCCCTGCTGTCGGACCTCTACAAGCGGGTGCAGCAGCTGTGCGACGAGCAGAACATGATGCTCCTCTCGGAAACCAAATACGTCCTCTCGGAGTTCATCGGCCACAACGACGCGCCGTTCATCTACGAGAAGGTGGGCAACCGTTTCGAGCGTTTTATGATCGACGAATTCCAGGACACCTCCCTGAAGGAGTGGGAAAACTTCCTGCCCCTGCTGCAAAACGCCATGGCGCAGTCGGAGGAGACCTCGGTGCTGATCGTGGGCGACATCAAGCAGTCGATCTACCGCTGGCGGGGCGGCGACTGGAAAATCCTCCACGGCGAGGCCCAGCAGGCGCTGGGCGCGGGCGACACCCAAGTCGAGGTGCTGCGGGAGAACTGGCGGAGCCTCCCCGCGGTGGTCGCCTTCAACAACCGCATCATCGAACGGATCGTCGCCGCGGACAACCGTGCGCTGAACGAAACCCTCGCAAAGGCCTCCGAGGAGGGTTCCGTCGATCCCGCGGAGGCCGCCGCGCTGCGCGACACCCTCGCCGACGCCTACCGCGGACATGCCCAGCTCCCGCGCCGCAAGGCCGAACACCCGGGCTACGTCTCGGTCGAGACCTTCGCCGAGCGGCCGCCCGTCGTGGAGCGCATCTGCGCGCTGATCGACAAGGGATTCCGGCCGTGCGACATTATGATCCTCGTGCGCGGAGCCACCGACGGCGCGAAGGTCGCCGCCGAACTGCTCGACTTCAAACGCCGCAACGAGGACCCACGCTACCGTTTCGACGTGATGACCCAGGAGGCTCTGATCGTGGGCAACGCCCCCGTCAGCTCGTTCATCGCCGCGGCCCTGCGGCTGGCGCTCAACCCCGACGACTCGCTCTCGCGCGCCGTCTACAACCACTACCTCGGCCGCCCGTTCGACCGGCCGCTCGACGATTCGGAACGCGATTTTTTCCGCTCGGTGCGGCTCCTGTCGCCCGAGGAGGCGTTCGAGCGGATCGTCATGCGGCACGCCCTGCAAGGCGACCGTCGGCAGACGGCCTACCTCCAGGCCATCCACGAGCAGATCATCTCGTTCTGCGCGACGAAAATCGCCGACATAGCGCTGTTCCTCCGCTGGTGGGAGGAGACGGGCAAAAACCGCTCGCTGTCGGTCGAGGAGAGCGCCACGACGGTCGAGATCACCACCATCCACAAGGCCAAGGGGCTTGAAAAGCGGGCCGTGCTCATCCCCTACTGCTCGTGGTCGCCGGACCCCAAGTCGAGCGGCACGGTGCAGAACATCGTCTGGGCCGAGGCCCGCGGCGACGGGGCCGAAGCGATCGGCCGCTTCCCGGTGAGGTACAAGAAGGCGATGGCCGAATCGGGCTTCTCGTCGGAGTACTACCGCGAGCTGGTCTACGCCCACGTCGACAACGTCAACCTGCTGTACGTGGCCCTCACGCGCGCCGCCGAGTCGCTGCACGTCTTCATCCCGCAGAAGGGCGGCCGCACGGTCGGGGGGCTGCTGCTCCAGAGCATCGCAACCGACGGCGACAAGGCCCTGCTGGGCGACTTCGAAGGCCGCTGCACCATCGACGAAGCGGGCGAACACTTCGCTTTCGGGGAGTTCGCGGGCCCCGTCGCGGGCGGTTCGAAACACTCCGAGGCCGAGCACGTCATTCTGGAGGAGTACCCCACGGCGCAGGCTGACCTGCGGCTGCGGCTCCCCTCGCAACGCTATTTCGAGGACGGCGGCGAGGTCGAGCTCTCGCCCCGGAACCTCGGCATCCTGATGCACAGGGCCTTCGAGCAGGCCGACGACGAGGCCGGAATCCACGAGGCCGTGCGCGGCATGCAGGCCGACGGCACGCTGTCCGAAGCCGATGCCGCGACCCTGCGGCAGATGATCGCCCGGGCCTTGGAACACCCCGAGGTGCGCGAATGGTTCGGCGGAGGCTGGGAGCGCGTGCGCAACGAAAACGAAATCATCATCCCCGGCAGAGGGTCGACGCGGCGTCCCGACCGCGTGATGATCGACGGACGCCGGGTCGTCGTCGTCGACTACAAGTTCGGCCTGCGCGACGCCGAACGCCACCGCCGGCAGATGCGCGAATACCTCCGCCTGCTGGGCGAAATGGGTTATGCCCCGGCCGAGGGGTATCTGTGGTATGTGAAACTGGGTAAAATCGAAAAAGTGGAGCCATGAGAAGCATTCTCCGAAGCCTTCCCGCCGCATTCCGCCGCCGGGGTCTCCGCATCGCCGCGACCCTCGTGCTGCGCGCCGTGCTGAACCTGGCGGGACTCGCGGCCCTGCTGCCGGTGCTGACGCTGGTGCTCGACCCCGCGGGATTCGAGGGCGACGGGCCGCTGGCGACGGTCTACGTCTGGTCGGGCGTCGCTTCGCCGCACACGTTCGCACTCGCGGTCTGCGGGGCCGTCGTGGGGTTCATCGTCCTCAAATGCGGCGTCAACTTCCTGCTGGCACGCGCCGAACGCCGCTACATCTACGACCTCTACCGCACCCTTTCGCGCCGCCTCTACATCGCCTACCACGACCGGGGTCTGGCCTTCATCAACAATTCGAACTCCTCGGTGCTGGCGCGCAACGTCAACGTCGTCTGCCTGGCATTCGCCGCCGGGGTCCTGCGCCCCGCCGCCGCGATGATCGCCGAGGCGATGCTCTTCGTCCTGCTGTTCGCCTCGCTGGCTCTCTACACGCCCCTCGCGGCGCTGCTCTCCGTCGTGATCTTCCTCCCCGCGGTGTGGCTCTACTACGCGCTGGTCCGCAACCGCATCAACCGTTACGGCGAACAGGAGAACCGCGCCCAGCGCGAGAAGTCGCGCCTCGTGGCCGAGACCTTCCGGGGATACGCCGACATCGAGTTGAGCGACGCCTTCCCGGGGATGCTCCGCGCCTTCGACCGCACGATGGACGAAGTGGTGCGCACCCGCTCGCGCGAGGCCGACATCGGCCAGCTGCCCCAACTCTTCACCGAGATCGGGCTTGCCGTGGGCATGGCCCTGCTGGCGGCCGTGAGCTTCGGCGGCGGGCAGTCGCAGCTGCTGTTCGGCGTCTTCGCCGTGGCGGCCCTGCGGCTGATGCCCTCCGTGCGCGGCATCATGTCGGGCTGGGCCACGATCCGCTACAACCGCTACACCATCCCCATCCTGCGCGAAGCGGCCCTCCACGAGCCGGCCTCCGCGCACCCCGAGGTCCCGACGCGCGAAACGCTGCCTTTCGAGCGCGAAATCTCGGTCCGCAACCTCTCGTTCCGCTTCACCGAAGAGAGCCGGGAACTTTTCCACGGCCTCACGCTCACCATCCGCAAGGGCGAACGCATCGGCATCCGCGGAGCGTCGGGCGCAGGCAAGACCACCCTTTTCAACCTCCTGCTGGGCCTTTACGAACCCACGTCGGGAGAAATCGCCGTCGACGGCACGCCCCTCACCGCCGCAAACCGCCGGGCATGGCAGAACCGCATCGGCTATGTCTCGCAGCGTCTGTTCCTCACCGACGGAACATTCGCGGCCAACGTCGCACCGGGCGTCCCGGACGCCGAAATCGACCGCAGGCGGGTCACCGAAGCCCTCGAAGCGGCCCAGCTGGGCGAATTCATCGCTTCGCTGCCCCTGGGGATCGACACCCCCGTCGGCGAATGCGGCAGCCGCCTCTCGGGCGGACAGCGGCAGCGCATCGGCATCGCACGCGCCCTCTACCGCCGCGCCGACGTGCTTTTCTTCGACGAGGCGACCTCGGCGCTCGACAGCCGCACCGAAGGGGAGATCAACCGTTCGATCGCCGCGATCGCCGCGCGGAATCCGGGCCTTACGCTGCTGGTGATCGCCCACCGCGAAACCTCGCTCGAATACTGCGACCGAATCATAACGCTGGAAAAATAAGATGAAGAACCGGAAGCCGTCCCTTATTCCCATCTGCCAGCCGCGACCCACTCCCAGCGAGGGAGAGGACCTACGATTCACCCGGCTCGTACGGCAGAGTATATCCTTGCACCGCCGGCGCGAAAAAAAAAGAACGCTAACAACCGCTTTATGAATTATACGATCGCCAATATCCGCGTCTCCCTGCCCGACGCCTGCACGGGAGAGCATTTCACCCGGGCCCTGCGCCCGTTCCTGACACTCGGCGCCGGCCCTGCGGACCTCGCGCTGGAAATCGTCCCCCGGATTCCGGCCGAAGCCGATTACCGCGAACTCGACAGCTTCGAGTTTCCCGACGCCGACGCCGACTGCCGTTTCGGGACCGACGCGGCGGGCTACCTGCTCGAAATGACGCCCCGCGACGGCAGCGCCCCGGCCCGCTACCGCATGGCCTACGGCGCGGCGGCGGCCCGGAGCGACATCACCCCCGGACACAATCCCGCGCTGTTCCGGTTCGGGGTCTGGATTCTTTTCAACATCGCGGCGCTGCCCCTCGGAGCCGTGGCCTTCCACTCCTCGGTGATCCGCTACCGCGGCCGGGGAGTGCTGTTCCTCGGCGAATCGGGAACAGGCAAAAGCACCCACACGCGGCTGTGGCGGGAGCATATCCCGGGTGCGGAACTGCTCAACGACGACAGTCCGATCATCCGGGCCACGGACAGCGAAGCCCTCGTCCACGGATCGCCGTGGAGCGGCAAAACGCCCTGCTACCGCAACGAGAGCTGCCCGATAGCCGCCGTCGTACGGCTCTCGCAAGCCCCGTACAACCGCATCCGCCGCCTGCGGCCGATCGAGTCCATCGGAGCGTTGCTCCCCTCCGCACCCCCGGCCTTCGCCCGCGACGAACGGCTTTCGGACGACACCTGCGGCCTGCTCTCCCGGCTGATCGCACAGGTTCCCGTCTACCACCTGGAGTGCCTGCCCGACGCGGCGGCGGCGCAGCTCGCCTGCCGAACGGTTTTCAACGACGCGACGCTATGATCCTGCTCCCCAACCAACTCTTCTTCGCCGAGGTCGAGGCGATGCTCGCCGAAGGCCGCGAGGTTCAGATCCGCATGAAGGGCCACAGCATGCGGCCCCTGCTGCGCAGCGAGCGCGACCAGGTCGTGCTGACGCCCTGCACCGACCCCGCGCGCCTGCGACCGGGCGACGTGGTGCTGTTCCGCTGCTGCGGCCGCCACATCCTCCACCGCATCGTCCGCCGCGACGGCGACCGCCTCACACTCGCGGGCGACGGGAACTACCGCATCACGGAACAGTGCACGACACGCGACGTCGCCGGCATCGCCGTCCGGGTCATCCGCGCCTCGGGCCGCGTCGTCGGCTGCGACTCCCCCGGCTGGCGGCTCCGATCGCGCCTCTGGCTCGCGATCCCGCCCTGGCTGCGGCGGCAGGTGCTGCGCGTGCTCTGGCATTCGGGCTGGAAATGAAAAAGGCAGGGCTTTCGACAGCCCTGCTTTTTTACGGCAGCCCACGGAAGAGACCGGGAGAGAAAATCCCCGGACGGGTAACGCCGGAGTGCGTCCCGTCCGGGGATTTCGAGGGATGTGCGGAAATATCCGCCGTGGTTCCTGCGGAGAGCCGCAAATGGCAACAAAAAAACAGACCGGATCGCTCCGGTCTGTTTTCATATAAATCGGCCTGGACTATTCGCCCAGAGCGAACCGCTTGTAAGCCACGACCGTGGCATCCTTGTCGGCCTTGTGGATGTAGTCGGCGATCGACTCCTTCTCGCCTACCACCGGCTGGGCCAGCAGCGTGTTCTCCTCGAAGAACTTGCGCATCTTGCCTTCGGCGATCTTCTCCAGAATGGCCTCGGGTTTGTTGGCGTTCTTGGGGTCCTGCTTCATGGCCTCCACGGCGATCTTGCGCTCGTGCTCCACAACCTCTGCGGGGCAGTCCGCCTCCGAGATCGAAACGGGAGCCATGGCCGTAGCCTGCATGGTCACGGTGTGTGCGACCTCGGCGGGAATCTCCTTGTTGAAGCCCAGGATCGTACCCAGCTTCTTGTTGAAGTGCACGTAAGCGGCGCAGTAGGGAGCCTCGATGCGGCCGTAGTAAGCCAGCTCGATCTTCTCGCCCGTCTGACCCGATTTCTCGGTCACCATCTCCTCGACGGTGCGGCCCTCTGCGTTTTTCGCAGCCATCAGCGCATCGCGGTCGGCAGCGTCGTTCTTCACGGCGACCTCCAGCATGGCCTCGGCCGAAGCCGAATACTCGGAGTTCTGGGCCACGAAGTCGGTCTCGCACGCCAGGCAGAGGATGTAAGCCTTCTGGCCTACGATCTTCGTAACGACGACACCCTCGGTAGCGGTGCGGTCGGCGCGCTTGGCGACGATGAGCTTACCTTTCTCGCGGATAATGTCCTGAGCGCGGGCAAAATCACCTTCAGCTTCGATGAGGGCCTTCTTGCAGTCCATCATACCGGCGCCGGTCATCTTGCGGAGCTTCATTACATCAGCAGCTTTGATTTCCATAATCTTGTCCTTTCTCTATAAGGTTCGTAAATACAATTATTCTGCCTTTTCCTCGGCGGTCTCGGCTGCTTCAGCAACAACTTCGGCTGCTTCTGCGGGAGCGGCAGCAGGCTCCTCGTAGGGAGTCTCGACAGCGGCGACAACCTCTGCCACGGCAGCCTCCTCGGCATCAATCGCAGCCTTCACGGCCTTCTTGATGCGGGGCTTGCCCTCCTTCTTAACGGTTGCACCCTCGGCGTCAGCCTCCTGTGCCTCCTTCTCCTTTTCGAGCTTGCGCTCCTCGGTGCCCTCGGCGATAGCGGCGCACATGGCTTCGAGAACCACGGCGATCGACTTGGTGGCATCGTCATTTGCAGGGATAACGTAATCAATGTCGGTCGGATCACAACAAGTGTCTACCATTGCAAATAC
>ENA-UEYL01000952-UEYL01000952.1-human-gut-metagenome-genome-assembly--contig:-NODE-952-length-26749-cov-3.669766_pt1 | contig 26749 bp, 41 predicted proteins | sample MGYA00242941_ERZ507946 | MGnify/ENA primary metagenome ERZ507946 (study PRJEB26167, sample SAMN06115482) | human gut metagenome | host: Homo sapiens | place: China:Guizhou | collected 2015-03-11...
CACCACTCCTGTCGAATCAGTCTGGGTTCAGTATACCATAATTCGTATGGAATGTATAGGGAGCAAAATCAGGGAAGCCCTTATCCAGCTCCCAGACTTCACTCAGTCCGGAAAAGGGGAGGGAATCAGGTTTCGGGTCGGTTGTTCTCGCCCCAGACACAAAGCTGATCCAGTACTGCCATCAGGGATTTGCCCCGCTCACTCAGAGCGTACTCCACTTTGGGCGGGATCTGGGGGTATTCTTCCCGGTGGACCAACTGGTCGGCCTCCAGCTCCTTGAGTGTGGAGCTGAGGGTTTTGTAGGAGATTTCCCCAATATACTTTTTCATCTCATTGAAGCGGACCACCCCAAAGCTCATGAGGGTATAGAGAATGGTCATTTTATATTTGCCGTTGATCAGAGACAAGGTGTAGCTGAATCCTGTATCCGCCAGGTTTGCATTGGAAATGCAGGTTTTATAGGCATCTGCGTTCTTCATAAACACTTTCCTTTCGGTAAGTATCGAACCTCAATGCAAGTACCGCACTTTCATGTGCGTACTTGTTCTTTCTCCTGTTCTTGCTATGATTGTAGCATCAACAGGGGAGAGCGTCAATCTCCCCGCATTGGGAGGTACCATCATGAGCAAGAAAATCGTTGTGATTACAGGCAGTCCCCGGAAAAACGGCAACAGCTTTGCCATGACAGACAGCTTCATCCGGGCGGCGGAGGAAAAGGGACATACCGTCACCCGCTTTGATGCGGCCATGATGAAGATCGGCGGCTGTCATGCCTGTGAGACCTGCTTCAAAACCGGGAAAGCATGTTCCTTTGATGATGATTTCAACATCATTGCGCCGGCAGTCCTGGATGCGGATGTCATCGTTTTTACGATGCCGGTCTACTGGTACTCCATTCCGGCCCAGATCAAGGGCGTCATCGACCGCATGTATTCCCTGGTGGTGGGCGGAAAGGACATTGCCGGGAAAGCGTGCGCCCTGATTGCCTGCTGTGAGGAGGACGATCTCTCGGTTCTGGACGGAGTGCGCATTCCCGTGGAGCGGACCGCCGCGCTGAACAAGTGGAAAATGGTAGGCGAAGTGCTGATTCCCGGAGTTTTAAACCCGGGCGATATTGCTAAGACGGACGGCTGCCGGCAGGCCGCCGCGCTGGCCGATAGGATCTGAGATATAACGGGGGGCCGCGGCATTGATGCTGTACTTGACCGATTGCAATGGTCGAATGAGCATCTTCAGCGGTCAGGCGCAGCGGCAGGGAAGGCGAGCTTCCCTGCCGCTGCGTCGTGGACATCTGGCAAGGTGTGCGCGGAATGATTCCCGGATGCTTTATGGCACCGGGCAGACAGCGCTTTCCAAGCATGCGGAGAGCTAACAAAGCGGTGCAGTCCTCCATTCCGTCCGGCTGCCAATGGCGTTCCCGATGTTGATGTGTTATAATGTCAATAGTGTGTGGAACGAGGGGGCATGTGTTATGGCCATTGAGAATGGCGAATGGGTCATGCGGGGACTCCGCTGGGACGACCCGTACCGCATCCGCAGCTGGCAGGAGCTGATCCATTGGATCGATGAGATTGGATTCCTGCCCCTCTTTCGAAATGAGATTGACGGATTTTCCGCCGAGGAGCATACGTCCGACCGGTACTGGTGGAGCGGAGATCCGGAGCAGGATCCCTGGGAGTGGCGGCAGTTCATTGCCCGCAGCGGGCAGGTGGCCTACGGTAAGTTTTTTGGGAAAAAGGCCGGATTTATCTCCAAGGCGTGGTTTCCGCAGTTTGCCAACTGGCGGCGGGATGGTTACGATTTCGACAGCCGCTGGGATGAGGGACTGGTCAGCCTGCGCAAGAAGCGCGTGATGGACCAGTTTGCTGTCAAGGATGAGCTGTACGCCTTTGAACTCAAACGCCTGGCCGGATTCGGCAAGGAGGGCGAAAAGAACTTTGAGGGAACGGTTACGGATCTCCAGATGGGCGGGTACCTGCTGATTCGGGACTTTCGGCAGCGTCTCAATAAAAAGGGGCAGCCCTACGGGTGGCCCATCAGTATCTACGCCACTCCGGAAGCCTTGTGGGGCTATGAACACATTGCCTCGGCCTACGCCGAAGAGCCTGCGCAGTCCGGAACGCGGATCTATGAGCAGGTACGGAAGAATTTCCCGGCAGCTACGGAGACTGCGCTCCATGCGGTGCTGGGATGGAAGAGATAAAAACGCGACGCTTATCGAAATAAATTCCAGAATGTTCCCCATAGAATCAATGGAAAAAGGAGGCTTGTATGAAACGAGTCCGAATCACGGTTCTGAAAACCACCTTGGACCGGGAGTTAGCCGCAGAGTATGGCGCGGAGGGACTGACCGCCTGCCCCATGCTGAAAGCCGGTCAGGTGTTTTATGCCGACTATGCAAAGCCGGACGGCATGTGTGACGAGGCCTGGAAGGCGATCTATCAGTATGTGTTTGCCCTGGCCCACGGAGCGGAAACGGAACTGTTTTATTACGGTGACTGGATCCGCAAGCCCGGCGTAGCGATTTGCAGCTGCAACGACGGCCTGCGTCCGGTAATCTTCAAGCTGGAAGCGACGGATGCGGTTTCCCAAATGGAGGATACCCCGGTGCGGTGACCACGTCGCCGCAGCCGCTGCAGCATCTTTTAGAAAGGAATCCTGATCATGCGCATTCTCATGCTGGGCAACAGCTTTACCGCTGCCAACAACCTGCCCCGGAAGCTGGCTGGACTGACCGGCGGGGAGGTGGTCTCCCACACCCGGGGCGGGGCGCGGCTGTCGGAGCATCGAAATCCAGATACCAAACTGGGTGAGCGCACCCAGGCGGCACTTGCCCATGAGAAATGGGACTATGTGGTCCTCCAGGAGATGAGCCATGGACCGATCACCGCGCCCAAGCGCTTTTTTTCCAGCGTGGAGCAGCTCTGCAGGCAGATCCGGGAGCAGGGGGCAGTTCCCATTCTCTATGCTACCTGGGCCTACCGGAAGGACAGCGCCAAGCTGCGTGTCAAGGGCTGGGACTATGATGAAATGGCCCGCGGGCTGTCCGAGGCATATCATAAGGCCGCCCGGGAAAACCACGCCCTGATTGCCGATGTGGGGCAGCGCTTTTATGAATTGTCCGAGACCCAAGACCTGTACGCGGGCGACGGGGTCCACCCCAATGAACGGGGGTCCCGCCTTGCCGCCAAGACCATTGCGGCAGCCATTCAGAACAATAAGGAGAACCTGCTATGATTCGAGAGATCTGCAAAGACGAAGCGTTTCTGGCCCAGAAGGCGGAACCGGCTGTGCCGGAGGATATTCAGATTGCCGCCGATCTGCTGGAGACCCTGGAGCACCACAAGGACGGCTGCGTAGGCATGGCGGCCAATATGATCGGGGTCAACAAGCGGATCATTGCTTTTGACAACGAGGGCACCTACATGGTCATGTTCAATCCGGAGATTGTCAAAAAGTCCGGACCTTATGACGCGGAGGAAGGGTGCCTTTCCCTGACCGGCATTCGCCCGGCCAAGCGGTGGAAGTCCATCAAGGTGCGCTGGCAGAATGAGAAGTTTCAGGAGCGGCTCAAGACCTTTACGGGGTGGACGGCCCAGATCATCCAGCACGAGATCGACCACTGCGAGGGAATCATCATATGAAAAAATGCCGGATTACGGTCATGCGGATAACGCAGTACGAGGACCTCATGGCCCAATATGAAAATCCCATCTCCCACGCCTGCGACATGAAGGTGGGGCAGGTCTTCATTGCCAACGGCTGGACCAAGCCCAAGGGCTTTTGCCAGAGTGCCTGGGACACCCTCTCGCCCTTTGTGCTGGCCCTGAGCCACGGTGCGGAGAACTTTTACGACGGCTGGATGCAGAATCCCAAGTCCGCCATGCTCTCCTGCAACGACGGCTTCCGTCCCGTGAGCTTTCTGGTGGAAGCCCTAGACGAGGATGCGGACTGAGGAGGAACGAATATGTTTGAAAACAAAGTCGCCGTGGTCACCGGAGGTGCCAAAGGCATCGGAAAAGCCATTGCCGGGGAATTCCGAAAGGCCGGAGCACATGTGTGTGTCATCGACCTGCTGCCCAATGCGTACTACCAGGGGGATCTGGCGGATCAGGCGGTCCTGGAGGCGTTTGCCCGTAAGGTGATTGCCGACTATGGCCATGTGGACTACCTCATCAACAACGCCCTGCCTTTGATGAAGGGTATCGACGCGTGCAGCTATGAAGAGTTCAACTACGCCCTGCGGGTAGGGGTTACCGCGCCGTTTTATCTTACCAAACTGTTTGCGCCCCACTTTGCCCCCGGCGCGGCCATCGTGAATATCTCCTCCTCCCGGGACCGGATGAGCCAGCCCCAGACCGAGAGCTACACGGCGGCCAAGGGCGGGATCTCCGCCCTGACCCATGCCCTGGCGGTGAGTCTGGCCGGCCGGGTGCGGGTGAACGCCATCGCTCCCGGCTGGATTGACACCGACTACACGGTCTATGAGGGGCCGGACGCGGTCCAGCAGCCCGCCGGCCGGGTGGGCAATCCCATGGACATTGCCAACATGGTGCTCTACCTCTGCTCGGACAAGGCGGGCTTCATCACCGGGGAGAACATCTGCATCGACGGCGGGATGACCCGCCAGATGATTTACCACAACGACTTCGGCTGGACTCTGCAAGGAGGGAATCCTACATGAAAACGGTCATTTGCTATTACTCCCGGCACCACGGAAACACCCGGAAGGTGCTGGAGGCCATGGCGGAAGAGGGAGCGGTCGACCTCGTGGATGTGACCACCCGCCAGAGCGTCCGGCTGGAGGAATATGACTGCATCGGGTTCGCCTCCGGGATTTACGGGTTTGAATTTCAAAAAGCTGTGGTGGAATTTGCCCGGCAGTATTTGCCCCAGGGAAAACCGGTGTTCTTCGTCTATACCTACGGCGCAGCCAAGGGAACCGGGGCCAAAGCCCTCACGGAGATTGCCGGGGAGAAAGGCTGCCCGGTGCTGGGGGAGTTCTCCTGCCGCGGCTATGACACCTTCGGCCCCTTCAAGCTCATGGGCGGAATCGCCAAGGGCCACCCGGATGCACAGGATCTGGAAAACGCCCGCAGTTTTTTCCGCCGGATACAAGACTCCATGCGCTGAAGATCTGCAAAAGCCCGCCGGAAGGCGGGCTTTTTTCGTGCAGAAGCTGACGGGGGAAACCGGGCAGAAAAGATGATGCTTTCAGCGGACTGGAAAATCTGCTATACTGGGGAGGAGAAAAATCGGAGGACAGGAGGTCACTTGATGTTTGGACCGAACCCGGATGCCGTGCATCCCAATGAGCAGATCCCCAGCGTCTGCTATATTAAGAATGTGATTACCCGCCCCAATATTGAGGTGGGGGTGTATACTTATTATGACGATGCGGCCACCGGCGGGGAGGATTTTGAGGCCCATGTGACCCATCACTATGAGTTTTTGGGCGATCGGCTCATCATCGGAAAATTCTGCGCCATCGGCAAGGGCGTGGAGTTTGTGATGAACGGCGCCAATCACCGTATGGCCTCCGTTACCACGTATCCCTTCAATATCTTCGCCCACGGTTGGGAGAAGTGCACCCCCGCACTGGACGAGCTGCCCCTCAAGGGCGATACGGTGGTGGGCAACGATGTGTGGATGGGCCAGTATGTTACTGTCTTGCCCGGCGTTCATATCGGCGACGGGGCCATCATCGGGGCGAATTCCGTGGTGTCCGGCGACATCCCGCCCTACACCATTGCGGCGGGAAATCCCTGCCGTGTGATCCGGCCCCGGTTTGACCGGGAACTGACGGATTATCTGCTCAAACTCCGGTGGTGGGATTGGGAGCCGGAGAAAATTTTTGATAATCTGGAGGCTCTGTGCAGCGGGGATCTGGAGCAGATCCGCCGTATCGAGCCGTGATGGGAGGAACCTGTATGAAGCTTGCCATTCTTTCCGATACCCATGGCCTGCTGCGGCCTGCGGTGCTGGAATATCTGAAAACGGCCGACGCCATCATTCACGGCGGCGACATCAACAAGCCGGAGATTGCAGAGCAGCTGCGGCAATATGCGCCGCTGTACATTGTCCGGGGCAACAATGACCGCGGGGAATGGGCGGAGACGATCCCCCACGATCTCACCGTGACTTTGGAAGGCGTGACCTTTGCCGTGGTCCACAACAAAAAGGAACTTCCCGCAGATCTGACCGGTGTGGATGTGGCGGTGTTCGGTCACTCTCACAAGTATGTGCAGGAGAAAAAGGACGGTGTGCTGTGGCTCAATCCCGGTTCCTGCGGCCCCCGGCGGTTCCACCAGGAGATCACCATGATGATGGCGGACCTCACAGACGGACAGCTCCAGGTGGAGCAGATTTCCCTTCCCCACGAGGTGAAGTGATGGAACTGGGAATGACGTTTCCTCTCCAGCGATTTGTGAAGAGGAAAACGCCGGCCTGCGGCGTGGAGCCGGACCGGCGTTTTTGCTGGGATCTGCATGTCATCGACCTGCGGGGGCGCAAGTGTCTGCTGGCGGTTCACTGTCACAGCCGGTATACGTTCCTTCGCTATGATGTGGCGCCTGTGCAGTGGGCAGACCTTCCGGGACTGTTTCGGGAGGGATTGACCGAGAGCCTCGCCGCCGCGGGGTTTGCGGCAGGGCAGATCGAAGACTACCTGCGGCGGGCGGGAAGCATTCAGGTTACCCGCACCCACGGACGCCGGGAGGTGGCATTCCTCAACCGGGCCTGGGAGGATGTGCTGACAATGGATCTGTGTCTGGACACCGACCATCAGGCGCAGCCCCTGCTGGACCACGCAGTCAACACCCGGCCGGGGCGGTGCGTGGGCTTTGCGGGGCTGGGAACCGGATTGGATCGGATTGCGGCCTCCCTATGATTACGAAAAATAATCAATCCCAATCGGTGTAGTGATCATATCCACTTTGTCTGCTCTCCAGGCTGGACACGCGGCCGAATGCGTTGACCTCTACCTCATACCGCATGTCATCCTTCACGATATCAAAGCTGTATTCGTTCCAGAGCCCTTCCCGGTCAATTTCCTGAGCGACGACCTCTCCGCCGCCTGCAGCAGCCAGGGCGGTTTCCCGGGCCTGCGTCACATCCGCCCGCAGCATCAGAGATCCGGTCAAGCCGGCCGCCAGCACCACGACGGCAGCGATTCCGATGATGAGTACAGTGCGAACCGTTTTGCTCAGATTTTTGAACATGGTAAAATTCCTCCGTTTCAAGCGTATGGTTTGATCCTTCTTGTTTGGATAACGCGTGAAGCAGCGTATTTATTGCAGGAGATGAGAAAAATTTTTCGACGAGAGGAATGGCTGTTCAATATAGAGCACAAATACATGGCTGCGATATGAAATGCATGAAAGGCAGGAACATGAAAACACAACCATTTCAAATCGGCATGATTCCCGCGGTTTTATATGGAGAATCTGCCGAGCAAGGATATCTATTTCTCCATGGACAGATGGGCTGCAAGGAGGAGGCCGAGGCCTTCGCTCAGGTAGTCTGCCCCAAGGGATACCAGGTGCTCTCCATCGACCTGCCCGGTCATGGAGCGCGTCAGAACCGGGGAGAGGAACTGCTCCCCTGGACAGCGGTCCCGGATATTCAGGCGGCAGTGGATTGGGCAAAGCAGCACTGGAGCACGGTTTCCCTCCGGGCCAACAGCATCGGGGCGTACTTTGCCATGCTGACCGTTACCGCACCGGAACGGGCTTTGCTGGTTTCTCCTGTTTTGGACATGGAGGGCTTGATTCAGACCATGATGGGCTGGGCAGGGGTCACGGAGGACCAGCTGCGGGAACAGGGAGAGGTCGCCACATCCTTTGGGCAGACCCTGTCCTGGAAGTACCTTTGCTGGGTGCGGGAGCATCCGGTCTGTCACTGGAGCTGTCCTGTCCGCATTCTCTGCGGAAGCGGGGATCCGATGACCGCCCGGGGGACGGTGGAAGAATATGTCCGGCAGCACAATGCCGCGCTTACGGTGATGGAGGGCGGAGAACACTGGTTCCATACACCCCAACAGCTGGCGGTATTACGAGAATGGGAGGAACGGGAAAGTTGAACGGAGAAGAATGCCTGATTTGCAAGGCACCTTTGGAATACCTGACGCAGGAGCAGGAAATGGAGTGCGCCATCTGCCATCGGAAGGAGCGCAGCAAGACCCGCTGCGTGAACGGACACTATGTATGCAGCGACTGCCACACCCAGGGAATGGACAGCATTTTCGGATTGTGCCTTTCGGAGACTTCCGCTGACCCGGTGGCCATCGTCCGCCGGATGATGGATCTGCCCTTTTGCCATATGCACGGCCCGGAGCACCATGTGATGGTAGGGGCGGCACTGCTGACCGCCTATCGGAATGCAGGCGGCACGCTGGATCTGGAGGCGGCCCTTCGGGAGATATACAGCCGGGGCAAAGAGGTCCCCGGCGGCGCCTGCGGTTTCTGGGGTGCCTGCGGGGCGGGCATCAGCGCGGGGCAGTTCGTGGCCATCGCCACAAACTCCACGCCCCTGGCCCGGGAGCCCTGGGGGCTGAGCAATCAAATGACTGCCCGGGCGTTGGAGAGCATCGGCAAGGCAGGCGGTCCCCGGTGCTGCAAACGGGATTCCTTTTTGGCAATCCTTGCCGCCGTGGAGTTTGCCCGGGAGCATCTGGGGGTGGAGATGGAGCGGACGGTCCCGGTTTGCTCCTACAGTGCACAGAACAACCAGTGCATCGGCAAGCGCTGTCCCTTTTCCGCGGCAGGTCACAAAAAGCCCACGGTGGCTTTTCTTTGTGTACACAATTCCTGCCGAAGCCAGATTGCGGAGGCCCTGGGCAAACAGCTGGCCGGCGATGTGTTCGACAGCGTTTCCGCCGGTGCCGAACCGGGCCCCCGGATCAATCCCGATGCGGTGCGATTGATGAAGCAGGTCTACGGCATTGATATGGAGCAGACCCAGTACAATAAGCCCCTCGACCAACTGCCGGATGTGGATATCGTGGTTACCATGGGCTGCAATGTGCAATGTCCCACCATGCCCTGTTCCCATCGGGAGGATTGGGGACTGGACGATCCCAGCGGCAGGGAGGACGGCGTGTTCCTTGCGGTCATGGCCCGGATTGAGGAAAAGGTACTGGACCTCAAGCGGCGCATCCAGATGGGCGAGCTGGGATGATTTGAACCCCCGGAGCTTCTGCTTTTTCAGAAGTTCCGGGGGTCCTTTTATGCTTCCGGGGATTGCTCCAGTTCTCTTTCAATGAGAGAAAGGGCGATGGTAAAGGCCTGGATACGGCGTTTGGCCAGAGTGATCTGAGATTTGCAGCGGACAGGATCTTTTCCCTCCAGGGTCTTGATCGTTTCCCGCAGCTTGTGCAGGGTGGAGTCAATCTGCCGTTCGGCCTCCAACAGTTCTTCCTTGGAATAGGTCATGCTCTGCCTCCTGAATGATGAAATTCACTCGCCCCGGTACTGCCGGATTCCAAACCAGACCGTACAGCACAAGGCCGCAAAGGCCGCACCCAGGCAGGGGAAGTAAATGCTTCGGGGAAGCTGGTCCACAGCGGGGTGGCTCAGCACACACAAGACGCCAAAGCCACAGCAGATCAGGCCACTGAGCAGGATGTAAAAGGGCTTTCGGTTCTCCGTCCCCTCCACTCCGGCACCTTGCTCCCGACGCTCCAGCTGACGCAGCAGCAGTTCCTGGTCCTCCATCCCCTTCGCCAGAAAATAGGTACGGCGAATGATCTGCCGGTTGGGGTGGCGGACCCGGCAGACCAGGGCGTAGTGGGACGGGTTTTCCTTCATCCGCTCCACCCGCAGAATCTCATCCGCCCCGGCGGGTATCCCGGGTGCTTTTGCCAGTGTCCGCAGAAAGCTTTGGGTCTCCAGCGTCCCTTCCGCATAGGAAATGACATTCCCGCCATGGTAGGACAGCCGTCTGGCATCCATGGCAAAAAGCCGGTCCTCCTCCGTAAGAAAGAAGACAGTGGCATCCCCCACGTCCCGGCGGCCCAGCCTCACCGCCAACAGGACGCCCAGTGCTGTGATCCCAACGCAGAGAATCACGGAAAATACCTCCGCCGGCCAGCCCATGGCAAAGCCCAGCACCGTCCCGCCGCCAACCAGCGCCAGAACCAGGACCGCAATTCCCAAAATACCGCCCAGCGTGCGCAGTCCGTACCGGCTTTTTCGTTGGGTTTCCCGGTACATCCAGATCTGTTTGAGCATCATGACCCGCTCCTCTCTCCCTTTCGGAATGCGATGATTCCTACCCTTCCTCCAGCAGCAGCGTCTGCCGCGAGGCGCAGCCCAGCTCCTTGAAGTCGGAGAACAGGCAGTCGATGCGGGTAGGCCGGACCCGAATCAGGTGCATGGGACTGGGCAGCTTGCGCAGGGCGTCCAAAGGGATTTTCTTCCATGCGGCGTGGGCATTGTATGCTTCGCTGAACGGTTCCACCAGCTCCGCCAACCCCATGACCTGCATTCCATGGAGCGTTCCAAACCCCTCATACCGGTCAAAGATGGCCAGACACACATGGGGGTTCTTCTCAAGGCCGATGAATTTCTTTCCGCCCTCGCTGAACATCCAGAAACAGCTGTCGTGCCAGCCATACTCGATGGGGGTACAGCGCACGTAGTCCCCGGTTCCGGTGGCCAGGGCGCAGGTGTTATGGGACTGGATATACGTCTCCGCCATAGTCCGCAATGTGTCATGCTCCAGCTTGACGCCGGCAGCGTCCTTTTCCTCCCAGTAGCGGGCGGCGGCTTGATACTCCTCAGCTGTCATACAGATTCCTCCCAACTTCATTTTCTCCAGTATAGCACGCCGCCGGAAAAAATGGCAGGAATCCGGGCGAAAGTGATGACGTTCCTTGGTGGATTTTTTGCCGCTTGAACGGTATACTGGAGCACAGAAAGTGCAACAGCAGGAGGAAACCGTTATGAGTTTGGGAAGCAGTTTCTATCACGCGCGGAAAAAGAGCGGACTTTCACAGGAAAATGTGGCTGAAAAGCTGGGGGTCAGCCGCCAGACCATCTCCAAATGGGAGACCAATGAGACCCTGCCGGATATCCGGCAGTCCAAACGGCTGGCTATGCTCTATCATATGACCCTGGATGAGCTGATTGAGTATGACTTTGATGAGCAGCAGGCGCAGCAGATGATCGAAAGCGTCAGCGATGAGGCCCAGTCCCGGATCGACTGGAACAAGGTATGGAGCAAGAAATATCCGGTGCTGGCCACCTACCACAAAACGGTGCGCATTCAAGACTACGCCCCTGTGCTGCGGGAGATGCTGACGCAGCTGCGGGTGGACTATGGCTACAACAATACCGATGCGCTTTTGGTGCTCAAAGACATTCTGGCCCGGGTATGGAAGGGACAGATGTAAGGAACGTGAATCCGCGGCAAGGGCCATGGTCCTGTTTGGGTCATAGCACCGGAATGAGTCCGGGCTGCGCAGATCACAAGCGCATTTCCGGCCGTGTTGTTTGCCGGGGTACATTGGTGTGACGCAATACCGGCTGACTGCCGAAAAAAGTCCGGACGCGGCTGCGGCCTGCGGAAGGCCGGATTCCATCATCTCCGGTCGTTGTTCTGCGCGGTGTGCGCCTCTATTTTCGCAGGATCTGCTCCATGGATTTTCCCTTGGCCAGTTCATCGACTAGCTTGTCCAGATATCGGATTTCCCGCATCAGGGGATCTTCGATTTCCTCCACCTTGACGCCGCATACTTTGCCCGTGATGAGGATGCGGTTCGGGTTCATGGCGGGGGCGCTGCGGAAAAAGTCGCCATAGCTGGTATCGGATTGCTCCAAGCGGGCGATGTCCTCGGTGGAGTATCCGGTGAGCCAGGCGGTTACCTGGTCTACCTCTTCCCGGGTGCGTCCCTTTTTTTCGGCCTTGGTTACCAGCAGAGGGTACAGTTTGGCAAAAGACATCTGTGTTACATCCGTACGGGGCATGGTGACAACCTCCCAGCAGAATCTTGTTTACGGCGTCGCGATTCTTTCACATATTGTGCAGAGGCGCAGGGCGATCCGCTGACAGCCTTATCATAGCATGGATGGTTCTAACTGACAATCAGGGGATGGGATAGACACAGGCCGGTGCCCCTTTACCGGCAGGCGCGGCTTGCATGGGCGGGGTGTACTGCTGTGGAACACCGCTTTTCTCCATGGGAGGTATTCCATCAAGAGCATACAACAACGCAGCTGCAAGCAACTTGCTTGCGGCTGCGTTGTTTCAATAGGCTGCTTATTTTTTGCGCCTTTTCTGGCAATCACAGGATCCGAACATGCCGGAGAGGAGCCAGCCTACCAGCGCCATATAGGCCGCGGAAGTGAACGGACTGGAGGTGATGGCGCAGGAGCCGGTGGTGCAGCCTGCCAAAGTATAATAGGTGAGTCCCACCAGTCCGCCGCCCAGGGTAAACAGCGCTGGCCGCAGCCACTTCTTCATGCGCACTTTCATCTCAGAGTCCTCCCGCCAGGAACTCCTCCGCCATGTGGACTGCCGTGGCTCCGTCGGCTACTGCCGTGACCACCTGGCGCAGGGGCTTTGTCCGCACATCGCCTACGGCATAAACACCGGGGAGGTTGGTTGCGGTGGTTTCGTCCGCAATGATGTAGCCGCTGCGGTCCAGGTCCAGCTGCCCCTGCACCAGTTCGGTGGCGGGAGTTCTGCCCACACTGATGAACACGCCGTCGCAGGGAATGGTGTCCTCTTCGCCGGTATCGACGTTCTTCAGCTTGACACCGGTCAGCTTATCCTCATGAAGCAGCTCGGTGACCACGCTGTTCCAGCGAAATTCCAGATTCTCCGCCTGCATCAGAGGTTCGTGTAGATCCCGGTTGTCCCCGTATCCTTAAAAAAAGAGAACCAGAATCACCTTTTGGGCGATGCGGCTGAGCAGCATGGCGTCTGCGGCGGCGGAGTTGCCTCCGCCTACAACCACCACGGTTTTGCCCTTGTAGCGCATTCCGTCGCAGGCAGCGCAGTAGGCTACGCCGCGCCCCGTGAGGGCGGATTCATAAGGGAGACCCAGCTCCCGGGGATTGGCGCCTGTGGCCAGCACCACAGTTCTGGCATGGAAGGTGCCTTCGCTGGTTTCCAGCACCTTGGGAGAGGCGGTGAGATCCATGCGCTCCACCTGGGCATACGCGCTCTTGGCACCGAAGCGCTCTGCCTGCTGCTGCATCTTCTCCGCCAGAGTGAAGCCGTCAATCCCATCCTCGAAGCCGGGGTAATTATCGATCATTTCGGTCAGTGCCATCTGTCCGCCGGCGGAGAGTTTTTCCAGCACCAGGGTGTCCAGCCCGGCCCGGGCGGCGTAGAGGGCTGCTGTGTAGCCGCCCGGGCCGCCGCCCACCACGATCATATCATAGACATGGATCTCACGCATGGATATCGCCTCCTTACTTTGCCAGAGCTTCCTGGATGAATTGGTCGATTGCCGCTTTGGAGCCGGGGTTGACCACAGAGTCCACGGCCTTTCCGTTCTTGTACAGGATCAGCGTGGGGATGACTTCCACCCGTTCCGCCTCGGCCAGCTGGCTCTCCTCGTCAATATTGACCTTGGCTACCACCAGCCGGTCGCCGTACTCCTCGGCGATCTTTTCGTAGGCGGGGCCGATCCGGCGGCAGTAGCCGCACCAGGGAGCCCAGAAATCCACCAAAACGGGCTTGTCCCCGCGCATCATCTGCTGAAACTGTTCTTGATTCATATTGATAGCCGCCATATTGGTCAGCTCCTTTCTTTTGTTTGGCCTTAGTATATCCAAAAGTCCGGACAGGTTCTGTGACAACATCACAAAACAGCGCAAGGCTTCCAAAAAACCGTTCCCCCGGCGCAAAAGCGGCGGGAGAACGGTTTGACCAGCGTACCGGCACGAGATTGACAGCAGACGTCCTGTCCCTTATACTGAGGGCACCGTAAGGAGGAATGCGGGATGCACTTTCAGGACTATTTTCTCGTCTGGGATAAACTCGATACCGATCAGCAGAGCCGGCTTCTGGATGCGCTGCGTTTTCAAACCGTGAAGCGGGGCACGATCCTTCACAACGGGAGCTTGGACTGTACCGGGCTCCTTCTGGTAAAAGCAGGGCAGCTCCGGGCCTACATCCTCTCCAACGAGGGGCGTGAGATCACCATCTACCGTCTGTTTGACCGGGATATGTGCTTGTTTTCCGCGTCCTGTATCATGCGCTCCATTCAGTTTGAGGTCATCATCCAGGCAGAAAAGGATACAGAGCTCTGGGTCATACCGCCGGAGGTCTACCAGCGCCTCATGGAGGAATCCGCGGCTGTGGCCAACTATACCAGCGAATTGATGGCCAGCCGGTTTTCCGAGGTCATGTGGCTGATGGAGCAGGTCATGTGGAAGAGCATGGACAAGCGGGTAGCCGCCTTTTTGCTGGAGGAGGCTTCCATCGAGGGAACGGATGCGCTGAAGATCACCCATGAGGCCATTGCCAACCATCTGGGCTCCCATCGGGAGGTGATCACCCGGATGCTGCGCTATTTTCAAAGCGAGGGCATGGTGAAGCTGTCCCGGGGCATGGTGACGATCCTGGATGCAGCCAGGCTGGAGGCGCTGCGGGATTAGGAGGCGCACTGCGCGCAGTCCGTACAGTCTCCCTTGCTTTTGGCCTTGCAGATCAGCTGCGTCATGGTGCCCATGGGGCAGTAGACGCACCAGCTGCGGGGCTTGAAAAGCACCATGGTCACAAGCCCCAGTACGGTGGAGGTGAGCATGACGCTGTAAAAGCCAAAGGCGAACTGGGCAACGCCCGGATGGAATGCGGTGCCGTGGTAAGCCCAGTGCCAGGGCAGCTTGAAGGTCCACAGCAGGGTGACCACCTGCTTGAGGTCCTGGGCTCCGGCGAACACCAGATAGGTGTTCCACAGCATCAAAAAGAACATTGCAAAGAAGAAGGCCAGGAAGCCGTAACGAAAGGCCTTGCTCTTCATCCACCGGGGAATGTCTCTTTTCCGGGAAAGACCGAAACGTCCGCCCAGCAGCGAGAACAGCTGTCCCCGTCCGCAGTAGCGGTTGCAATAACCCTTTGTTCCGCGGGTAACGGAAATGATAAGGGGAATGAAGAAGCACAAAAGCCCCAGCCAGGCAAAGAGAATGTTCACAAAGCCCAGCAGGAGGTACAGGAGGGACACGATCCACAGATAGTCGTACCAGTGCTTTTTCATAGCGCCACCTCCCGGATTTCAATGATGCTGGCGGGGCACTCTCTGGCGCATTTGCCGCAGCCCACGCATTTGTCCGGCTCCACCCGGGCTGCTATGCCCCGGACGACCTGGATGGCCTGGAATGGACAGACCTTCACACAGCACCCACAGGCCACGCAGGCCCCCTGATCCACCACGGCTCTGCGCCGTTTTTTCCCTGAAATCATACAATGCCTCCCTGTGCTTGATGTGCCGAGGATAACACAGAATCTATGCGCGCTACCGTGATGAAATCACACAGGACCTGCACAGCAGGGGAGAGGGGGGCGGAAAAAATGCTTGACAAGGGCGCGTAAAACTTTATAATGAACATTGTTCATATTGAGGTGATTGCATGAATACCGTTGTCACATCGAAAGAGGAGATCCTGCGGACCAGCCGGGAGCTGATCCGGCGGGAGGGATGGTCCGCGGTCAATATCCGGTCGGTGGCGGCTGCCTGCGGGGTATCAGTGGGCTCTATCTACAATTATTTTGAGTCCAAGTCCGCTCTGGTGGGCGCCGCGGTGGAGAGTGTGTGGTGCGAGATCTTCCACCGGCCGGAGGACGGGGCTGTATTTCAGGACACCCAGGCCTGCGTTGCCTGGCTGTATGAGCGAATGGAGTATGGCTGCAGGCAGTATCCCGGCTTTTTCACCCTGCATTCTCTGGGCTTCATGGGAGAGGACAAATCCGATGGAAAACGGCGCATGCAGCAGACCTGGCAGCATATTTTGGAGGGCCTTTGCGCTGTCCTGCGGCGGGACGAGAGAATCCGGGCGGATGCCTTTACCGAACAGTTTACACCGGAAAAGTTTGCGGACATCCTGTTTTCTTTGATGCTGTCGGCGCTGCTGCGGCAGGATTACGACCCTTCGGCAGTGCTGGAGATCGTCCGCAGGACCCTCTATTGAAATTCCCACGGAACGGTGGGAATTTTCTATGGCGCAAATTGAACGCTGTTCACGAAAAAGGAGAAAGATGATGAAGGTAAAACGGAATACTCTGCTGCTTCTGGCCTGTCTGGTGTGGAGCGCGGCAGGGGTCAACATCCTGCGCATTGGCCTGCTGGCCTATCCGGCCTATCTCACGGTGCGCAATGGCCTGCTGACCATCCTGGTTTTTGCTGTGTTTCAGCGGTTCATCTTCGGAAAACTGGTGAAAAAGCATACGGCCAGGATCAGCGCTTATCTGGAGGAGCGGCACTTTTTTCTGAAATTCTTTGACGGGAAGGCCTTTGCCATCATGGCGGTCATGATGACCGGCGGTATTGGCCTGCGGTGGAGTGGCCTTGCGCCGGAGCGGTTCATCGCCGTTTTCTATACCGGACTGGGCGCTGCGCTTTTACTGGCCGGGCTGCTGTTTGGCTGCAACTACGCAAAGACGGCTGCTGCCGCAGACACCAAACAAGACACCATGGAATGAAAAGGAGCGTAAACAATGCAGGCAATTATGGAAACTGGGTTTGATATTGTCTATCTGTCCACAGTGATCACCATCGGGATCCTGATGATCCGGGGCAGCAGGGGAAATGGACAATTCCGTCTCTTCGGCTTCATGGCGGTGGTGCTGGGCGCGGGAGATGCGTTCCATCTCGTTCCCCGGGCGGTTGCCCTGTGCACCACGGGCCTGGAGAACTACACGGTCCCTCTGGGTCTTGGAAAGTGGATCACCTCCATTACCATGACGATTTTTTATGTGCTGCTCTACTATGTGTGGCGGCAGCGGTATCGTGCCCAGGGGCGCAGCGGTCTGACCGCGGCGGTATACATCCTGGCAGGTCTGCGGATCTTCCTTTGCATGATGCCCCAAAACCAGTGGCTCAGCGCCTACGCACCCCTCTCCTGGGGGATCTACCGCAACATTCCCTTCGCCCTGCTGGGCCTTTTGATGATCGTGCTGTTTTACCGCAGCGCCAGGGAGCAGGGAGACCGGGCATTCCGCTGGATGTGGCTGACCATCGTGCTGAGCTTCGGGTTTTACATCCCGGTGGTGCTGTGGGCGGATGTGGTCCCCATGATCGGGATGCTGATGATTCCCAAGACTTGCGCCTATGTTTGGACCGTGCTGATCGGATACCGGGCCATGCTGCGAAACGATACAGCGGGCAGGTGAACAGAATCGAAACAAGGGATTGATGCCGCGCCGCGGCATCAATCCCTTGTTTTTGCCTGCGTACCAAGCTGGGGGGAGTCAGTTCCAAAGATCCTTCTGAATGATATCCCGGAGGGTCTGCATGGATACGTCCACAGAGGCGATTTCGTCAGCGCAGCGCTTGAGCTCATCCCGGACGGTCTTTTCGTGGGAGATGTTCCTTTTATATTTGATCTGGTGTTCCAGTGCTGCCCAAAAGTCAATGGCAATGGTGCGCAGCTGGATCTCTGCCGGGATCTCCTGACCTGAATCGGTGTGAAAATGTAAAATGAGGTGAAGACTGCGGTATCCGTTGGGCTTGGGGTAGGCGATATAGTCCTTGGAGGCGACGATCTCAAAGGCATCCTGCGTACTGAGCCAATGGGAGATCCGGTAAACGTCATCCAGAAAGGAGCATACGACCCGTACGCCCACAGCGTCGTGGGTCCTTTCCAGGGCAGCGTGTCCGTCCGTCGGGAATCCTCGCAGTTTCAGCTTGCGGATCATGCTGTCTGGCTGTTTGATGCGGGATTTGCAGTACAGGATCGGCTCGACGCCGTCGGCGTACTCCTGGGCGGGATAGTGCTGGATCAGCTCCAGCAAAAACGCTTCCACGCGCTTTAAGTGGGGCAGCATGTCTCCGTAATACGCTTCGTAAGTCAATGCCATCATTCCTCATGGTTATAGGTTGCATAATTCTCGTCCGGGCAGCTGCGTTCAAAATGATGCTGCATGCAAAGTCTTGGCATACGGCTGGCGCCGGGACAAGCCAACTGCTTACTGGCTGGGGCGGCTTTGGCCTGCTTCTCCGGAGGTATCTCTGCCGCCTCTTCCTCCGCCGGGCGCTCCGGCCGTCCGGCCGCCGCCTTGGCCAGGATTCGTTTCCGAACCGTCGTTGGTGGTGACGCTGCCGCCGTTGTTGGTGTAGGTGCCGTCGCAGTCCAGGGCAGTGTTTCCGCTGCCGCTGCAGGTCAGATCCAGGGTCCCGCCGTTGATGGTCAGGGCACCGTTGGAATCGATGCAGTCTCCGTCAGAGACAATGACAAAATTGCCGCCGTTGATGGTGATGAAACTGTCGGAATCCCCGGAAAACGACTCCTGCTGCGGCTGTCCGCCGCCGAAGCCGGAGCTGTCCGCACCTCCGGCAGCGTTGAGTCCGTCATCCACGGAGGTGATGGTAAACGTGCCGTCGTCGATGGTCAGGGAGATGCCCTCAATGCCTTCATAGCAATAGGAGATGGCAAAGGTGCCACCCTGGATGGTGACGGCAGCGTCCGAATGGATGGCATCATCGCCGCTTTCCAGGTCAAACTCGCCGCCGGTAATGAGAATATCGCCGCCGGCATGGATAGAGTCGTCCGCTGTGTCGGTCACGAAGCTGCCGTCTGCAATGGTGATGGTACTGTCCGATTTGATGCCCTTCTGGCTCACGGAGCTGTCTTCTTCCGTGGCCTCCGTTGTGATGACCTTCACCGGCAAGGCATCTTTCTGAGTGGGAGCTGAGGAGGACGACATGGTGACGCTGGCGCTGCCCTCTCCCGTTGTGATGGTGAAAGTCCCGTCCTGGATCTGCAGGTATGCACCGGCGCTCATGCCGTCACCATCGGCTGCGATGGTAAAGGTGCCGCCTGCGATATAGAGGAACCCCAGGGAGGAGTCGTCGGTATTTTCAGCATGGATGCCGTCCTTTCCGGCGGTGATGGTGTAGCTGCCGCCTGCAATGCGCACGCTGTCTTTTCCGGAGATTCCGTGACTTGCGGCCGTGATGGAATAGGTCCCGCTGGTGAGGACCAGATCGTCCTTGGAAACGATGCCGTGGCCTGCGGCGGCGGAGATGGTCAGCGTTCCGGCGCCGTTGAGAGTCAGATCGGCCTTGGAGAAGATGACAGAATCGATATTGTTGTCGTCGATGGCCACATATTCGCCGCCGTTTGCAAGGGTGTTTTCCGAGCCTGCGGCGGTGGTGAGGAACACCTTGTCCGCTTGCAGAACATAGATGGCCGCGGAAGTGGAGCTTGTGATCTGGACATTGTCCAGCACCAGCTGGACCTTATCCGTATCCGCTGCGCTGACCACGATCATTCCGTCATCCAGCGTGCCGGAGAGAAGATAGGTGCCTTCCTCCGTGATGGTGACTGTACTGCCGGAGATCTGCACGGCGTCGGTATCGCTGGAGGCACTGTCACCGGACAGTGTGATATGGGCGCTGGCTTCTTCATCATAGCCGATCTCCATGTCCCGCTCTGTGAACATGTCGCCGGTGCTTGCCTCTGTGGTCGATTCGGTGCTTTCGACCGCGGACGATCCGGCAGCGGTATCCCTGGAGCCGGCGGAGGTGCATCCGGAAAAGATCAAAAGAACTGCCAGAAAAAGCGGCAGGATCGTATGCTTGCTCATAGAGTTCCCCCTTATAATTCACTGATGGCGGTTTCCTGCCTGGAGATGGAGATCTCCAGGTTTCCATTCCGGCAGCGCAGCTGGTCGATCATTTCCTTTTCCTTGCCGCTATTGCGCAAGGTCAGGTCGTAGGTGAGCTTGAAAAGGCTCCCCATGTTGGTGGTTTTGACCTGTGTCAGCTCGCAGGCGGAGGTATATGCTTTTAAAATGGGCTCGAAGACGTCGGTATAATCCAGATCCTCCGGGATGGTGATATGAAGGGTCTTATATAGGACGGCCCGCTTCCGGGCGCCGAAATCCAGGCGGGCATAGAGCGCACTTGCAAGGCCCAATACAATGGCGCAGAGAAATGCATACCCAAGATATCCCATGCCCACGATCAGCCCGGTGCCCATGGCCAGGAAAATGGCGCCGATCTCCTTTGCAGAGCCCGGCACGGAACGGAACCGGACCAGGCTGAAGGCACCGGCCACGGCCACGCCCGTTCCCACATTCCCGTTGACCATCATGATCACCACGCACACCACCGCCGGAAGCAGTGCCAGCGTGGCCACAAGGCTTTTGGTATACCGGGTGCGGTACATGTAAAACGCCGCCAGGATCAGCCCGATCACCAGCGCGCAGAATACGCACAGCAAAAAGTCGGACGGTGCGATCACAGTGGTCATATCCGTATCGAAAAGTCCCCGAAAAAAATCAGCAGGCATGGAAATTCCTCCTTTGTGTTGTCATGGCAGATCTGGCCATCATGCGCTGATACGCCTGGCCGTATTTTGAAAATGAACTCTGGTAGATGTCCAGTCGGCACAAAGCATGACTCATCCAAAGCGGCAGGGCTCCGGTGATCTTGAGTTCCATCAAGGTCTGGCCGTCATCCAGCAGGGAAGTCCCGAAGGCCTCGCTGCCCAGAGAGAGGTCGCAGGTCCGGTAGAGAATGTTTTCATCGAAGGTGACGCGGAACTCCCCGCCGTCCAGCGCGTGGTATGCTTCCCGCTCATAGGAGAGGAATACCGTGGGACGGAGGCTTCCGTAATAGGAGCGGAAGTATTCGATCTCGTTGGCGATCTGGGAATGAACGGGGAGCGGGAGCCCGCGCTGGAAGCTGGTCATGGCCTGTGTTTGCGGCAGGGCGAGCCTGCGCTTGTATACCACCGCCTGATATTTCTTTTTCAGTTCCACGAAAACCGGGTCCTGCGGAGCGGCTGCCTGGTAGCTGCGGAGACGAAGTTTTTCCTTATACGCTGGTTTTCCAAAGAGCGCCGGATCAGCCGGTAGGTATCCGTGTCATAGTAGAGGTTGCGGATGGTGGTACGCCCGTACTGGTCCGGTTCCATGTAAGGCTGCATCGCCCGCAGAACGGCGTCCTTTTGCTGCTTGGTCAGCAGATATTTGATTTCGTATCGCTTGAATGTGGCTTGATATGCCATGGTTTCCCTCCTTGTTCTGCCGCCGGGAAATTTCACTGCGGCACCTTTGAGTTGGTGTTCAAAGGATACCGCCCGTTTCTTAGATAAACTTAAAACGCAGCCTTAATTGAACTTAAAATCCCAAATTTACGGATATACAGGAAAACGGCACCTTTCTCGCAGGAGAAAGGTGCCGTTTAAAAAATAAGCCCTGTTTCAGGCAGGGAAAGTTGCCGCGATCAGCAGAGACTTTTCGTCCTGGGTGGTTGCCCAGATCCTCCCCTTGTGGGCACTCACTACGGCGGAGGCAATGGAAAGACCGAGGCCGTAGCCGCCTGTGCGGGAATTTCGCGACTGGTCTGTCCGGTAAAAACGGTCGAACAGATGGGGAAGGCTCTCCCGGGGAACGGACTGGGCGGTATTGAACACGCTCAGGCGGATCAGATTTTTCTGCTTTTCCAAAGTGAGCTCGATCCTGCCCTCGGCGTCAGAGTATTTCATGGCATTGTCCAGCAGGATGGACACCAATTGACGGATGGCCTTTTCGTCTCCCACCATGGAGAGCATGGGCTGGACATGGCAGGAGAGCTGCTTGCCCTGCGTCTTTGCCAGGGCCTGAAACGCGGCTGCGGCTTCCTCCACCACATCGGAAACGGGAAATTCGATCATTTCCGTCCGGGGCTGCTGCTCCTCCATCCGGGACAGCAGAATAAGGCTGTTGGTCAGCTGCGCCAGACGCTTGGTCTGGTTTTGAATGTCATGCAGCCACTCGTTTTCTCCGATGTCCATAGCCAGGACTTCGGTATCCGCGTCAATGATGGTCAGTGGTGTTTTCAGTTCATGGCCGGCGTCTGTGATAAACTGCTTTTGCTTTTCGTAGCTCTGGGAAAAGGGCTTGACGATCCGGCCGGACAGGAAGATCAGCAAAAGCAGGACCGCCAGCAATCCGCCGGAGGAAACGCACACGCTGGTAAACAGGAAGGTCCGAAATGAGCTCATCTCCCGGCCATAGTCCAGGAAGATCATGTGGGTTTCCGATCCCACCGTGTAGGAGATGAACCGGTAGTCGTCCGCAAAGCCCCGGGAAAGCCCGGCGCGGAAGACTGCCTGTGCATAGTCGATGGCCGTTTCGGTATCCACCGCGGCGATCTTTCCGGTATTGACAGAGATCACGGTCCCGTTTTTATCTAAAAACACGGAAAAGTACCGGGATTCATAGGGCAATTCGGGAGAAAAGCGCCGGTCCTCTTTGGGGCGGGCGTCTGTGGAGACGGCGGTGCCTTCCGTGTGGGTCCACACCGGGAAGCTGCCGTCGTTTTCCTGCAGGATCTCCAGAATGCTGTCCGCATCTGAGATGATCTTCCTGTAATTCAAAACGCCCGCAATACCCAGGATCACAGACAGCACCAGCAGCAGCGACAGCATGGACGCGAGGATGAGCTTGATCCGAAGTTTCCGAATCATACGATCTCCTCCAGGGTGTATCCGGCGTTTCGCATGGCCTTGATCTGGATGTTTGCGTGGAGGGCGGCCAGCTTTTTGCGCAGATAGGAGATATAGACCCACACCACGTTGATCTCTGCTTCGCTGTCATATCCCCAGATCTTCTCCATGAACCGCTCGGAGGAGATCAGATTTTTGGGGTTGCTCATCAAAAGCTCCATCATCTGAAATTCCTTGTTTGCCAGCCGGTAGGTCCCGGATGCGGTGGAGAGCTCGTAGGTGGCCCGGTCCAGTGTGACATTTCCCATCTGAAGCTGGGAATTTGCCTGGGCGATCTGTGTGCGCGTCATGGCACGGATCCTGGCCAGCAGCTCCCGGGAATGAAAGGGCTTTGTCAAATAGTCGTTCGCACCGGCGTCCAGACCCAGGACCTTGTCGTCCACTTCGGACTTTGCCGTCAGCAGCAGCACCGGGATCAGGTTCCCCCTTTTCCGGATCTCTTTCAATACCGTGATCCCGTCCGCTTTTGGCATCATCACGTCCAGGATGACGCCGTCGTAATTGTCCGCTTCCAAATACTCCAGTGCCGCCTGCCCGTCATAGGCGGCATCCACGGAATAGTTGTTCCGCTCGAGAATGGCCGTAAGCGCCTTGGAAAGCGCCAATTCGTCCTCAGCCAGTAAAAGTCTCATGGTGCATTCTCCTTCCATTTCCAAAGTCGGTGAAAAGCGGCGGCACCGCTTGCCCTTTTTCAATGGATACATCTTAAAGGGTCCACCTTAAATGGAAATAAAAGACTGCAAATAAACGGAAAGCGGATTCGGAATGCGGGGCGGCGGGCTGATCGGTTATTCCTCCTCTTTGTGCAGGGTGGTCAGGTTTTCCTGAAGCTGGTCCTGAAACAGCTCCATGGCCCTGGAGAAGGTCTGGGATTTTTTCCACACCAGATACATTCCCAGCTCCAGTCTGGGCTTCAGAGGCCGAAAACACAGGCTGCTGCCGGTGGTGTTCACCAGCTTGTCCAGAGTGAACGCGTAACCCATTCCCTCGTCCACCATCAGCGAGGCATTGTAGATGAGATTGTAGGTGGCGACGGTATGAAGCTCTGACGGCTCTTTTTTCAGCCAGCGGTAAAGTCCGCTTTTGTTGTCTACCTGGCGGGAGAGAATCAGGGGCTTATCCCACAGGTCCCGGGGCGAGACGGCGGCTTTTTCCGCCAGGGGACTGCTGCGCTGCATCAAAACGCCCCAGGTGTCTTTCATGGGCAGCTCCATATAATTGTATTTGACTTTATCGATGTCGCCCAAAAGAATCCCAAAATCCAGCAGACCCTTGTCCAGGCGCTCGCATACATCCACCGCATCGCCGCTGACGATGTGGAAGAGAATGCCTGGATAACTCTTTTGGAGCTGCCGGGCTGTTTTGACAATCTGACGTACACCGTCGGTTTCCCCGGTGCCGATATAAATGTCCCCACTCACACTCTCGTCGGACTGAGCGATTTCTTTTTCTGTTCGGCCCACCAGGTCCAGGATCTCCTCCGCCCGCTTCCGCAGCAGCATGCCGTCCTCGGTCAATGTGATCTTCCGGCTGCCCCGGATCATCAGCGGCTTGCCCAGCTCTTCCTCCAGATCCCGCAGCTGCCGGGAGAGGGTGGGCTGGGTCAGATGCAGAGCCTGAGCCGCCGCAGAGATGTTCTGCTCTCTTGCCACTGCAAGGAAATATTGAAGGACCCGCAATTCCATAGGAAGAACCTCCGAAAATATTATTTGCCGCGCAGCTTCTTCTGAAAGAAAAGAAGGGAAATCAGGCTGGGTACCCCGATCCAGACTGCCATGGCGCAGAGGGTTACCGCCTCAAAATCAGAGATCGTCAGCGCGCAGGCCACATAGAGCAAAACCGTGGGAAAAGAAAGGATCCCCAAAACCCGGTGGGCCAGATTCCAGGTGTCCTTGTCCTGCACTGTCCATGGAAGGCGGAGGCCTGTGTGCCGGTTATAGGGCAGCTTTGGTGCGATGATCCCGGTAAAGAGCATAACACAGGATACCAGTGCCAGGGCCAGCAGGTTTTCACCCGCCTCGGAGAACGTAATCGTTCGGGCGGCTTCCAGTCCGGAGACAGCCATTGCCAAGACGAAAATACCCAAATTGAACCAGGTGGCGGCGCGAAGGACATCGAGCCTCAGATCGTCTGTGGTCACGCTGGTCAACAGCGCCAGATTCCGCAGCAGCACCACAACTGCGGCCAGTGTGCAGCTTCCCGCCAGCAGGATCGACACGACTTCGTCTTCCAGGCCCAGCGCCAGCAGCATGGCCAAAAAGGAAAAAAGCAGAATCATTCCGAGCTTGCTGTTTGCCTGCCGCAGCAGGTTTTCCCGACGGGTTTTCTCTGCCAGCAGCGCGTTGGCTTTTTCCAGTTCTGCGGCCAGATCCGCATGGGCGGCAGCGTCCGGCTCCAGTTCCAGAAGCTGGCTGACCGACACGTCCAGCAGCTGTGCCATGCGGATGAGAATGTCCGCATCGGGAACGGACCGCCCGGTTTCCCACTTGGATACGGTCTGTCTGACGACATTCAATTTTACTGCCAGTTCTTCCTGGCTCATGCCTTTTGCCTTTCGGAACCGCTTGATGGTCTCACAAATCATGGCCTCGGGACTCCTTTCCGCCTTGTTCGGCAGGATCAGGATACGTACAGACTGCCCTGTATGCAAGCAACGAAAATTAACAAAGGCGCATACGGGGAAAAGGCCCGTCTGACGGCGGGGCATACTGGGGGCGGTTCTGCTCTGCGTATATCTACGATTATAGCGCAGTGAAAGTATAGCTTTCAAGCATAATAAAACATTCTTTATAGGTATTTGTTATTATATTTTGCGGGTGCTAAAATAAATCCATCAAAATCAATCATCAGGAGTACAAGATGGATTTACAAGCATTTTTGGAGCATCTGGACAGCGGCAGGCCGGTCCCGGGCGGCAGTGAAGCCCACCTTTGCATGCACAGCGTCAGCCAGGAGGCACTGCGGATCACAGCGCAGATCAACGGCAGCTACCACGAGCCGGAGCAGCTGCGCGCACTCTTTTCAGAGCTGATCGGCAGGCCGGTGGATGAGAGCTTTGCTCTGTTTCCGCCCTTCCACACGGACTGCGGAAAGAACATCCACGTGGGCAAGCATGTGTTCATCAACATGGGCTGCAAATTCCAGGATCAGGGCGGCATTTACATCGGGGACGGAACCCTGATCGGCCATAATGTGGTACTGGCCACGCTCAACCACGCCAAGTCGCCCAACGACCGGGGCACCATGTTCCCCGCGCCCATCCATATCGGGAAGAATGTCTGGATCGGGGCCAACGCCACCATCTTGCCCGGCGTGACCATCGGGGACGGCGCCATTGTGGCGGCCGGTGCCGTGGTGACCCGGGATGTGCCGGAAAACACCATTGTGGGCGGTGTGCCCGCCAGCGTCATGCGAAAGCTCAGTGAGGAGGAACTGCAATGAGCAAAAAGATTTTAGTCATCTCCACCAGCCCCCGGAAAGGGGGAAACTCCGATGCTCTGGCGGATGAATTTATCCGCGGCGCCCAGGAGACCGGCAACCAGGTAGAGAAGGTCACCCTGTACGATAAAAACATCGGCTTTTGCAGGGGGTGCCTCACCTGCCAGAGCACCGGGCGCTGTGTCATCCGGGACGATGCGGCCACCATCGCCCAAAAGATGGGGCAGGCCGATGTGATCGTATTTGCCACGCCTATTTACTACTACGGCATGTGCGGACAGATGAAGACCATGCTGGACCGGGGCAATCCCCTGTTTTCCGCCGACTATCGGTTCCGGGACATCTATCTGCTCTCCGCGGCGGCGGAAGAAGATGAGCACACGGCGGATGGAGCCGTCACGGGCTTGATGGGGTGGATCGACTGCTTTGAAAAGGCCCGCCTGGCCGGAACGGTCTTTGCCGGCGGCGTGACGGCCGTGGGAGAGATCCAGGGCCACCCTGCACTGAAAAATGCCTATGAAATGGGCAAGCGTGTTTGATCATTCAGGAGGATAAAGCCTATGAATTCCAAATATCACGGATATTCCTTCCCGCTGCGGGACACGGTCACCCGGGAGAAGGTATACTTTCATAACCGCTACGGGATC
>ENA-UEYL01000953-UEYL01000953.1-human-gut-metagenome-genome-assembly--contig:-NODE-953-length-26737-cov-17.488972_pt1 | contig 26737 bp, 20 predicted proteins | sample MGYA00242941_ERZ507946 | MGnify/ENA primary metagenome ERZ507946 (study PRJEB26167, sample SAMN06115482) | human gut metagenome | host: Homo sapiens | place: China:Guizhou | collected 2015-03-11...
TTTTCCGAGGCTCCTTTTTTGTTGCCCGTCCGGCGCAAAAAGAGGAAAACCGACTGTATATCATCATTTTGCAAAGGCTTCGGCCGACTCCCCGAACCGGAAACGGGAAGCAAGCCGGAGAAAACCGCCGGGTGGCAAAAAGGTGGGCAGAGGCGATTTGGGCTTCAGAAAACGGAATTGCCACCTTTTTGGCTCGCAATACATTGTTTTGCTGCACCTTACACCGCAATAATGTTTCCTTGCAGACGTTTTGTCAATCCTTAAAATGTCACGAGTTATGAGACAGGAAACTTTTACCATCCTTTTCCTGATGCGAAAAGGAAGACCAAAAAAGAACGGCTTGGCGTCGGTTTACGCCCGCGTCACCACAGGCAATCTGCGGCAGGAATTCTATTTCCATTGCGAGGGCAAGCCCGAATTGTGGAACCAGAAAAAGGAACGCATGATGGGCACGAGCCGACTTGCGCAAAAAGTCAATGAAATGCTCGACGAATTCCGTGTGCAGATTTTGGACATCCGCTCCAAACTGCTGGCCGAGGGCTATGTGGCCAATGCCGCGCAGATCAAGCAGCGCTACCTGAACCCGACGTGCAACACGATGATGCTCATCGCGGGCCTTACCGACTATGTGAAGCGGCGGCAGGCCGAAGTGGGCGTGCGCATCACGCAGCGCACAGCGGACAAATACGAGCGGCTGCTGCGCTACCTCAAACAGTATCTCGTCCAACGCGGCAAAGCCGAGGACATTCCCGTCGAACGGATGAACTACGAGTTTCTGGACGGCTTCAACCTCTTCCTGCAAACCGCCCACCGCTGCCGCCACAACGGGGCGGTCGCCGTGATGGATTGTCTGCGCAATTTTGTCCTCTACTGCCTGCGCAACGAATGGATTACGAAAAACCCGTTCCGCTACTACAAACTCAAAGAGGACGAGGTGCAGGCCAAAGAGCACCTCACGGCGCATGAACTGGAACTGCTGACCCGCAAGGAGCTCGACCGCCGGCTGGCCCGCATCCGCGACGTCTTCGTCTTCTGCTGCCTGACGGGGCTGGCATTCGCCGACGCCGACCACCTGCGGCGCGAGCACCTCTCGCAGGACGACGAAGGACGCTGGTGGATTCACAAGCCCCGCGAGAAGACCTCCGTGATGAGCCGCATCCCGCTGCTCCCGGCCACGCTCGAAATCCTGCGCCGCTACGAGCACGACGAAGTATGCGTCGCACGATCACGGGTGCTCCCCACGCCGAGCAACCAGAAGATGAACGCCTACATGAAAGAGATCGCGGCCGTGTGCGGCATCGACAAGGTGTTGACCACCCACTGCGCCCGCCACACCTTCGCCTGCATGGCCGTCGAGTACGGCATGCCGATCGACATACTGGCCAAGATTCTCGGCCACTCGAACACCAACATGACGCGCCATTACGCCAAGTTCTCCGAGACGGTCATCGGCCGCGAGATGGAGGCGTTCGGCGAGCGGCTGGCGTCGGCTACTTGACACCTGAAAGAATTCGGCCAAAAGCGCCCCTCGGATGAGGGGCGCCGACGCCTATCGCTGGCTCTCTTCAATGAGAGAGTTGCGCAACAGATCCAGAAACCGCGTCAGCCGCAACTTGCGGTTGATGACTCCACGGCGGCATTGGATGGGATTATTGATACGGACGTTGAACATCCACGAGAACAGCTCGACCAACTGTTCCACATTGGCACGGGTACCGTCGATACGCCGTCCCACGCCGGCACTATGCAACGCCGTGATCAGTTCCATGAGATCCGTCGGCGTGAACGGCTCGGCCAAATAGAGCGCCGAGCGGGGTTTTTCGGGTTCCCGCAACCGGTCCATGACCGCAGGATGCTCGATACGCAGATGGACCATCCGCATCTCAAACTCCAGATGTGAAACGGCTCCTTCCCAAAGCGCGACAAGCGCCGCCGGATGCCGTTCCTCACAGGAGCGCAGGCATACGAGCCGATTCCGTGCACGGGACAAGGCGTGCAGCATGTCGAGCGGCGAACAATGCTCCGATGCAACGAGACGCTGCACACTTCCTATAAAACGCGCATAGGACGCTTCCAAGCGTTTAAAATCGCACGGTCCGGCACTGTCCTCCAGCGACGTGCAAAGCTGTTTCACAAAATGACTCTTTTCCAAAAGGCGCAGATTATGCGATATATTCTTTTTATCGGGTTTCATTTTTCAAGATTTTTTGTTTTCTGTTTCTGACTTACAATTTCGGGCGGACAAAGTTGCAGGGCGGACCCCGTGAACGGAAGGCGGCGTCACGACAGAAAACAGCGAACCCCGGAGTTCGAAACTCCGGGGCTCGGTAACGGGCAGGCAAACCAACGCTCAATATTATTTCATATTAAGGGCAATACAGACAGTACATTCTACACGAGGGAGGATTCAGAACACGGCGCAGGCTTCGAGCGAGATGGTTGCCAGATGCAGACGCCTACCGGCGCCTGCGACGGCAAGAGGAGCCATATCATAGTCCAGCGATAAGCGTACCCCGAAATTACGGGTCGCCAGAAACGTCGAGCCAAGACCCGCACCAAGGGCAAAGCCCTCACTCCATCCTGCCGGGAGGGTCCCCGCGGCTTGTTGCGCTGGAAGCCGCAGCCGCCCAGCAGACGTCCTCCGAGAAGCCAGCGCGCCGAAAAAGGCCACGAACCCGCAACGGGCGTGGGATTGAAGAGATGTAACGACTTGATTTATAAAGTTGTTACATCTTTGTATGGGAGAATAGGTAACGAGATGGCAACGGTTTATTTTCAGCCTATTGCGCTCAAATACCGCTGCGAACTTGCAGGTGTTGCAATCATAGAGATCGTTCAGTGTTGTACAACTCGACCAATGTCCATAAGCTACACACAGAAAATAGGGAAACCATATTCCACCGTGCATTTCAGTCGCAAATTATCCCGAAGGACAACTTCCAGCAGCTACAGATCCTCAGTTGGCAAAAGACGACTGGCTCGACTTCTTATGAACTGGCTCCCAAAACCACTACCATAATAGCAAAAGGCGAGAAAAAGCAGTTGCTAGAATTGAAATCTCAAGTCGTAATAGAAACGAAACAGTTTCATGAAGTGACGTTGGGCACATTATCGTATTATAGACAATGCCGATTTACACGCGCCTCTTGTATGGTTCGCTTCATTCCAACCATCTTAATATCGCCGTGATTCGGGAATAGTGTATGGCTGCGATCATGTGATAAGTCAAGAAGCCAAGCTATATACAGAATTAATTCAGGGCTTTTGGGGCGGATAGACATAAACTATCATCCGTTGGCTAGAGTCAATTCTTTGTGTGGGAACACACTGCATCGGAACACCTATTTCGAGGAGATGGAGAATATCATGAATGCTTTCGCCGCTGAATGTAGCATGATAGCGCGTTTCGGCAAGAGATGAATCCTGAATGACGAAATCTACAGGATATATTTGCGACAGACGCGCAAGCACAGCGTCAAGACGGTCGTTGTTGAACATCAGTTTACCGTCCTTCCAAGAGTATTTTCTCTTATTTTCGGGGTCCTGCGATAATTCCGCGGAATTACCTCTAATACATAGACGCTCTCCGGGTGATATGACGAAATGCCTATTGGCACCGACATTGACATCAACGTGCCCTTCAACCAGAGTGACGTCAACCGAAGACTTTTCGTAAGCATTGACATTAAATGCAGTACCAGTGGCTATTATGTCAATGTCGCCGGTACATACGATGAATGGATGCTTTTTGTCGGCTTTGACCTCGAAATAACCTTCGCCCTGAAGAACGACACGCCGTTGGTTCTCGTCGAACACAGCCGGATATTCGAGCGAACTGTTTGCGTTGAGCCATATGTGTGAACTATCGGGCAACTGAGTCTGCAACAGTCCCCCGAACGGTGTCGATAAACTCAACATAGGGATACTGCCGCTTTCCGAAGGCGTGCGTAATAGCAGGTAGGCTACTGCCACGGATAAGATAGGTACCATTGCCGCAGCAATACGCAACACAGACAAGCGTCTGGGAAAACCTTTACTCATCTTTCGGTGGAGATACGACAACGCCTTCTCGGTGTTGATGCTGTCAGGAGCAAATGGAGGATCCAACACTTCATGCAGGGCGCGTTTCTGTTCGAAAATGCGCCGATTGTCAGGCGATGCTGCCAACCACTCTTTGAGCAGAGAAGACTCACGCTGGTCGGCGGTACCTTTCAGAACGTTTTCGATTATGTGGTCTATCTCAGGAGATAGCTCGGTGTATGTATTCATATCCATATCAGTTCAGGAATAGAAATAATAAAACAATCAACCAATAGCGGTTAAGTATTTTTCGAAAATGGTTTTTAGTCCGTGCAATGCGGTCTTCGACTGTGCGCACCGAAATACCCAATGCAATGGCAATTTCGGTGTATTTCATGCCCTGATGGTGGCTCATGTACCATGTTTCAAACTCATTTTTGCCCAAAGTTGCTTCGGCAAAGGATATGAGCCTTACAAGATCGCTGTAGAACAATGGTCTCGAAGTGTTATTATCGTCTATAAGATACGGTAACATTGAGAGGTACTCCGAACTGTAGCGTTGAACTATGGCCTGATGATGCAATTTGTTGAGGCATGCGTTCTGAACGCTTCTAAGTAACCAAGATTTGAGGTTCAAGACTTCCGGCATTATCGCGCGTTTCTCCCATAGTGTGAGAAAAACCGTTTGTGCGATGTCTTCGCAGTCTTCACGTCGTCCCAAAAACCGGCCGCAGAACATCACGATATCAACATAATATCTTCGGAAAATACAATCGAAAGCCCGGCGGTCGCCTTCGCATACCGCCGACAGCAGAAACTTATCTTCATTATCGTAATTATCTCGGCCCATTATACGATTTTTGCCTTTGTGTCACTTTAGTGGGGTGATGGATGCATGTGGGTTATTCTTTACTAATTTTTGCTGCGAAACCTCCACCGGGAGCAAGGTGAATAGTCTTTACAAATCCGACTGGCTCTTTTTCGCGTCTGTAATCGGTGGCGTCACGATGAGCGTTGCGACCGTCAACATACCAGTCGCCAACATAATCACCGTCAGGCAGGAATGAAAGGTCGATTGTAATGTCTCGCGCTGTCCAGTTGGTGATTCCGCCAATATACCAGTCGTTACCTTTGCGGCGCGCCGTTACACAGTATTCGCCCATTTTTCCGTCGAGTACTATCGTTTGATCCCACACTGTGGGAATGTCGGCTATATAGTTAGTACACTCTTGTTCGCTCTCATAGTTTGTAGGCGAATCGCAAAGCATGTTCAAAGGAGAGTCAAGCACGGCATAAAGAGCGAGTTGGTGGCAGCGCGTGCCCTGACTCATAGGTTGAGAGTTGCAGGGACGGTAAGTCTCGCGGGTACCGTTGAGCATAGCCCCCTGAGTATAGTCCATAGGGCCGCCAGCTTGGCGTATGAACGGAATGAAGGTATCATAGCGAACTTGGTCAAGGCTGATATCGTAGCCTTTGAGACGTTCGAGGCCGTTAACGCCTTCTGTGTTGAGTACGTTGGGCCATTTGCGGTTTATTCCGGCCGGCATATGAAAGCCGTGCAGGTCGAGCACCAAGTGATATCGAGCTGCCGTTTCGGCTGCCTTGTCGATAAACTTTTCCAGTTTTTGGTCGTTGCGGTCGAAGAAGTCGACTTTAAAGCCTTTAATACCCATGTTGGAGTAATGCCGGCACACTGCTTCAAGGTCTTTCTCGAAGGGCGCGTAACCTGCCCACAATATGATACCCACTTCTTTGGCTGCGGCATATTTTACTAAGTCTGGCAAATCAATTTGTGGCGCTACGCTGAATAGGTCGCCACATCCGGATACGCTCCAGCCGTCATCCATGATTATGTATTCTATGCCGTTTTTGGCGGCAAAGTCAATGTAATATCTGTAGGTATCCTGATTAACGCCGGCCTCGAAGTCGACGCCTTTGATATTCCAGTTATTCCACCAGTCCCACGCGACTTTGCCGGGTTTGATCCACGAAATATCCTCGATGCGACAGGAAGCAGCAAGTTGGTAGGTAAGCTGGCTTTGCGCAAGGTCTTTGTCTTGGTCGCCAATGATTGCGATACGCCAAGGCAATGTGCAAGCGCCGTTGAGACGTGCAATGTATCCTTCACGTTCGTCAACAATCTTCTGAATGTTTAGATATCCGCCTAGACTCTCCTTTTTCGGATAACGCGGCAGCACGCCTTTAAGCGTCGTTTTCTCATCGCTCAGAAGAAAAAGGCCGGGGTAACAGCTGAGGTCGCTTTCTGTCAAGAGCACCTTGACATCGTGGGCAGGCTCTATGGCCAGTGGCAGAAACGCCATGCGTTCAGAGTCGAGCTTGGAGAGCGGAACTTGCACGTATTCATTTTCGAATGAATTAAAGAACTGGGATTCTAAATCGTTGCAACGGTCTTCGCGGATATATCCTACTGTTGCCAAAGCATCGGAGTCGAAAGAGTACAACACTTTTTCGTCGACAACGTTGACGGGATTTTCGCCTGTATATATCCAACGGTATGCTACTCCGTCGATGTAGGCGCGGAACTCAATTTTCCAATTTTTGTCCGTATTGAAAGTGAGTTGATTGTACTTGTCTGCAATGAATGAATTGCGGTAGAAGGGCGACTGCAATGTGGCATCGCCGCTTTTCGCTTCGGGTGATCTGGCGATGCCCATGTTTCTCCCGTTTTCGAGCCGAAGGGCGGCAGAGCCCGTAAACACATCTTTACCGTTGAAAGTAACAACATAGTCGAGATTCTCGCTGATGGTAGCTTTGATGGCACCGTCGGGCGAAACAAGTGTGTGGTCGCGAGATGTGGCTGGCAGAAATATAGCCGAAAACAGCAGCAAAAAGATTACTTTTTTCATTCGTGGTATATTGACTAAGTAAAGTTATAAATATTTAACGGGAAAGTAAAGAAATTGCAACTGACAAATCGTTGACAATCGTTGCGGAGGACACAGCGGCACTCATACCCACACTGCGAATCGGGCCAAGGGCGTTTTCGAGTCTCTGAATACCTTGGGTATCGCCGTCAGCGGTCATGAATTCGCGCAGCAGGCGTATTTTCTCGCTGAGTTGTATTCCCTCGACAAAGCGTTCGTAGCGTACCGACGAGCGGCCGTCGGGATAGATGAAGAAGGTGTCGCCAGGGCCAAACATACGCCAGCGAGTGTCGGTCATTGGCTTATCATTCCAATTTTGGAACGACCAATGCAAATATCCGTCATAGCCTACTGCGGTTGAGTAAACAGGAAGGAAGGAGCTGTCGGCAGGATCGTTGTTGCTGAACTGCCCTGGTGCGGGATCTGCACAACAGGTGTATCTCATGCTTACCATGCCTTTGTCGCACCGGCGTTGCAATTCTTCTTCACTGAAATAGCTGTTGCATCCGAGTGAGTAAATTGCGAGTGCGTCGACGAGTTCTGGGTGATAGCTTCCTGCAAGCCCCATTTTGAAGTCGGGCACGGCTTTGTTGGCAACGGCGAGGGCGTCCAACATCTGATCGAGACCACGTTCATCCATGAAGATATATGATTTTTCAAACCAGCCTTTTTCGCGCAAATGCATGGCAAGTGATTGGAGTGTTGCCGTCCATAACTCTTTATACTCGGACGACGATGTAGGAGCGTCAAGGAAACGATACTCACCCGAAACACTGTCGAGATAGCGAAATTTCATCTCCCAAGGTACCATAGTGAAGCAATCTATAGCCTTATCTATGCCTTGCCCGGCCATAAACTCCACATATCTGTCGAAGATGGTATAGTCAAAGCTCCACGTTCCATCGGATTCGCGCACGGTCTCGACCATAGGCTCGAATTTATCATTGCTCTGTTCGCCCCACGGTTCGTAGAACAGCACGGTGGTGACCGCCTTTTGCCCTGCACGCGCCATGTATTCGGCATATGGTTTAAGAAGTTCAAGGTGTTTGTCGCTCCATGCCGGCACGTCGTAATAGCGCGATACGGCATATGGCTGTTGCCACAGGTCGAGATAGAAAGCATAGTCTTTCGGCTTGGGTAGAGTACTACCGAGTACATCAATGCCGAGCCTGATTTCAGTCAAGGTCTTGTCGCTGCCGGCCTGAAGGAGCGAGAGGGTTGCATTATAACGTCCCGGCGCTATGTCGCGGGGCACTTCTACTGTACACCATACGGGTCGCACGCTGTTAGGCGGCATTGAAACAGTGGTATTGGGAAGATCTATCATGTCGGCTATCGTGTATGCCGGAATGGTATCGACATCGAAATAACCGCATGCCCGCACATCGTTTGTCCATACATAGCGCATGAGCATGGCATTTGAGCCAGTCAACGTTATCTTTTTGCCATCGTTGTCGGTAAATTCCGACAATTCGACCCTGACTGGACCCATTGCCTTACGGCTTACTACAAGTGCCTCGATTCCTATGCGTTCTCCTCGCCAAGCTGTGATAATAGTGTCTGTGCAGAGACTTGACGGAGGTGTCGCAAATTGACGGTAGTGCTGGTCTTTCGACACCCAAGAGAACGTGAGTGCTTTGCCGCGTTTTTGCCAGCCCGACTTATCGACCGTCGATGTATCTACGGGCTCTGGATTGTTCGGCGAGATCATGGTTTGGACTGTTGCCGCAATCATTGCAGCCGTTGTCAGCAGAAGTTTCAACATATTAATTTTCTAATTTTTTAACTGTACCGCCATCAAAAATAACGGCAAGCGATGAGTGGAGATTGGTATACAGAGTGGTGATCTGCGGCTCGTCGGCAATGACGTGCAGGCTAACGCCACGGCGTTCAGCAGAGCAGTTGTAGGCACCGATGCTTCCGTCCGGGCGTTCAATAACAAAGGCGTTGCAAAGTACGGTTTCAGCAATGAACTTGAAACACTCGTGCACGTCGTTGTCCGACGATACAATGGTCTGCCAATCGGCAATCATTGGCACATACTGTTCGCCTACGATGATTTGACGGTTAGGGTAACATTCTGGGTGCGGATTGCCGTAGGTGTCGTTGTCTGCTGTATATGCGTTGTCAGGTTCACACACCTGCACTGCCTGCACGAATGGATCGACGACAAAGGCCCAATTTAAGTCGCCTGTCTTGTGGTCGATGAGTGCGGCGAAAGCAGTTGCAGCGTCGAATGTTTCGCGAATCCACCGTTCCTCGCCGGTCAGCAGATAGGCGTAGTAGGTTGCATAGGCACGCCAGGCACTCCATCCATGTGGCGACGACAGCATGTTAGGCAGCATGAAGACATCGTACTGTGCCTCCCAAAAACGCAGCGTGCCTCCGCGGCGTCGAGCATCGGATACCCGTAACTGCGTGAGACAGTCGTGACCATCGAGCAGTTTGAGCATGGCATCAGTATAATATCGCCGGGTTTTGTAATCGTTGGTGCGCAGAGCAAGTTCGCCAAGTTGCAGAGCCGAGCAGCTTATCATGCCGTCTTCGTAAGTCATCTGACCTTCAGTCTCTAAATTACCGTCGATGGCGGCGAGACGATCGATGGCGCGGTGAGCTGATGCTTCAAGTCGAGCCGCTTGTTTTTTTCGTCTTGCAGCGCGCTCGGCGTCGGCAAACTCAAGAAGGCTTTTTGCAGGATAGATAACAGAGGTGTAGTCGGTATTTCCATTCATATATGCACCATCGGCACGCTGGCAACTCATCAGATAGGCCGCGAGGCGCTCGCCCAGATCAAGATCGGCCTCATTACCATAGGCCATATATCGGTCGGCAAGCATGCCGATGGTCGATGAAACATTCTGTATGCGATACTCATATTTGTACGGCCGTCCTGTTGAACGATTGAAAACCTTGTCGATTATCAGATCAAAACGGCTGTTGAGCACGCTATCGATTGCCGGATCGGGCATAATACGGGCAGCCTCAAAAGCAGTGTGGAAGCCATACCAACTCTCCACGTGAGACGTCGGTTTTTGCTTGTAGCGGTCAGCGGCGAGGCGTGCCAGCCTGAGGGTTTTATGCCATGGATTGCGTACTGCAACACTTCCATTGGCCTGACGGCGGCCATCGCTCACTTCAACAGCCATGATACCGGGTTCTGTGGCGCGGAATCTACCGCGCCACAAGGTAGTATCGATTCTTTGTAAACATATCTTTTTACCTCCTACGGTCATCTCGGGCGCAGTGCCCCACACATCGATTATGAGCGTGTCTCCGGGGGTGCATGAAGTACGCTCCATTGCAATCACAGGCGCACCGGTATAGCGGTAGACTGTTTCTTCGAAGCCGTCGAGGCTATCGAGATCGATGATTTTTACAATCCATGTACGTTCTTCACCCGGTTCAAGTTGCCATAGGTAAGGATGATGTTCGGGCAGAGGACCGCGGCAAAGCATATCGAGGTTGAGACACTCTATGCGATGGCCGTAGAACCAATGCGGCGCCGGATCCTGATAGCCGAGATTGTAGTCGAGACTCCACGATGCTATAGGGTCGGCCGACACTACGGCTTTTACCTTGCCGCCGGGCGACTGCATATAACCATAGAAATGGTCGGGCTCACACACAGCCAGAGTGGGAAAGAACTTGTCGTACCAATCGGGATATTTGTCCATATACGTATCTACGCCGAGTTTGATACCAGCCTTGATGGGTTGGAAAGGCGTACGGCGTGTGTTACGCAGATGTAGTGTGACGATCTCAACCCGGTCAGCACTATCTATCGTAATTGAGTATTCGATTCCTTCGGCAATGCTATCGCCCCCAGCCTCTATGGCATAGAACCGGTGTTCGGCTCCCGATACCATCAAAACAGCAGATAGTGCGATTAATGAAACGATATATTTCATCTATTGGAAAACGCTAAAAGATTATTTATTTTCAAGAGGTCGATAACAGTATCCTTCAGCTTCGTAAAGTGGCAGAAGACATCTAAGCCGACCAATGAAAGCGTCAAAATCTTTCGGGGCGTCACACCATTGCAATTCAGCCAGTGCCGCCATGCGCGGAAGCGCCATATATTGCACTTCACGGAAGGAAGGGATGAACTCTGTCCACACATTACCCTGAACGCCGATTACATTTGCCGCTTGTGCGGGAGTGAAATATTCGGGCACGGGTCGATAGGCATATACCGAGTCGAGTGGAATTTTGCGCCAATAGGGGGCGCCTATGGTATCTCCTTCAGCATATTGGTAATCGAAATAAAGATGCGTGTTGGGTACCTTGATTACAGGGTAGCCATGTGTGGCGCCGTCCTGTCCGCCGTCTTGCGGGCCCCGCCACGACATTACTACGGCCGTAGTGTCGAAACCATTATCTATGATTTCATCCCAACCTATCACGCGGCGGCCTTTGGCTGCGAGTCGGTCGGCAGCATACTTCATGATATGGTTCTGAAGTTTTTGCTCGGCGGTACTATATGCGTCGTCCTTCAACCCTAACACATGTATTTTCGATTGACAGGCAGAGCATTTTTCCCACTTGCCATGGGGAACTTCGTCGCCGCCTATGTGTACATATTCAGACGGAAAAATATCAGTTACTTCGTCGAGGACTTCGTCGAGAAAAACATATACGTCCTCGTTGCCAGCACAAAGGATGTCGTCACTGACGCCCCAGCGACACATCACCTCGTAAGGGCCGCCGGTACAACCCAACGATGGATAGCTTGCGAGTGCCGCTGCCATATGTCCGGGCAGGTCTATTTCGGGAATTACCGTGATATGGCGGTCTGCGGCGTATGCCACGATGTCGCGCATCTCAGTTTGGGTAAAACAACCGCCGTAGGGAATGCTGTCGTATTTTTCGCTTGTGCCGATTATGGTGCCGCTGCGCACAGAGCCTATCTCAGCGAGTCTCGGTCGGCTTTTGATTTCCATTCGCCACCCCTGATCATCGGTGAGATGCCAGTGGAAGTGATTGATGTTATGCAACGCCAGCATATCGATATACAACTTCACCGAATCGACAGGGAAGAAATGACGTGCGCAGTCGAGGTGGGCACCGCGGTAGGCAAAGCGCGGAGCATCCTCGATCATCACAGCAGGATAAAGCACATCTTCTCCCTTACCCCCGCGGATCGCCTTGCGCAAGGTTTGCAAGCCATAGAAAGTGCCCGCAGCATCAGCACCGTCAACCACTATGCTGTCGGCGGAAACCGTGATACGGTATCCTTCGTGAGTAGCATTGCAATTGGAAGCAGTGAGCCTTATATACCCTTTCGACGGTGCTTTGCCGATTATGGCTGGGCGGAAGCCCGTAAGAGTCTCAATATATCCGGCAAAAAGCTCAGCGTTGACAAACTGTGTACTGTCGGCAATCACAAGACAAGTCGAGGGAGTGAGGCGGAAGTCACCCCCACTACTTGGAAGCATAGAACAAGGCAGTGGCACTACGTTGTAGTCGGCTTCGACAGCCGTTCGGTGTGTACACGATGCAGCAACAGACAAAATAAGCGTATAGAGGAGTTTTTTCATAAGTATTCAAAAACATATCCATACCGTATAATTCATGCTTCATACGGCATGGATATGTGGTGATATTTGTTATAAAATAACCACCTTGCACACGGCAGAGCCACGGCACTTGATGTTGACATCCTTAACGGAACCAACTGCATACGCCTAAATCGAAGTATTCTGCAAATACGTAGCTATCAGTGGCGATGCTGTCGATGCCTGCCTATATGTTTTCGGTGATTGTCATTTTTGCAGATTGTCAGTTACTTTTATACGTGACGGTCGCTTTGGTAATACCATCGATATATTTTATGGTCCAGACTCCGGCATTGGGAATGTCGAGATAGCAATTGTTTTTCAAATCCTGAGGTTTGCCCCACGCAGATTTTTCCATGGAAAGAGGTATGACGGAGGTACCATTGATTGGTCCGTCGTTGTTCCAAAGGGTTCCATCGGCCTCTCCGGCAGCTATTTGTTCCGGAGTTGCGGTATATACGTTCAGCGACTCTTGCTGTGTTGTTGTGATCACGAGTGTGGCCTCGCCGTCGATAACATCGACTACCGCCGTCGGATTCTTCGGATCCCAGTTAGTGACCATACCGTTTACATCGACATTCGATCCCAGCAAATAGATTTTTTCAGGCGTATCGGGGCGAAGAGCAGCCTTATACGTAACAATCGCTTTGGAGATATCGTCGGTGTATTTTATGGTCCAGATTCCGGCACAGGGTATGTCAAGGAAACTGTTGTTTTTCACGAACTGAATTCTGCCCCATGCAGATTCTTCCATGGAAAGAGGTATGATGGATGTGCCATTGATTGGTCCGTCGTTGTTCCAAAGGGTTCCGTCGGCCTCTCCGGCAGCTATTTGTTCCGGAGTTGCAGTATATACGTTCAGCGATTCTTTTTGGGTGGTTGTGATCACGAGTGTGGCTTCGCCGTCGATAACATCGACTACCGCCGTCGGATTCTTCGGATCCCAGTTAGTAACCATGCCGTTTACATCGACATTCGATCCCAGCAAATAGATTTTTTCAGGTACATCGGTACCCTGTATGTCATTTGTTAGTTTTACGATTTTACAGCCATGAGCAGGCACGGTTGGATGCAGTTCGGAAGCCATACCTTCGTTGGCGTGACGCCAAAGGTCACGTACCTTGTATTCGCCGGAAAGACCGAGTTCAGAGAGATGCAGAGAGAATTCCTTGGGCTCGTCCTCCCGGTTGAAAAAGCCCACAATATGGCTACCGTCGGTCATGGTACCGTGCCATATATTGCTGCCTTGGCTATTAAGGGTTTTGTCGAGTGGATGACCGACAAAACGGTCGGTGTTGAGAGCCAGCATCTCGATGTTTGTATAAAAGCGTAAATTATCGCCGATGGTCGTGGGTCGGTCGCTAGCAGCAATGGGGCCGCCAGCAAGCAGTTGCAACGAAATTACAAACTCTTTCTCAGCATCGGAGGCGTAAGTATTGAGACGTGTGAAGTCACCGTCGAGTATCGCCTTACCTTTGCCGGCGAGGTGACTCCAGTAGGTGAAACCGTCGAATTGATTCCGGCAATTAGGCCAATTGGGCCAACTCTTGCCTCTCTCATAGCCGGAAGTAAAACTCCATGTCCCCTCCCATGTATCGCTTACTATACGAAACATGTTGCCGTATTTCGACTCAAGTTCGGCGTCGTTGTAGAGGTTGGGCATTACAAGTGAGAGAAAGATACCGTACTTTTTAGCCGACTCGGCGCACCATGATAGTGCTTTGGCATAGTTCACACGACCGTAACCGGGACCACAATAGTCTTGTTCGAGACGGCTGTAACCATCCTCATACCAGTTAAGGAAATCCATACGAATCATGTCGACACCCATTTCATGATAGTATTTAAAGAAACCGTCGATCCATTCGCGTGCGCCCGGGTGTGTAGCCAGTCCCCAAACATGCCATATGTCCTGATGACCGGGGTGCTCCACAAAATCATCGCTATTAGGGTCATAGATCAGCGAGCCTGCGGTATACTGCGTTCCCGGTATCAGTACATCTTTGTCACAGTGTATCCACATGGGGTTGTCGTAAATACCTACGCGTATGCCACGCTCATGCGCCGCTTTGACCAAATCCTTGAAAGCCAGCGATGATTGGTGAGTCATGTACGGCGAACCATTTTCAGCGCGGAATGTGCCGGCGCCGTCTGTACACACCATGTCGTAACCATAGGGCAGCAACTCTTTCTTTACCCAGTCTAGCACTTCTATCCATTGTTCGAGAGTATATACGCACTCATCAAGGCCGCGGCCTTCGGATTCGCCGGTTTTCATATATTCGTATATAGACCAATATAGAGGTGCCTTATAAGAGTGCATATCCTCTATCTGTGGGAGCGGCGGCAGTGAGACTTTATCGTAACTCGACGGGGTCTTCATTTCGTTGAAACCGTTATCCTTGCAGGCGCCCACCAACAATATGGCACACAAAGCCAATACCAATACAGTTATATATTTTACTTTCATGTCGTTATCCAATGTAGTTTCTATTTAAGATTCATTTGGGAGGTCTTTATGAAATATTTACCAGCCTCGACCTACCAGTTATTCTTCGTCCACCTTGCCGTCATATATACTGCTATAGGTGTTGTTGCCAAGGTTAAAACTGAGAGTGTAGTAGCCGCGTGTGGTCACTTTCCACAGTTCATCGGGAGCGTCGCGGCGCGGGGCCTGCATGGGTCTGTCGACGATGGTCTCCGTACCGATTTCCTCTCCATCGACTAGGGGATGCACAAAGGGTTGAGCCCAAGTACCTATTTCGAAGCAGAGTTTAAATGTACCGGGATTGAGGATACCACGATAGATATACACGTTAGCTTTATCTTCAGAAGGGATGAGCTGGTCAGGATAGTTTATCTCCCAGTCGGGATTGTTAGGCGTAACGTTGCCGAGAAGGTATACGTTGCTCAACGGCTCTTCGGGCTGCTCTCCTTCGTAGATGCTGCTCCATGTGAAGTCACTTAAGTCGAACGTCAGCGTATACACGCCGCTATCTGTCACTTTCCAAAGTTCGTCTTCTCCACCTTGTCGCGGTGATTGCATCTTTTTATCGGTTACATTCTGGGTACCGATAGGTTCTTCGTTAATCATGGGGTGAATGAAAGGTTGTGCCCATGTACCGGTTCTGAAGCAAAGTTTAAATGTCCCCGGATTGAGAACGCCCTGATACGTCCACAAGTAAGGGTCTTCTTCCGACTGGACAAGCAGGTCGAGTTTATCGATGTCCCATGTCGGATTATTGGGCGTGGTATTACCGACAAGGTAAAGCGCCTTGACTTTCGATGGCAACTTGCCGCTGAGTACCTTCAGTTCTTTCTCGCCTTCGCATGCCGTGGCGACAAAGAGACACAAGGCTACTGACGACAAAAGTATATGCTTGATTTTAAACATCGTAAATGCTATTTTAGAATTAATATCCGGGATTCTGTTTCAAATTGCTGTTGGTATTAAGCACCTGTGTGGTCAGTGGGAAAATCTGATAATGGTCGTCGGCGTCGGGGTTCTTGTCCCACCAGCGGCCTGTCGAAAATTTGCCGAAGCGTATGAGGTCGGTGCGCCGACGTCCTTCAGCAAGAAACTCGCGGCCCCACTCATCGAGCATCTCGTCCATATCGAGTTCAGCTTCGCCTTCGGGTGCGTAGAGTACGGTGCTGTAATTCTTTTCAGGATAATAGCGGCGGCGAACGGTATTGAGCAACTTGGCTGCGGCATCAATTTCGCCTTCGCGGAGTTTGCACTCTGCAAGCGAGTAGATTATCTCTGGAAGACGTATTTCAGCGTAGTCACTTTCGAGTTGGCCCTCGTCACTGTCGGCATAGAACGGATATTTGGCGAAATGCCATCCAGAATTATGGTCACCGGTACTGAGATTGCTTTCCTTGTTGTTGGGCCACTGGGTCGGAGCCAAGTCGTGGAAAAGGCCGACAGCGTCGCGAATATAGATCGTATAGTTCTGTCCTGTGGCCGTGAGACGTTTCGTTTTGCCGCCTTCCTGATATTCAAGATAGCCATAGACGAACATGCCTTCGCGCCTGCTGTTGCCGAGATTGCGATATTTTACCATTCGGCAGTCGTCGGGGTATTTGCGGAACTTGTTCACGGTCATGCCTAACTCATAGTTGTAGAGTTTGCCGTAGAGGTCGTAACTGGGCGAACAGGCGAACTGGGAATTGTGTGTACCGGCCTTGCATTTAATGTCGCCGAAATACTTATTCGAGTTATGAGGTACGGTACACCAGTGGGTTTCCTGCTGATAAGCCCAATAGGTATATCCTCCCGACGATGGGAAGCCAAAAATCATTTCATCGCTGGTGTCGTTGTTCCAATCGAATACGGCATCCCAGCGGTCTTCGACCTTGTAGGGCCCGTATTCACCGTCGAGGATTCGTTGTGCATACTTTGCGCAGTCATCATAGCGGTCTTCGCCAATCCATGCTTCCGCGTTGAGGTAGAGCCGCACAAGCAATGCGGCAACGCCAGCCTTGGTCCAGCGTCCCTGAACATTTGACTGACTACCGAGACTCTGTTTCTGCTCGATAGGGTCGAGACATTCGAGAAGCTCTTTTTCTATGAACCTGAAGGTTTCTGTGGGAGGAGCCTGTTTGATATCTTTGGGCAACGATTTGCTGAAATCCGTCCAAATGGGGATATTGCGGAATGCATCGAAGAGCTGAATGTAAAACCATGCACGAAGAGCGCGTGCCTGCGAAGTAAAATTGTTGAAATCAGTTCTGGTAAGGCCGAAATCGTTTGGATTGAGACGCGCGAGTTCTTCAATGACGAAATTACACTCACCCACGCCCTGAAACCCGGCAATCCACATTCCGCCGATATAGGTATAATAAGAGGCATATTGATCATATTGGTGATATTGCAACATACGCCATACGCCGCTGTCGTCCCACCAGCCGTCACGTTGCGGAGTAATCAACTGGTCGCCGGTCAACTCCTGTGGGGTATGGAATCGAGTAACTGTCCAATAGGCGTGTTCGAAAGGGCGATAGACCACACGTTTGACGTCGAGTGCGGTATGATAGTAATTCTGCGTACCTACAGAACTATAGAGGGTCTCGTCAAGGTCGGTGCATCCCGCAAGGACGCCACAGACCACTATCGTTGATAGTATATTGCGGATTAATTTCATGGTCGTTTGATAGTGATGATTAGAAATCTACTTGCACTCCGAGAATAAATTGTCGGGTGCTCGGATAATAGGTGCGTGTACTTGATGCACCCGGTGTAAGGCCGTTGACATTGTATGTCGACGGATCGACGCCCGAGAACTTCGTGATTGTAAACACGTTGTTAACAGTGCCATAAATGCGCACGCCGTCGATGAAGCGATAATTGTGAGTTTTGAACGTGTATCCCAAGGTCAACTGATCTAGTTTGAAATAGTCTCCACGCTCAAGAAAGTAGTCAGTAACAGCGTGCGACGCCGTGGGGCTTATGGCGAAATTTTTGCCGAAAGCTTTCTTGAGCACGTTGCCGGTAAACTTGCGAGTGCCATAATAATAGTCATGGACATTGAATATGTCGAAGCCGAAAGCGCCCCGGAAAAAGAGAGACAAGTCGAAATTGCGATAGCGGAAGTTGTGGGTGGTGGAGAGGTTGAATTTGGGCAGACCATTGCCTACGATTGCGCGGTCGGTTTCGTCCGCCAGCGCCATCTGGATAATATCACCATCTTTGTCATATACCATCCATTCGCCAGCGTCATTTATACCGGCATAACGCCACATGTAGAAGTTGCCCACAGGCTGTCCCACTTCAATACGCTGAAGATAATAACCTAAAAAGGGGCCTTCGACAGCGGCCTCATCGTAGTAGTCTTCTCCGATATAATTCGAATTACTGAAACTTATGAATTTGTTTTTGTTCGTAGAACCTATCACATTGAAACTATAGGTGAACTTTCGGGTTGCAACGGGGGTGAAATCGAGTTCGAACTCGAAGCCCTGATTCGACATTGAGCCTACATTAACCGTGGCACCCTCATGCACAAAAGGCGGCACAGCGACATGATACGTTCCCAGCAAATCTTCGGTGCGGCGGTTATAATAGTTGAGTGAACCTCCGAAGCGATTATTGAACATCGAGAAGTCGATGCCTACGTTCCAGTTTTTGCTTTTTTCCCAATGAAGATCGGGGTTGACGTTGTTTTCCGTAGCCCAAACCTGAACGAATTTACCGTCGATAAGGTAATGGCCGAAGCCTTTCATCGTAGGAATCGACTGATAACTGCTGAAGTCCTGATTGCCGGTTTCGCCGTAGTCAGCACGGATTTTGAGTTCATTGAGCCAGCCGCGGGCATTCTCCATGAAAGACTCCTGACTTATGCGCCAGCCGACCGATACAGCCGGGAAATTGCCCCATTTGTGTTTGGCGCCGAACTTCGATGAACCTTCGTGGCGCAGCGAGGCTGTTACGAAATATTTCCCATTCCAATCATAGCTTACGCGACCGAAAAAAGATATGAGCTTGCAATCATTACGGTAGCTACCCATGCCGATTATACCTTCTTCGGAAGCATATTCACCAGAACCAAGGTTATCGGATGTAACGCCGTCGTTGGCAAAGTCGGAATTTTCGGCATTGAAACCGCTATTATGCCAATAGGCATAGCTATATCCTACCATGGCCTTAATGTTGTTTTTACCGAATCTGGCAGCGAAATTCGTCAGCCACTCAAGCTGATACATACGTTCTACATCATTAGAACGAGAAGCCTGACCCGAATGTCCGCTGTTTACAGCGATTGTTGTATTAGAGGGAGTGAAGCCCGATCGGTCGTAGCTATATTGCCTGTCGGCGAAAGTCAGTTGGGTGTTGAGGATGATGGGGCTGGATATGTTTTTCGACAACAATGGGAGCAGATTGAGCCTTGCCGTGGCATCCCAGTCGAGCAAACGCATGTCTGTATGTGATTTGACAAGTTTTTGGGTCTCAACGGGGTTTGTGCTGGCTGCCTGACCTACGAAATTATAGTACATCGACGGATTGGTAGGGTCCATCAGAGGCGTAGTAGGGTTGGTCTCAAGAGCGAGTTTGAAAACGCTCCAGTCGGAATTGTCGCTTGATATCACGCGCGGTGCGAGGTTGACAGTAAAAGTAAACAGACCGCCTTTCGTAGTGTGTGTAATAGAGGCGCGGCTACCATACTCCTCTCGTTTGGAGCGCAGGTCAATACCGTGGGCATCACGGTAGTCGACACTGACGCGGTAGCTGGTGCGCTCGTTACCACCCGAAAGACTCATCGTGTGCTTGTGGGAGAAACCGGTACGGCTAACACCGTCGAGCCAGTCGTAGTTGCCGCCGAGATCACCTCCTCCCGTATCGCCCCATGCGAGACGGACTTTACGGAAGTCATCAGCACTCATCATGTCGAGTTCTTTCTTCATTTTATCCCACGATAGAGTGAGGGCATAGGAAGTGTGCACCTTACCGTCTTTGCTGCCTTTCTTGGTTGTGACAAGTATTACGCCGTTGGTGCCGCGCGTGCCATAAATGGCCGATGCCGCGCCGTCTTTAAGCACATCGAAAGAGGCGATGTCTTGGGGGTTCACGTTTTGTAGGCTGCCACCTGGAACGCCGTCGATTACGATGAGCGGGCCAAGACCGGCCTGACGAGAATTGACACCGCGTATCTGTATGCTCGATGCCACATTAGGATCGGCAGCACCGGTGTTAACAATCGAAACACCCGGCACTTTACCTTTGATAAGCGAAGCCGGGTCTGATGAACTGATGGAGAGAAAGTCTTTCTCGCTTACGTGACTTATAGCCGAGGTCAATTCCTTTTTATCCATAGTGCCATAACCGATGACCACAACGTCGTCAAGAAGTTCGGCGTTTTCGACCATTACGATGTCGAGCGGGTTATCATCCGATGCTTTTTTATGCACCGACACACAGCCTACATATGAATAAAGCAGCGTAGCCCCGGCAGGGACCTGAATCGAATAGTTGCCATCGATGTCTGTGGTAACGCCTGCAGTGCCGGATGTTACCGACACCCCAATAAGAGGCTCGCCTGCGCTGTCGGTCACACGACCACGGACGGTAATCTTTGCTTCCGATGCCGCTGACTTGACATTCGATAGGATTATTTGCTGTTTTACAACTTTGTATGTGAGATTGCGCTCAGGCAGAATTTGCTTGAGAACAGCCGATAGAGCCTCTTTCGAAACTTTGATAGTGACCGGAGCTTTTCCGGAGACATGGTCGTTGCTGTAAAAAAAGCGATAGCCCGTCTGTTGTTCAAGCAACGACAATACTTTCTCTAATGGTTGCCGATCGACATTAACAGTTACTTTCACCTCCTGAGCCGAAGCGGTAATCGTGAATAGCAATCCAAACAATAGGGATAGCCACCTACCGGCAGGATGTCGTTTTAGGGTTGGAATTTGTTTCTTCATACGGTTGCATTTTTTAAACCTTGTATATTAAAGACAAACCAGACACCCCTACCCACAGGCAAATGTGAAAAATATGCAAAAAATGAAGCCGAAGCTCCTTATGCCCATGAGAGTCGATCTCAGTTAGATAATTGGCCTTTAAATAATTTTTTGCGTGTGCACCGTGGGTCTTTGCGGATTGTTTGTCTTTTATAAAGAATAATCTATAATTGCAGACATGCGTATTACCTATATCGATCCGCCCGTTAATGAGATGCAGTCTTTAACTACCCGTCAGATCAGCCCAGCACCGTGAAGCTCCGAATCACGGCAGACGCCCTTGCATTCCATAACTTCGAAAAAGAACACATCGTCGAACCTTGTAAATTCTTGTTCAAAATCGGAGCCTTGCCCGCAGGTTTTCGGGCGACACTATCTTTCAAACTATAAAACGAATCATGAAAAAGTATCTATCTCTTCTTGCCTTTTGCGCCCTGGCGACGGCGTCGGCCCAACCCCCTGCCCCGCAGACCCGCTGGACCATTGCCAACGACCACGCTATTCGTTGGACAGTAGACGGCAGCCGACTGCCCCATAACGACCATGTGGAGATGAGCGGAGAACAAATATCCGCACGACTGCACTATGGCGTGGAGAGTGACGGACGCTTCACGCTGACCCGTACGCTCGTATGGCCCATGCTGCGCATGCTTCCCAATGACACGTTCGGCGGATTGACCCGCGATTTCCCGCAGAATTTCCTCGACGCCGTACGCATCGACGGGAAAGCGCTCGCTGCCGAGCAGGTCGAATACCTCCGGTTGGACGGCCTGCTGACCGTCGTGAGCCGATACGGCGACATCGAAGTGACGCGCTGCCTGTTCCCCTCACCCGCACGGGCGGCATTCTGTGAGCAATACACTCTCCGCAACGCCGGACCGACCACCGTCGCCGTTGAGCTGAACCCCGTGCGCGACGAAGTTCGCACCGACGCCGACGCTGGAGTCGAGGGCAGTTATACGCTCATTGCGGCGACAGATTTCGTCCGCAGCAGAACCCTCCGGCTTGCGCCGGGCGAAACGTGCATTTTCGGAGCTTCGGTGCGCGGGCTCAAAACGCCCGAAGTCGAACTGCCCCTCGACATCTCTGCCGAACGGGCGCAACGCGAAGCCTTTGTCGCCGAGGTGTGCGGCAATCTGAGTTTAGAGTCGCCAGAACCCGTGCTCAACACGATGTTCGCACTGGCCAAGGTCCGCGCCGCAGAGTCCGTTTTCCGCACACGCGGAGGACTCCTCCACGCTCCCGGAGGCGTCTACTACGCCGCCATCTGGTGCAACGACCAACCTGAGTATGTGAATCCTTTCTTCCCGCAGTTAGGTTACGCCAAAGGCAACGAAGCGGCCCTGAACAGTTTCCTGCATTTCGCCCGCTACATGAATCCCGAATACCGGTACATTCCATGGTCGGTGATCGCTGAGGGATACGACACCTACGGTCCATTCGACCGCGGCGATGCAGCGATGCTGGCTTACGGCGCAGGACGCTATGCCCTTCAAATGGGCGACATCCGCACGGCGGAAGCCTTGTGGCCGCTCATCGAATGGTCGCTCGAATACTGCCGGCGCAAACTCAACGAACACGGCGTCGTCGCTTCCGAAGCCGACGAACTGGAAAAACGTTTCCCGGCCGGCGATGCCAATCTCTGCACCTCGTCGCTCTACTACGACGCCCTGCGCTCCGCGGCATGGCTCGCCGAGCAGACCGGACGGCCGCAACGGCTGGCCGACGAATACCGCCGCAGGGCCGAAACGCTGCGTGAAAACATCGAACGCTTCTTCGGTGCAACGGTCGAAGGGTACGCCACCTACCGCTATTACGAGGGCAACGACATCCTGCGTTCGTGGATCTGCATTCCGCTGGTCACGGATATTTTCGAACGCCGGGAGGCGACCGTGGCGGCCCTGCTCTCCCCGCGGCTCTGGACCGAAAACGGAATGCTGACCGCAGCCGGAAGCGACACGTTCTGGGACCGCACCACGCTCTATGCCCTGCGAGGCATTTATGCCGCAGGCTTCCGAGAAGAGGCTACCGAACGCCTGCGGTTCTATTCGCAAACCCGGCTCCTCGGCGAGCATGTGCCTTATGCCGTCGAAGCGTGGCCCGAGGGCAATCAGCGCCACCTCTCGGCTGAGAGCGGACTCTACTGCCGCATCGTCACCGAAGGTATGTTCGGATTCCGACCGACGGGATTCCGCTCGTTCACGCTCACACCCCAACTGCCCGACGCATGGAACCAGATGACCCTGCGCCGGATGTACGCCTGTGCGGAACGGCCTTACGACATCATCGTGAAGCGCACCGGGAAAAAACTCCATATACGCATCGAACGCGACGGCTCCTGCATCCGAAAATACACCGCAGACAACGGTACGACGATACGAATCGAATTGTAAGAACAACGACATGAAACATTGGTGGATATTATTCTTGTTATCTTGTTGCGTATGGCAAACTAAAGCTGTTGGAATTGACACGCTGACGGTTTACAGTCCTTCTATGCGTAAAAATGTAGACGCATTGGTCTTGTGTCCTGCTGGTTATTCGCCGACAAAAAAATATCCGGTGGTTTACTTGTTACATGGATATAGCGATGCTTGGAATAACGGTTGGCTGAAAAATTGCGATGGTTTGGAGGCGTTGATTGACCATTATGAAATGATCGTAGTCTGTCCGGATGGAGGATTCAGCAGTTGGTATTATGACAGTCCAGAAGATCCCTCATATAAATATGAAACCTTTATAACCCGTGAATTGATTCCTGCTGTCGATTCCCGATTCGGCACGGTCGCAGATCGCACGGGACGAGCTGTCGCCGGTTTGAGTATGGGCGGTCATGGAGCTTTTTATCTTGCATTCCGCCATCAGGAGATTTTCGGCGTAGCGGGAAGCATGAGCGGGGGCGTCGACATTCGATCTTTTCCCGATCGTTGGGACATCGCCTTACGGTTGGGACCGCAAAACCAATATCCCGAACGCTGGGAATCGCATACGATAATCAATATGCTCGACCTCTTGAAGCCGAATTCTCTAGCTTTAGTGTTTGATTGCGGAACAGAAGATTTTTTCTATGACGTCAATGTTGCGCTGCATGCTAAACTCCTCGACCGAAAAATTCCGCATGACTTCTATTCCCGTCCGGGAGGACACGAATGGCAATATTGGAGCAATGCCATCCGCTATCAATTTGTATTCTGGGATAATTATTTTAAAACCAATTGCATCAATAATCGCTAAGAAGCAATTTGGTGCTTTAACACAGGCATTTCCGATCTCTTTAATTGCAATTCATAATCACATGAATTTGATGGGAGATAAGATCATTTACAACTAATATTAAATTTTACAATTAAGCATAGCTTTTTTCTCCTGCGACGCTTTTGTATTCGCTGTTGCTCTTCTTGCACTTGTGTATCGGCTAAATCCAATACCGCATTTACGAACCCTGAGATGGGATTTGCCGTGAGGTTTCGCTGCTCGTATTTTTGTTCCGAGTATTGCTGCTCTGCAAGCTGTTTGTCGTTTTTCAGTACCGGATACAATTCATTGAAGACATTTGCCGAAAACTCTTTTCCCAGTACCGAACCGTTGGCGACGATACCGTTGTTATGGTCAATGAAAGTCACACCATAGATTCTGCCGACCGGGTTGATGCGGAAGATCACGTCGATACCGTCGACCCTTAACAGCCGCCGGAACTCGTCCCGTGTATTGTGCGAACTCATGGCGTCTTTGACCGTATGGCGCAAATGGTCGAGCGCTCTCGGTGCTTTCAGGTTGTCTTTCAACATCCCGTAATACTTTTGAAGGGCCTTATAGCCGACATCCTTTCCGATACGACTCGACTTGAATGGCGTGCCGATGCCGTATCCGTCGTCGGTCAGGGCACCGTAGATTACTCCGGCATAGTTCCTTCCGTCGATGGTGCCCGTGCGTTCCTCAACCGAGATGTTGAACAGTTCCAGCAGCGTGCGGAACTCGCCGTAGGACGAGCATTTGTAATTCCGCAGGCACGACCTGACGACGGATGAGACCTGTTGCTTGACGTTTCCCGCCTTATAGTTTACTTTCCGAAGATCGGGGGTGTTCGTCTGCTCCTCGCCTTTGATACTCGGACGCAGATTCTAATTCCCGCAATACGGACATGGAGCGGTCGTATTCGTGCGAATCGCTGATTTTCCGGCCCAGCTCATCGACACGCAACGACACCAGATGGAGATGCTCTCTGGAAATGTCCTTATGCTTGAAAACGATATAGGGCTGGTTGCCGTAACCCATACGTTCCATGTATTCCTGCGCGATGTCCCGGAGCTGATCGTCGGTCAGCCTGTCTTCCGGCGAGGGATTCAGCGAAGCATGGAAAACCGTATTGGTCGTTCTTCTGTTAACTTCGAGGTACGGTCGGAAACTCTCCATGCAGGCGTCGACATCCATTCGCCCGTATTTGTCGAACGGTTCTAACATCTTCTGCCAAAGCAGCACCTCGGCTTCATCTCTATCCACTTTCTCTTTGTTGTAACGCAATGCCCCGCCGGGCGAGGAGCCCGATCTTATATTCGCAACCATTCTTTAGCTTGTTTTGCAAGGTGCAGAATCTCGATACTCAGAGCTTTCAACTCGCGGGTGCGTTGTTCCAGCATGGCGATCTGATGCGGGATAGCAATGTTGGAAAAGTGCGAATTGACAGCCTTTACAATCTGATTATAGTTGTTCGCAAGTTTCTGGAATTGGAAATAAAAATCATTCAGCCGGGCGACGAACTGCGTCTTCGACGGATCGCGTTTGATGACGACAAACTCCTCGCAGAAGATTCTTTTGACGATAAAACGGCTCCGGTTATGCTCCGATCCGGCTTTGCAAAGCAGCTCGTTGAAGCGGATGTTTTGCTCTTCGTTAAGCCGAAACGAGTATTTATAACTCGACGTTCGGGGCTTCTTGTCTGTCTTGTCTGTCTGGTCTGTCTGGTCTGTCTGTTTTCGGTTAGTATCCATTATATAGCTTAAAAAAGGGTCGCGACTTGGGAGCGGCCCCGGCCTCGCAGAGCGAGCGTTTTTGTCGGACAAACCGAAGGTTGTCGGACAAAAACACAGCTCGCTCCCATCTGGCGATGGGAAAAAGCCGCGCCGAAGAATCTCTAACCGAAGTTCTCTGAATTCCCCGATACGGCTCCTGAGGCCGAGTCTGTTTCCGGTGCAATAATACAACCGGCCAGCGCGAAAAAAAAGCCCGCCGAACGGACTGGAGCGGACTGGGGCGGACATTAGTTCGGACGCGTTTTACCCTGTTGTATATTGCGGCAGGAATAAAAGAAAGCGTTTGTGAGCCATGAAATCGACTAAAAGGATATAGTGTCGTCGCGATGGCAATTGTTCCGAGACGAAATTCGTTGTTAAAATCGCTCTTTCTCTTTTTCGGAAGAAAAGATATGCATAAACTCTGAATCTCTGAAAGAGTGCATCTCTGAATGCAGCAAAAATACAAAATTCGATAGAATGGCTACCCTCAAACGCGAGTTGTCGAACCTTTTAAATTCTGTATTATGAACATCACCCCTGCAAGCATTGCCGTCTGCAATCAGAAAGGCGGCGTTGGAAAATCAACCTTCACGGTACTGCTCGCCAGTTACCTGCATTACATCGTCGGGCACGATGTGTTGGTCGTGGACTGCGACTATCAGAGTTCAGATATGCGTGCTGTGGGCAGCCGCCCATTGGGTAGCGTCCGGACCGCAGAAAGCCACCTATTCCGACGGTAGAATTCTAAGATAAAACCAAATAAAAACTGCAAAAAGTTTCATGCCCGGAAATTGTCATTTTTTGT
>ENA-UEYL01000955-UEYL01000955.1-human-gut-metagenome-genome-assembly--contig:-NODE-955-length-26728-cov-9.551874_pt1 | contig 26728 bp, 20 predicted proteins | sample MGYA00242941_ERZ507946 | MGnify/ENA primary metagenome ERZ507946 (study PRJEB26167, sample SAMN06115482) | human gut metagenome | host: Homo sapiens | place: China:Guizhou | collected 2015-03-11...
GGAATTCATCTGGTTTGACGGAAAGCTGGTCCCTTGGGATCAGGCCCAGGTCCATGTGCTTGCCCACGGTCTGCATTACGGCACCGGCGTCTTTGAAGGCATTCGCGCCTACGCCTGCCCCGACGGTTCTTCCGCCGTCTTCCGTCTACCGGAGCATTCCAAGCGCCTCGTCAATTCCGCCAAGATCCTTGGCATCGACATGCCCTATACCGCCGACGAAATTTCCAAGGCGATCGTCGAAACCGTTGTGGCCAACAAGCTTTCCGAAGGCTACATCCGTCCCCTCGCCTTTGCCGGCGAAGGCGACATGGGTGTGTTCCCCGGCAACAACCCCACGCACGTCATCATCGCCGTGTGGCCCTGGGGCGCCTACCTCGGAGCCGAAGCCCTCGAAAAGGGCATCCGCATCAAGACCAGCTCCTTCGCCCGTATGCACGTCAACACCCTGATGAGCAAGGCCAAGGCCGCCGGCAACTATGTGAACTCCGTGCTCGCCAAGATGGAAGTCAAACAGGACGGTTATGACGAAGCCCTGATGCTCGACACCAACGGCTACGTCTGCGAAGCGACCGGCGAAAACTTCTTCATCGTCCGCAACGGCGTGATCAAGACCCCGCCGCTGACCGCCATCCTCGACGGCATCACCCGCGACTCCATCATCAAGATCGCCCGCGATCTCGGCTACACCGTGGAAGAACAGCTGTTCACCCGCGATGAAGTCTATTATGCCGACGAAGCGTTCTTCAGCGGCACCGCCGCCGAATTGACGCCCATCCGTGAACTCGACAACCGCACCATCGGCGAAGGCCATGCCGGCCCGGTGACCAAAGCCCTTCAGGCCGCCTACTTCAAGGCGATCAAGGGGCAGGATCCCCGCTACGGCCACTGGCTGACCAACTACAAGTTCTAAAGCCGCCCACGGGGGAGGGCAACCTCCCCCGTTCCGGCTCCGCCACACAGCGCAACCCAATACCGCATGAGTCACGCATCCCTCGCAGCCCGCTACCGTCCGCAGACATTCGCTGAAGTGACGGGACAGGAAACCATCAAGGCCATCCTTTCCCGCGCCGCCGCGGAAGACAAGGTTGCGCCCGCCTACCTGCTGAGCGGGACCCGGGGCGTGGGCAAGACCACCATCGCCCGTATTTTCGCCAAAGCGCTGAATTGCGTGCACGCCCCCACCGGCGAGCCCTGCAACCAGTGCGAGCAGTGCCGCCGCATCACGATGGGCAACCACGTGGACGTGGTGGAAATCGACGGCGCGTCCAACCGCGGCATCGACGACGCCCGCCGCCTGCGCGAGGCCATCGCCTACGCGCCGATGGAAGGCCGCTACAAGGTCTTCATCATCGACGAAGCGCACATGCTCACGCGCGAATCCTTCAACGCCCTGCTCAAGACGCTGGAAGAGCCGCCGCCACGCGCAACGTTCATCCTCGCCACCACCGAGGCCCACAAATTTCCGATCACGATCGTCAGCCGCTGCCAGCATTTCATTTTCAAGGCCATCCCCGAAGCCGAGCTGGTGGCCCATCTGACGCGCGTGCTCAACAAGGAAGGCATCCCGTTCGAGGAAAACGCCGTCCGCCTCCTTGCGCGCCGTGCCGCCGGAAGCGTGCGCGACAGCATGTCCCTGCTCGGCCAGACGCTGGCCCTCGGCGGCGACCACCTGACCGAAGCCTCCACCCGCAGCGTGCTCGGCCTTGCCGGACAGGAGCTCTATGAGCGCCTTCTCAACGCACTCAAGGCTCAGGACTGCCTCGCCGTTGCCGCGCTGACGCAGGAATTGCTGGAGCGTGGCGTGGATCTCGGCTTTTTCCTCCGCGAACTGACCACGTTGTGGCGTAACTTGTTCCTCATCCGTCAGGCCGGGGCCGCGGCCACCGCCGCGCTTGACATGCCGGACGCGGAAAAGCAGCGCCTGCTGGACCTCGCGCCGCAGTTCGATCCCGCGTATATCCATGCCGCGTGGCAAATGGTGCTCGAAAGCCAGCGGCAGGTGCTCACCAGCCTTGAGCCTTCCGCCGCGCTGGAACTGCTGCTCCTGAACCTCGCCCTGCTGCCTCGCCTCGTATCGTTGGAAACCCTCTCCCGCACCACGCTCGCCCCGGCTTCCGGGGCACCCGCCGCTCCCGCGCCGTCCGCACCTGCCGCGCCTCCGGCCCCGGCAAGCCCAGCCCCGGCGTCCTCGTCGCCCGTCTCTTCCGCGCCTGTGGCCTCCGTGCGGCCTGTACCTGCCGCCCCGGGTTCATCTCCGTCCGCGCCTGCCGCGGCACAGGTGCAGCCCACGTTTTCCGGGACCCAGCCCCCCTCGGCAAAACCTTCGCAAGCTTCGGCGATCTCCCCGCGCCCCGCTCCGGCAGCGTCCCGCCCGCCGGTTCCGCCTCGCCCTGTGGCGGCCCCCGCCGCTCCAGCCCGGCCTGCCGTCCCGCAAGGCACGCCGCCGTGGGAAACAGCTACTCCGGCCCCCTCGGAGCAGTCTCAACCTTCCGCAACGGTCGCGCCCACAGACGCCCCGCACCCTCTGGACACCGCTCCGGCGAAGGATGCCGTCTCCGCAAGATCCAAGAAAAAACATGCTTCCACCGTGCCCGCGCCCTCGGAGGCATGGATGGACTTCGTGGAGTTTTGCCGCAAGAACCAGAGCGACGTCACGTTGTCCCTTCCGGCGCTCACACAGGCGAACGGCGTATTTTCGGAAGGAGTCCTGACGCTTGCCACAACCAGCGCCATCCAGTATGAACAGCTTTCGGCCCCTTCCCGGCTCTCCGAGCTGGAACGGCTGGCCAGCGACTATTCCGGCAAGGCTGTCTCCGTACAGGTGTCCGCACCGGAACGGCTGCACAAGACCGAGGCCGAACTCAAAAAAGAATTTGCCTCCCACCCCGTGATCAAGTCTCTCACCGAGACTTTCGGCGCTTCTCTCATTCGGTGTATCCCGGTGGAGCACACACGGAGTTGAAGGAACCCTCGGAGGTTCCTCGGGAAACCTCTCCCCAACCGATCCTTTCAAGGAGACCGTAATGCGCAACATGAATGATCTTGTACGCCAAGCCGGCGTCATGCAGAACAAAATCGCCAAGATGCAGCAGGAAATGGCCGAACGTACCGTTGAAGCCTCCAGCGGGGGCGGCATGGTCAAAGTCGTCGCCACCTGTAAGCAGGACATCGTGTCCATCACCATCGATCCCAAAGCCCTCGAAGGCGGCGATGTGGAAATGCTTCAGGATCTCGTCCTGACCGCCGTCAACGAAGCCGTCCGTATCGGACGCGCCACGATGGACCGCGAAGTCAGCGCCATCACCGGCGGCATCAAGCTGCCCGGCATCATTTAAGGATGATATGGGGGAGGGTGAGGAGGCACCTTTCTGAGGAAAGGCTGCCTCCTCACCCTCCCCAAAACCCACCCCTCCACCTCCCAAGGCTTTTGCGTTTTTGGGACGGGGAGGGGCGAAGGACATACGTTTTGCCCTCGGTGGGCTGCCAGTCGCCCGTCGTCCAACCGTGGATGGCGGGTTGTCGCGTCCCTGAGGGCGGCCTTTCCCCCATCCGATCCTTCCCCGAACGAGTCTCCGTTCCCGAAGCAATACGCGGAACGGGGATTCGATAACGTCAAAAGTTTTGGGAAGGAGAGGGGGAGGTTTTGGGGAGGGGAGGACGACCGGATGGCGCCCCCGAACGGGCCGTACCCGTTGACGCGTCTCCGAGGCTTACGGACATCGACAGCAACGCTGGGAGCCTTTCTGAAGAAAGATTCCCCCTCCCCCAATTTTCTGTCCACCCAAACGAGGAAGTATGGACCACAGAATCCCTGAACCGCTGAAGGCGCTCGTGGAACAGCTGGCACGGCTGCCCGGCCTCGGGCCCAAATCGGCCATGCGCGTGGCCATGACGCTGCTCAAGTGGCCGGAAGCCGAAACGCGGCGGCTCGGCAAGGGCATCCACGACCTGCGCGACAACCTGCGTCTGTGCTCCCGCTGCGGGGCGCTGACGGAAACCGATCCCTGCAACGTCTGTTCGGACAAGGAACGCGACGACTCGCTGCTGTGCGTGGTCGCGGAATGGGACAGTATGCTCACGCTGGAAGAAGGCGCGTTCTACAAGGGCCGCTACCTTATTCTGGGCGGCCTGCTGGCTCCGCTCGATAACCTGAGCGCCGAAAGCCTCGAGCTCGATCGGCTCACCAAACGTCTGGAAGAAGGGCAGGTGCGTGAAGTCGTGCTCGCCCTCGGCGCCACCGTTGAAGCGGAAACCACGGGCGCGCTCGTCAGGAGCCTCGTCAACCGCCGCTTCCCCGGCGTGACCGTCACCCGGCTCGCGCAGGGCATCCCGCTCGGCGCGGAAGTGAAGTTCATGGACCGCGAAACCCTGCGCCAGTCGCTCCAGTACCGGCAGGAAATCCGCTGAGGTTGCAATGCCGGGCACTTGCGCCATAGCCTTTTAATGACTATTATCCCAAAAGGTATTTCAGAGTTCTCTTACCCCCATTTTTTACGGAGGTTTTATTCAATGGAAAGCTTGCGCGATTCCACTCGGTCAACCAGTATCAGCGTCGCATCCGTCTTCATGCGCCATGTGTACCAGTGGATGACGGTCGGCCTGCTTGTCACGGCGGGGACCGCCTTTTTCGTCGCGTCCTCCCCGGCTCTTCTGTCCGCCATCTTCGGCAACACCTTCGGCCTGATCATCCTCGCCATCGCCGTGTTCGCCATGCCGCTGGTCCTGAGCGGCATGATCTCCCGGCTGTCCGCGTTTGCCGCCACCGCTCTCTTCGTCGTCTACAGCGCACTGATGGGCGCGTTCCTGTCCTCGGTACTGCTTGTGTATACGGGCGCTTCCGTCATGTCCACGTTCGTCACCTGCGCGGCCATGTTCGGCGGAATGAGCATCTACGGGACCGTCACCAAACGAGATCTCACCGGCATGGGCAGCTTCATGATGATGGGCCTGTTCGGGCTGATCATCGCCATGATCGTCAATATTTTCCTCCAGAGCTCGGCCATGACCTTCGTGATCAGCGCCCTCGGCGTGGTCATCTTCACCGGCCTGACCGCTTACGACACGCAGAAGATCCGCGCCTTCGGCGAAAACGCCCCGCTCGACGACGCCACAGCCATCCGCCGCGGCGCCCTGCTCGGCGCGCTGACCCTCTACCTCGACTTCATCAACCTGTTCCTGATGCTGCTCCGCCTCATGGGCGACCGCCGCTAACCGGATCGACTCTGGGGAGCCGTCCCCTTACGCCCGCCGGATCCGCTCCGGCGGGCAACGGGAGCCTTTCATGACCGCATCCGGGATGTGAAAGGCTTTTTTGCTACCCGACACAGGAAACGCGCATGGCTTCCAAGCAACGCAAGCGGCGCAGGAAACGCCGCGCCGTCAAAAAAGCCCCTCCGCTTCCTCCCGTTTCCGCACAAGCCGAGGAGGAGAAGGCCCGGACCCGAGGACGGCGTTCCGCCAAAGGCTGGCGTGCCTGTCTTTTCGGAATCGGCCTCCTCTGCGCCCTGTGGACCGCCCTTGCCGTTTCCCTGCCGCCCACGGTGCTGCGCGGCGTCGTGGAAAGCCAGCTTTCGGAGGCCGTCAACGCCCCCGTCACCATCGAATCCCTTTCGGTCAATCCGTTTACCCTCGGCATTGCCGTGCGCGGCGTCCGTGTCCCCTACCTTGAAGAGACGGGAACGCCCGACGGCGCGTTGCTGACCATCGAACGGCTGGACATCCGACCACGCCTCCGGCTTTTCGCGGACGCCGCCCCCATTCAGGCCGCCCTCCGCGTATACAATCCGGTACTCGACATCACCTATCTCGGCAATGGGTTGTTTTCCTTCTCAAAATTGCTGCCCGCGCCGAGTGAGGCCGACACCGCCCCCGATGCCCCGCTTTTCGCCCTGAGCGATCTTGATCTGGAAGGCGGAACCATCCTGCTCCGCGACGGCCCTGTCGGCATGGTCCACACGGTCAGCGACGTGAACTTTCATGTCCCGCTCCTGCGCTCGGCGGACCTCCCGTTTGCACCCACGCTCTCCGCGCTGGTCAACGGCACGCGCATCGACGTGGAAGGCCGCACCGAGCCCGATGCCGAAACGCTCCGCACCACCTTCGCCATCCACACGGCTCCGCTGCACATGGAGCATTTCAAACGCTACCTGTCCGATTTCACGCCCCTGAACCTGAACAGCGGCACGGTGGCGCTCGACATGCTCTTCACCCTGTCGCAGCCGCATCTGGGGCGAGTGGAGAGCAGCCTGTCCGGCACGGTCAAGGTCGAGGATGCGGAAATCGCCACCCCGGAAGGGACCATTGTGGGCAGGCTCCGCCGGGGGCAGGCCGCCCTGAAAGACTTTACGCTGTCCGAGCGGCGCATCCGTCTGGACGAGATGGAACTCGACGGCCTGTACCTGCGCGTCAGCCGTGACAAGGCCGGGCGCGTCGACTGGGTGGACTGGCTGAGCGGGACGGACGCGAACCCAGAAAACCTTTCGCCCGAAACGCCGTTCGTGGTGGAAGGCGCGGACCTCATCCTCAGGAACTCCGATTTCACATGGGTCGACGCCAGCCTTGCGGATACGCAGCAGATCGAGATCACCGGCGTGGACGGACGCATCGCGGAATACTCGACCCGCCCCGGCGCGCGCACGGCCATGCGCCTCTCCTTCGGCATCAGCACGGAAGGAGTGCTCGCGGTGGACGGCGAAGGCACGCTCAACCCCCCGAGCCTCAACGCCTCCCTGTGGGTGGACGACCTGCCGCTCATCGTGCTCCGCCCCCTGCTTGGGGAAACGCCCCTCAACGACATTCTGGGGCGCATTGCGATTAAGGGCGGCGTCCGCTTCGGTTCTGACGGAAAAACGCCCCAAACGCCCGCCGCCCCTGCCTCAGCAACCTCCCTCGCCGTCACCGGTGCCGAAGCCTCGGTGAGCGCACTGTCCTTCGGGCGCGGCAACAGCCTTTCCGCCGCCGACCGCAAGGCCGGGAAAGACGCCGGTTCTCCCGCCGTCCGGATACGGGCGCTCACCTTCAATGGCCTGCATTTTGACACCCAAGCCCGTTCCGCTTCGGTCAAAACCTTGTCCGTCGAAGCCCCCGAAGTGCGCGTGGCCTCTTCCGGCGGCATGGGGCTGGCAATCCCCGGCGCAAAGCCGTCCGCAACCAAACCCGCTCCCGCCGTCAAAACACGCCTCCCCGAGGGGCTGTTCACCGCCGCCCTGCCGGACGCCGCAAAAGCCTTCCTCTCCGACTGGAAGCTCAAGGCCGGCGGTTTCCGCATCGCCGGGGGCAGGCTGGAGCATGTCGCCGCAGGGAAGGCCGAAAAGCTCATCTCCAGCTTCGATCTGGAAACCGGGCCTCTTTCCGGCGACCTGGCCAATACCATCAGTTTGACCCTGCGTGCCCGTGGGACATCGTCCGACAGCCTGAACCTCAAAGGGACATTGCGTCCCGTCCCCCTGCGCTTCTCCGCCAGCATGGACGCTGCGGATCTGCCCCTCGAATGGCTCGATCCGCCCCTGCGCGCCTCCACAAACCTCTCCCCGTCCGGCAGGCTCTCCGCGAACCTCGACGCCACGATCACAGAGGAAAAGGGGAAAGGCCTCGGCATACAGGCTTCGGGCTCCCTTACCGTGCGCGACCTCCGGCTCAAGGACGCCCGTACCGAGAAAGTGTATGCCGTGCTCCGCCGCCTTTCCGCGGACACGTTCCGCTTTTCTTCGGCTTCCTCAAGCTTCGAGGCCAAGGAAATGCTGCTGGACCTCCTGCGCATGGACGTGGCCCTCAATGCCGACAAGACGCTGGACATCCTGGAGTGCGTCCCGAAAAAACAGACGGGCCAAGAGCCCTCCTCCCCCTTCCGTTTTTCCGTGGCGTCCCTGAGGCTTCAGGACGCCGCCCTGCTGTTCCGGGATCAGGCCCACGGTTCCGTCTCCGCCGTTCAGGATATCAACGCGACGGTCAGCGGCCTTTCCTCATCCGGCGGCTTGTCCGACATCGTCTTGACCGGACAGATCGGGGGCGCGCCCATTACGCTGTCCGGCTCCTGCAATCCGTTCTCCACCCCTCCGGCGGCCAAACTGGCCTTCACCGCCAAAGGCGTGGATCTCGCCCGCTATTCCGCCTATACGCGGGCCTATCTGGGGTATCCCGTGGTGCAGGGGCGCCTTGATCTTGAAAGCGCCTTCGCCACGTCCGGCTGGACATTCTCTCTCGACAACCACATCCGGCTGGAAAAGCCCGTGCTCGGCCCCAAGGACACACGGCCCGGCGCGCCGGACTACCCCGTCTCCCTCGGCTTTGCCCTGCTGGAAGATCTGCGCGGCAACATCGCGCTGGATCTCCCCATTTCCGGGCGGCTCGACGACGCCGCGCTGCAGGTCGGCGGGCTGGTGGGCAAGGCGCTCGGCGGGCTGTTCACCAAGGTCGTGACCTCACCCTTCGCGCTGCTCGGCGGCATCATCGGGCTCGTGACGCCGGGCGATCCAGCGCTTCAGGTCATCGCCTTCCCTCCCGGAGACACCCGCATCAACCCCGCCGCCCAAGAGCGCCTCAAGCGCATCGCCAAAGCGCTTGAAGAGCGCCCTCGCGTCAAAATCGAACTCATCGGCATGTATGAGCCAGCCAGCGACACGCGCGGACTGAAACGCCTGCGGGTCCTCCGCAAGGTGCAGGCCCGGCAGTACGCCGCCCTGTCCGCCAAACAGCGGGCAGCCAACCCCGTTGGCACCACGAGGTTGTCACCCGACGAGTACGAACGCTTTCTGCTGCACGTTTACAAGGACTCCCCCGCCGGGCGTAAAGCCAAAGGCAACGAGGAGCCGGACATCATGGAACAGAAGCTGCAAGCGCTCGAAACCGTAACGCAGGCGGACCTGGAAGCGCTGGCCCGCAGCCGCGCGGAAGAAGTGCGCGCCTTTCTCCTGAAGCACGGGCCGGGGTTGGGAAAACGCGTGAACATCGCCTCCAAGGGCGGCCTCCCCGACGTGCGGAGCGGAACGGCGCAGGTAGAGATTCAATTACGCTAATCTCTTGATACAAAAAGATAAAAAACGATTTCAGTTCCTGCTTGCATTTATGGTATACAGGCTGCATGTATTCGGAGAAAGAACCCTTTCCATTTGTAGGAGGTTCCATGAACTTGCCTTACATGCCCGGCGTCCGCCGCGTCTCCCCGGCGGGCCTCCCATGCGATCCGGGACGCGTAGAAAGCGGCGTGCGCAAACGCTTCCGGTTCATTGCGCTGCTCACGCTGGCCGCCTTCATGGCGGGGGGGACTGCGGCGTCCGCCGCGACGATTGCCAACCATATGGACTATCCCGTCGAAGGCTTTTCCCTTTGGTGTCAGGATCCCCAACAACAGTGGATCGAACGGAAGCTCACCGGGCATCTGGACATGGAGCAGCAAGCCGCCGTCACGCTGCCCGAAGACCCTTGCTTCTTTCTTGAAGCGGACATGGGCGACTATCTCCTGAGTTTTCCGATCAAGCAGGAGCTCCAAGGGGAGGATCTGCTCGACACGAGCTGTATGCCCGACCCCACGCTTGAGGTCTACCGGAAGGCCGAGCCGCTGTTCATCGCCGATGGCGAGGAAAAGGACCGCGATCTTGAACGCGATCCCGACCGGAACCCTCCGGAAGTCGTCCCCATCGGGCGGCTGCTCGATACCTTCAAAGGCGGCATGAGCGAACAGGAGTGCCTCATGTACGGCATCCCTCTGCGCCGGGAAAGCTACAACGACAGCCAGAACTTCTCGATCAAGACCGCGATGGTCAGCGACGGGGTCGTCTGGCACGGGATCATCTCCCTGTACAAGGATGCGGAAACCAACATCATAGGTTTGTCCCTGACCACGCCGCTCAGCGAAGGGGCATTGGAGAAACTGTTTTCCGCGCTGTCCGGCAGGGCATACAAACACGTGGCGCTCGGCGACGACGGCCCCGTGTATATGGATGATCCGATCCTCAGCCCCGATCCCGCCGTCCGCAAAGAAGCCATCCGGAACATGCTTGCCCAGCTGACGGCTCCGAACGCCGATCCCTATGACACGCATTTCGAACCCGATTCGCCCGAATGCCGCGAAAAGGATGCCAAGAAAGAACAGAATGAAGCGCAAGCCGCCTGCAAGGAACTGAGCGCGGATATCCGCATCGCTCCGGGCAGCGACCGCATCGAACTCTTCCTTCAGGAAGGGGAAGAGTCCGCCGAATAGTCGTCTGAGGAAGAAGGAATTGTTGAAGGGGGGAGGGAACCGTGTTCCTTCCTCCCTTCAAGCATGTAAAAGGGAGAAAGAATCCGGGGAAGGAGAACCTTTCCCGAGCAGGAAGGAACCTGCCCCATTGAGGCACCTTTTTCAGATTGAGGGGAAAGCGTGCGAAAGGACAACCTCTGAACCAAGAGAGAGGCCGGCAAAGGCGGAAAACGAAGCTGTCCGAGGTTCAGATGGCCACGAAGGAAACGGAATTGCCGTGGCTGCGGATCAGGGATTCCAGATCGGAGAACGCCAGGAAGACGGTGGCGGTGTTGCGGTTGGGATGGACGCCGAGTGAAGGGAGCCCGGCGAGATCGCGGTCAAAGAGCACTTCCACGGCGCGGGCCTCGTCATTCAGGATCCCCAAGGGCGTCACGGCCCCTTTTTCCAACCCCAGAAAGCGTTTCAGCCGATCTTCCGAGGCAAAGGACAGGGCGCTCGTTCCGAGTTGCCCCCGCAGAGCCTTGAGATCCACAGCCTTACAGCTACACAGAACAACAAGGAAATGGCGCTTGCCCCGCGCGTCGCGCAGAAAAAGATTCTTGGCGATCTCGGCATCGGCATCAAGATGCAGGCGCTCCATTTCTTCGATGGTATACACGGGATCATGCGAAACCATGCGGTAACGGATGCCCGCATTATCCAGCACATCCAGAACCTTGCGGATCTCTCTGTCTTCCATATCTTCCCCGTTACGCGCCAAACACAAAAACCCCGCGGTACAACATACCACGGGGAAGGGAAATCAACGCCGGACGGGACTACTTCATACGGTAGGTGATGCGCCCACGGGTCAAATCGTAGGGGGAAAGTTCCACCTTGACCCGGTCGCCGGGCAGGATGCGGATATAAAACTTGCGCATCTTGCCGGAAATGTGGGCGAGCACCGTGTGCCCGTTTTCAAGCTCAACAAGAAACATCGCGTTCGGCAACGCTTCCTGGACCACGCCGTCAACTTCAATGGCATCTTCTTTCGCCATGGAGCCTCCTCAAAAAAATCCTTGATGTATGTCCACACCTCTGCAAAAGGCGTTGGATTCAATGACCCGTTACAGTGCCCTGAAACAGCCTCCCTTGTCAACAGCGCAGGGCGGCTCCACAAGCCCTTTCTCCATATTCCGCCATCCAGCCCAAACAGCCCGCTCCCCTGAAAAAACGCCCTTCCCCAAAAAGAGAACGCCCGGCATCCCATCGGCGGGAAATCCGGCCAACAGGGATTCGATAAACGCGAAAGTCTTGGGAGGAGAAAGGGAGGGGGTTGGGGAGAGGAAGGGGAACCTTTCTCCAGAAAGGTTCCCCTTCCTCTCCCCAATGCCCCATTATTTCACAGGCCTGAACAACAGCCAGAGCCCCGCGATAAGCAAAGGAACACACAAAAGCTGCCCCATCGTGAGCCAGCCGAAAGCCAGATAGCCGAGCTGGGGATCAGGCTGGCGGACAAACTCCACGGCAAAACGGAACACGCCGTACAACACCGCGAACAGGCCGGAAACCCTCCCGGTGGGACGGATCCTGGACGAATAGACCCACAGGACGACGAACATGACCAGACCTTCAAGCCCGGCCTCGTACAACTGCGAAGGATGGCGCGGCAGCGGGCCGCCCGTAGGAAACACCATCCCCAAGGGCCCATCCGTAACCCCGCCCCACAGCTCGCCGTTGATGAAATTCCCGATGCGCCCAAAGAACAGGCCCGGCGGAACGAGAGGAGCGACGAAGTCCACCACGTCCATGAACTTCTTCTTGTTGCGGCGGCTCCACCACCAGCCCATCAGCAACACGCCGACGAGTCCGCCGTGGAACGACATGCCGCCATTCCAGATCTTGAAAATCTCGGACGGCTGATCGAGGTACACGGGCAAATCGTAAAACAGCACATACCCGAGGCGTCCGCCCGCCACCACGCCGAGCATGATCCACGTCAACAGATCGTCGACCTTCTGCCCATTCCAGCCCGCCGCAATCCACACGGGACGGGACGCGCGCCAACGCGCCAGCCCCCATCCGGCCAGAAAGGCGAACAGATACATAAGCCCGTACCAGTGGACCTGCACGGGGCCAAGGCTCAGGGCGACCGGGCTGATGTTCGGATAGGCCAGCATGATCAGGTCCGCTCCCCGGAGGACTCGCGGCGCTCGAACGTGCCCGTGCGCCCCCCGGATTTGTGCACAAGCCGCACGTCGCGGATAACCATATCCTTCTGAACGGCCTTGCACATGTCGTAAATGGTTGCCGCAGCGACCTGAGCGGCGATGATGGCTTCCATCTCCACGCCGGTGCGGTCACTCGTCCGGGCTTCGGATTCGATCAGCACGGCGGGCGGCTCATCCTGAATCTCAAAACGCACGTCCACAAAACTCAGCGGCACGGGATGGCACAACGGGATGAGCTCCGAAGTCCGCTTCGCCGCCATAATCCCGGCGACCTGCGCCGTGACCAGCACGTCGCCCTTGGGCAGGGCGTGCTCCTTGAGCAGGCCGAGCGTATGGGCGTTCATCTCCACAGCCCCGCGCACGATAGCGACGCGCCTGGTGATATTCTTGCTCCCCACATCCACCATGCTGATGGAACCGTCCCCGGCCATGTGGGAAAACGCGGCGTCGCGCATCCCGGAAGCGGCGTCTTCGGCGGCATCTTTCGGGCAGTAGCGCACTTCCCGCACGATACGCTCCGAGGAGGCCGCGACCGTATCCGTCAGCACCTTCAGGACGCCTTCAATGCCGAGATCCGAGGTATCGACGATCACGGCATCGGCGGCGGGCTTGAGAGGCGCAACGGCCCGGTTGCGGTCCATGTCGTCGCGTTGGCGGATCATTTCGGTGATCTGCGCGAGATCGGCGGGCTCGCCCTTGGCCTGCAACTCCTCAAAACGGCGCATTCCGCGCACTTCCGGCCGCGCGTCAAGGAAGAACTTGAACCGCGCCGTGGGGAACACCACGGTCCCCATGTCGCGGCCTTCGGCGACGAGACCGGACTCCCCGAGCGACCGCTGCGCTTCTTTCAGGCAGTCGCGGACCACCGTGGACGTGGCGAGGCGCGAAGCGAGCCGCCCGACTTCTTCGGTACGGATTTCGGGGCCCACGGGCACACCGTTGCACAGCAATACGGAATGTTCACCGCCGCCCTGCAGCTTGAAGCGGAAGGCATTACAGCGCGCCCGCAATTCGTCTTCCGGCAACGCTTCCGCACCCGGCCCGAGGCGCAGGGCTATGGTGCGGAACATGGCGCCGGTATCCAGATAGGGAATCCCGAGAATGGTGGCGAGGCGCTTGGCGAGAGTGGATTTGCCGACCCCGGCGGGGCCGTCCAATGTGATGATAGGCAGACACTTCATGATTACAGTAGTTCCCGCATTGCATTGATAAGCATAGTATTTTCTTCAGCCGTCCCCACGGAGACGCGGAGGTTCCGGGGCAGGCCGTAGCTGGTCAGCGGACGCAGGATGATCCCTCGCCGCAACAGATCTTCAAACAAGGAAGCGGCGTTGGGGCCGTCCGCCGGAAGCTCGAACATGAGGAAGTTCGACTGGGAAGGAAACACGCGGCATCCGAGCTTCGTAAGCTCACCGGTGAGCCACGCGCGGCCCTCGCGGACCACCCGCACGGTCTCGTCGTGGAACGCCACGTCTTGCAGCGCGGCGATCCCGGCCTCTTCAGCCATCAGGTTCACCGAGAAAGGCAGGCGCACCCGCCAATAGTGATCGGCCAGCTCCTCGGGCACGATGGCGTAGCCGAGGCGGAGCCCGGCCATGCCGAAGCTCTTGGAGAACGTGCGCGAAATGATCACATTGGGGAATTCGTCCAGCCGCTTCGCCAGCGAGTAATCCGCCTCGTCATCGGTGAAGTCCATGTAGGCTTCGTCCAGCACGAGCAGGCAGGTGTCCGGCAGCGCCTTCGCCAGCGTTTCGAGTTCCGCCACCGGCGGCGTGTACCCGGACGGATTGTCGGGCGTGGTGACGAACACGAGCGACGTCTTGTCGTCCACCAGCTTGAGCAGGTTGTCCCACGGGAACGAGAAGTCGGCGTTCACCGGGGTCTGGCGCAGCTCCACGCCGCACAGGGCGGCCTGCGTCGTATAGATGCCGAAACAGGGCATGAAGGCGACCGCGTTGTTCACGCCCGGCTCGACGCAGATGCGGAACAGCAGGTCTATGACTTCGTCGGAGCCGTCACCCACGATGATGCGGGAAGGCGATACACCGTGATGGGCGGCGATGGCCTTCACAAGGCGGGGGTTTCCGGCCTGCGGATAGCGGAATGCCAGTCCGACATGCGTTTCCAGCGTATGCTGGACCAGCGGAGAGGTTCCGAGAGGGTTTTCATTGCTGGCGAGCTTGATGACCCGTTCGATACCGTACTTCTCGCGGATCTCGTCGATGGAGAGCCCTGCCGTGTAGGGCTTGAAGCCCCGGACCAATGAACGCATGGGGATGGGAGACATGGCAAGTTCCTTCTATGGTTGTAAAGTCCGGAGTTTCCTTTTTTCCGCCCGTATCGTCAAGGCGAATGAAGGATAAAGGGTAAGAAGACTTGGAGGGGGAGAGGGAACCTTTCTGAAGAAAGGTTCCCTCTCCCCCTCCAAACCTCCCCCTCTCCCTCCCAAGACTTTCACGCTTATCGAATCCCCGCTTGCGGCCTTTCCCGGTGCGAAGGGAGGGGCAATCCGCCGGATGTAGGGAAAAGCCGGGCAACGAAAAACCGGGAATGGCCAGCATTCCCGGTTTCCGCAATTGCCCCGGCGGAGGAACGCAAGGGCGAGGTGAACCGCAACATGACATCGTGGGCCGTTTTTACGTTCGGATGGCAGGTGCCAGCGGACGCAAAATCTGGAAAAAACGGCTCCGAAATGCCTCCTCACACGTTTTCTCAAGAGGTTCACGGGGGAAGGTTTGGGGAGGGAGCATCCGGAAGGAGGCCCTCCCCAAGCGCATCAGCTATTCGCCTTTCACGACCTCAATCTTGCGGGCGGCGGGCTTTTCGGGTTCCTTGCGGGGAATCTCGATGCTCAACACGCCATCCTTATGGGTCGCGGTGATCTTGTCGGTTTCGACGTCCTCGGGCAGGGAGAGCACGCGGCGGAACGAGCCGTATGAGCGCTCCATCCGGTAATAGCCCTTCTTTTCGTCCTTGTCTTCGGTTTCGTTTTTCTTTTCGCCCTCGACAATCAGCATGTTGTCGCGGACTTCGATATTGACCTGATCCTGCGCCACGCCGGGGAGTTCAACCGTGGCTTTGTACGCCGTATCGGTCACGGACAAATCCATATGGGGGATCAGCATATCGGGAGCATTGTCGGCGGACCGGGGGGTCATGCCGGAGAACGCCCTCCACGGCGAGAAGAATCCGCCGAAAAAGTCGCCAAAAAGCCTGTCGATTTCATTGTGGAGCTGATCCACCGGGGTATAGCCCTGCGGGGCGGGGGCGGCTGTGCGGTGAGCAGGGGCGGAAGTGGCGCCATGATGACCGCAACACGAACCAGCATTACGAGTAGTTTCCATAACAACAACCTCCTGTGGATAACTTTTGTAACCAAGAGATAATGCTGTATTCATTCGTGTCAATTCCTGTGTATAAAAATAATGCCGTTTCCGGAAAACTGTTCCCGCCAGCATCCGCCGCCGGAGATGATTGACAGGCCCGTTCGACCTGCCTACACTCCAGTTATTCTCAGGGCGGGGTGAAAGTCCCCACCGGCGGTATTCCCCGATTCGGGGAGAGCCCGCGAGCGCCCTCCGCGTGGAGGGGTCAGCAGATCCGGTGGGAAGCCGGAGCCGACGGTAACAGTCCGGATGAAAGAGAAATGGACAGCCGGCGCATTCACGCGCCGCGAGAGCCTCAACATGCACAGCTCCCGGGCTGCGGCGTTATGCCGTGGCGCTCCTGTCTGTCGCCCTGATGCTGCACATCCAACACGTTGGAGATCACCATGAGCCAGCATCAGTTCACCACCACCCGCAATGAGCGCGTAGAAGCCGCCGTCGCCGCCGTCCGCAAAGGCCGGGGCGTCCTTGTCGTGGACGACGAGGACCGAGAAAACGAAGGCGACATCATCTTCTCCGCCGCCTCCATCACCCACGAGCAGATGGCCCTGCTCATCCGCGAATGCAGCGGCATCGTCTGCCTCTGCCTGCCGGAAGACAAGGTCCGCCAGCTCGACCTGCCTCAAATGGTCGCAAACAACACGTGCAAGAACCGCACGGCCTTCACCATTTCCATTGAGGCCGCCGAGGGCGTCACCACCGGCGTTTCCGCCGCCGACCGCGTGAAGACCATCCGTACAGCCATCGCCGACGGCGCCGTCCCCGGCGACCTGAACCACCCCGGCCACGTGTTCCCCCTGTGCGCGAGATCCGGCGGCGTGCGCGAGCGCGCCGGGCACACCGAAGCCAGCGTGGATCTCATGCGCCTTGCGGGGCTGCCGCCCTACGGCGTCTTGTGCGAGCTGACCAATCCCGACGGCACGATGGCCCGGCTCCCCGAGATCATGGCCTTCTCCCAACTGCACGATATGCCCGTCCTTCAGGTACGGGACTTGATCGAGTACATGGAACACTAACCAAGGAAACGTTCCCATGAACAACGCCATTCCGTTCCGCGCCGTGATGGACGTGCTGGATCGGCTCGAATCCGAAGCCGCCGGAGGCGCCCCCGTCTGCGTCGCCATCGTCAACCGCACGGGCAAGCTCGCCGCCTTCCTCAGTCTGGACGGCACCCCCGAACGCGCCGAAGCCATCGCCCGGAGCAAGGCATATACCGCCATGCGCATGGAATCGACCACGCAGGCCTTCCACGATCGCCTCGTCCGGGAAAACCTCTCCATCGCGGACTTCTGCGATCCGGGTTTTTCCACGCTGCCCGGAGGCGTGCCCGTATTCGACGAAACCGGGCGCTGCATCGGCGGCGTCGGCATCAGCGGCAGAAAACCGCAGGAAGACGCCGAACTCGCCGAACGTCTGGCCCAAAAGCTCATGGGAAAAGAATAGAGCGGCAATCGAAGGGACGGCGGGCAAAAGGGCAAGCCATCCTTACTTTTTCAATTCATATTGATAACAGCCTCTCCATAGCGGGCCGGGAAAGCATTTCCGGCCCGTTTCTCGTATCCCCGCAGGGCTGGCCGACCATCTTTCCATTCGATCAGGAGCCGTTGGAGATAAGAAGTGATAGCAAGAAAAAAGGACATACCTTATAGTTCCAAGGGGTGCCCGTTCTTGGGAGCCCCCTGCCATCCGGTAACATTTTCTCCGACTTGTGCTAAAAAGAATAAAGGTTCTTTGAGTGAGAACATTGATAATCCCCTCTTGACCAGTCCACGGGTCGATGTCATTCAGGGAAATACCATTGCGTTATTCTTTCTCGTAATGGCGGCGGGCGGCTATGGCCGCCCATGTGAACGGACTGTAACGCTCCGGGGTAAACCCGCCGGAGAAGGGAGGCCCGGAAGGAAAATGCGCGCCGCGCGGCGAGCCCTTTCCCCGAGCCTTTCATGCAATATAAGGAGACCCCAATGAATACCCGCGGCTTTAGCCTCGTGCGCGAGGAAAGGCTTTCCGAAGTTTCCGGCACCGTCAAACTGTGGCGGCACGACGCCACCGGAGCGGAACTGCTCTCCATAGTCAACAACGACGAGAACAAGTGCTTCGGCGCGACGTTCCGCACCCCCCCGAAAGACTCCACCGGCGTAGCCCATATCCTTGAACACTCCGTCCTCTGCGGCTCGGAAAAATACCCGGTGAAAGAACCCTTCGTCGAACTGCTCAAGGGGTCGCTCCAGACCTTCCTCAACGCCTTCACCTTCCCGGACAAGACCTGCTACCCGGTCGCCAGCGCCAACCTTCAGGATTTCTACAACCTCGTCGACGTCTACCTCGACGCCGTGTTCTTCCCCCGCATCGACGAGAACTGCTTCCAGCAGGAAGGCTGGCACATCGAAGCCGACAGCCCGGCGGGCCCGCTCCGCTACAAAGGCGTGGTCTTCAACGAAATGAAGGGCGTGTACTCCTCGCCGGATTCCGTGCTGGCGGAGCACTCGCAGCAGTCCCTGTTCCCGGACATGACCTACCGCCTCGACTCCGGCGGCAACCCCGAAGTCATCCCCCAGCTTACCTACAAGGCCTTCAAGTCGTTCCACGAGTCGCACTACCACCCGTCCAACACCCGCTTCTTCTTCTGGGGCGACGACCCCGAAGAACAGCGTTTCGCGCTGCTTGAGCCGTACCTGTCGCGCTTCACGGCCCGCGAGACCGACAGCGCCGTGCCGCTCCAGCCGCGCCTCGACGTGCCCCGCCAGCTTGAATTCCCCTATGCCTCCGGCGAAGACGGCGACAAGGGGCATGTGACCCTCAACTGGCTGACGTGCGAAACCGCCGACACGGGCGAACTCCTCGTGCTGGAAATGCTGGAGCACATTCTCCTCGGCCTGCCCGGTTCGCCCCTGCGCAAGGCACTGATCGAATCCGGCCTCGGCGAAGACCTCACCGGCGGCGGCCTTGAAACGGATCTGCGCCAGACCTTCTTCTCCGTGGGCCTGCGCTCCATCACGCCCGGCACCGCCGAGGACGTGGAAATGCTGATCATGGAAACGCTGGCCGAGCTCGCGGAGAACGGCATCCCCGCCGCAGCCGTGGAAGCCGCCGTGAACAGCGTGGAATTCGACCTGCGCGAAAACAATTCGGGCCGGTTCCCGCGCGGCCTCGCCGCCATGATCCGCAGCCTCGCCACATGGCTGTACGACGGCGACCCCATCGCCCCGCTGGCGTGGGAAAAGCCCCTCGCCGCCCTCAAGGCCCGCCTCGCTTCCGGCGAAAAGGTCTTTGAAGGCGCCATCAGGCGCTGGTTCCTCGACAACGAGCACCGCTCCACGGTCATCCTGACCCCGGACTCCGGCCTCGCCGCCGAGCGCGAAGCCGCCGAAGCCGCCAAGCTCCAGCGCATCTACGACGCCCTTTCCGACGAAGACCACAAGGAAATCGTGGCCTGCACCGAAGCCCTGCGCGCCAGCCAGCAGGCTCCGGACAGCCCCGAAGCCCTCGCCGCCATCCCGAGCCTGACCCTCGCGGATCTGCCCCGCGAGAACGTGATCCTGCCCAAGGAAGAAGGCAAGGCGGGCGATCTGGCCATCCTCGCCCATGACATCGACACGTCCGGCATCCTGTATGCGGAAATCCTCTTCCCGCTGGACGCCGTGCCCACCGAACTCCTGCCCCTCGTCCCGCTCATGGGCCGCAGCCTCACGGAAATGGGCACGTCCAGGCGCGATTTCGTGGAGCTCGGCACCCTGCTGGCCTCCAAGACCGGAGGCATGGACGCCGCGCCCCTCGTCGCCACCATGCGCGGCACCCGGATGCCCGTCGCCAAGCTCTGCCTCGGCGGCAAGGCAACGGCGGACAAGGCCGACGACCTGTTCTCGCTCATGGCCGAAGTCCTCACCGACACCAACTTCGACAACCCGCAGCGTTTCACCCAGATGGTGCTGGAGGAACGCGCCCGCCTCGAGCAGTCGCTCATCCCCGCCGGGCACGGCACGGTCATCGCCCGCCTGCGCGCGGCCTACAGCCTTGCCGGGCAGATCAGCGAAGCCATCGGCGGCATCACCTACCTTGAAGCCATCCGGGCCCTGTCCGAGCGCGTGGTCGGCGACTGGGACAGCGTGCGCGCGGATCTCGAAATCCTGCGCGGCCTCATCCTCAACCGTCAGGACGCCATCCTCAACCTCACCGCCGACGCGGACACCCTCGCCGCCGTGCAGCCTTACGCCGCCGCGCTCGGCCGCGCCCTGCCCACGGCTTTCTCCGTGCCGCTGGAACGCGAACCGCTCAAGGCCGCGACGAACGAAGCCCTCATCGTGCCCGCGCAGGTCAACTACGTCGGGAAGGGTTGCAACATCTATGATCTCGGCTATACGTGGCACGGTTCCGCGCACGTCATCACCCGGCATCTACGCATGGGCTGGCTGTGGGATCAGGTCCGCGTGCAGGGCGGCGCGTACGGCGCGTTCTGCGCGCTCGATCGCATGAGCGGCTCATTGGCGCTGGTTTCCTACCGCGATCCCAATGTCGAAAAGACCCTCGCCACCTACGACGCGACCGCCGATTACCTGCGGAAGCTGGATCTTTCCGACCGCGACCTGACGCTTGCCATCGTGGGGGCCATCGGAGATCTCGACACCTATCTCCTGCCCGACGCACGGGGAGCCGCGTCGCTGTCCCGCCACCTGACGGACGACCGCGACGATCTGCGCCAGCAGATGCGTGAGGAAATACTCGGCACGACCCGCCGCCACTTCACGGAATTCGCCGACGTCATGGCTGAAGCGGCCAAAGCCGGGACGGTATGCGTCCTCGGCGGCTCCGCAGCCGAAAACGCGGCCACGGAACATGGCTGGACGAAGAAAAAAGTCCTGTAACCGCCCATGACGCGGCCCGGAAAACAATGTTTCCGGGCCGCGTCCGGCGACGTCCTCTGCAACACCGGCAAGCCTTCCGCCGGAGTCGTCGTATAGGAGAAGTCATGGAAACAAAAGGGATTGCCCCCGCCACTCCCGCCACAGAACGCCGCCAGCGCACGCCTCTCGCCGTTACCCGCGAACGGGTTCTCGGCATCGCGGAACAGATGTTCCGCCAAAGCGGTGTTCAGGCCGTAAGCGTCGACGCCATCGCACAGGCCGCAGGCATCAAAAAAATGACACTTTACCGCTGCTTCCCTTCCAAGGAAGAGCTGGTCATGGCCTGCATGGACCAGTGGGAAGCCGCATTCCGGAGGATTTGGGAACAGGCGCAGGATCAATATCCCAATGAATCCGCCCGGCAGCTTCTGGCGTTTTTCCAGTCCATTTACGAACTGGTTTCCCAGCCCGGATACAGCGGCAACGTGTTCATGCACCTGATGACCGATTATACCGACCCGGAGCATCACATCTGCGTGCGCGTGCGCGAACAGCGGGCTTCCTTGCGGGCGGACGTGCGGAATCAGCTCGTCAAGGCGGAAGCTTCCGACCCCGACCAGCTTGCCGACACCTATTGCCTGCTGCTTGAAGGGCTTTTTACCGCGGCCCGGACCCACGGGTTCGACAGCGGGCCTGTCCGCAGCGCCCCCGCCATCGCCGAAAAAACGCTTCGCCAAGGCTGCGGCTCCCGTGCGTTCCCGCCCGAACCGCGCCGGTTCCGCCGCTGGTAGGAGCGTTTCACAAGAAACGCTGTTCCTTGTAAAAACGGTTTCGCATCGGACGTGCCCGATGCGAAACCGTTTTCTCGCGTATAGGCCTCCACAAAGGTAAAAAACGCTAACGCCAAAAAAATCTGCTTTTCATATTTGCTATATAGACGCCGAGCAGTATTATGAGCGTTCCATAACATTGCATAGCTGAAAATTTTTCATCGAGTATAAAAACTCCAGCCAATACGGATACCGCTGTTGATATGCCTACAAACGATGAGGCTTTGTTCGTTCCAATAGATGATATCGATATATTAAACAATACAAAAGATATAACAGAAGATACGATCCCAAGATATACAATAGAAAATAGGAACGACAGTACCTGCAGCTATACTTCTTGCTATCGCCATAGTAGCAAAAAAGCAGGCTCCACACGCAATCATGACGTATGTCTTTTCAATACTTGTTGTTTTATCCGCTTTTTCAGCAGAAACGCAGTATAGACTATAAGATAATACGGCCATACATAGCATTATATAGCCAATCCCGCTGAAAGAAGACTCGAATCCTTTTGCAGTTACACAAACAATCACTCCAACTACTGTTAAACAAATACCGGAAGTTTGAAACCTTGTTGGTTTTTTCTGTAAAAAAAGAATTGATGCAACGAGCGATGCTATTGGAATACAAGCAATTATAGATCCACTCTCTGAAGCCGTCGTCATCTGTATCCCAAACGTCTCGCATGTAAAATAGGCTATCGGTTGAAGAGCGGCTATCTTTAGCAAAGATGAGAAGTGTTTTTTCTTTATGTTTATATTTATATATCCTGTAATCAACAAAATATTCATCATGATGAACGCCAATAAAAAGCGCCACCCCAATAATGTTACGGCATCGACGTCTGATGTTATTTTCTTTGTAAATAAATAACTAAGGCCAAAAAGGATTTCGCATGACACAGCACATACGCATCCAATAATAGTCTTTTTTTGTATCTCGGTCATTCCAGATCTTCCAGATCGAGCGCTACCGCTTTTCTGCGCCCTGCCCGTCGCCCACTATGCTTGGGTTACTTGTCAGGAATCATCCAGATCCAGCCCCCTGTGGGAGGCAGGAGGCTACTTCCCTTGCCGACGCCTCCGGGTAACCGTTTCGCCGCCCACGCCCCAGTTGTCCGTATCCACCTCGTCGATGACGACGACCGTGGTAGCCGGATTTTTCCCCAAGACGCGCACAAGCAGTTCCGTCGCCCCCTTGATGAGTTCCGCTTTCTGCTCGGCGGTCGGCGTGCCGTTTTCCCTCGTCACCCTGATATTGACGTAAGGCATGAGGCGGCCTCCTATTTTTTCATATCCCAGAGCGTGCCGATAAAATCGGTGAGCGCCTGCCGGTTGATGCCCGCGGGCGGATAAGGGAGCTTTTCCTTGGGCCGTGGGAGCTCCACGCCGCCGTTTTTGGGATCGCCGTTCAGCAGGCGGAAGGATTCCAGCGCCCGGGCCTCAAAGGCCGTCAGCAGGGGGATATTGTCCTCAAGCGGCATATCGGAGGGCGCGGGGAGGGGCTCGCGGTACTCGACGATGAGCTTGGCCTTGTAGAACCAGAGTATAAAGGTAAAGCGGCGGACAAGGCTGCCGTTCTCCCACAGTTCCGGTTCGTCGGAAGCCCACGGGTCATCCTTCGCGTCCAAAACATAGGTGTCCGCGAATCCGGAAAAACCGTCGATATCCTGCTTCTTGTGCCTGATCGCGGGAAAACCGAGCTCCGGTTCCACGGGCCACGTCTCGTCGTTCTGGGAAACCGCCAGGAGCGCTGCAAGATGCGCCGGAGCGGCCTGCGGGCCCTCATGGTTGTACAGGGCATACACGGCCTGTACCGATGTCGCCTGGAGCATACTGTTCTGCACCGAAGGCGAAAGATCCACGCGCCGGGCGTCGACGGAGGCAAAATCGGCGGCGGGCTTCACGGCCACGGCGGGACGGGCGGGCGATACCAGCATACCGTCGGCCACGCCCCGGATAAGCCCGCTTTTGGCGTTCATGCCGACAAAGGCCGCCAACGCGATGACCAAAATGGGAATGATGATTTTGAACATCTGCTGTCTCCACTCAGAAATGCCGAAGCGGATCACGCCGCTTCGCCGTCAGGCAAGCCGCCTGTTTCCAAACGCCGCATAGGGCCCCGCCGGTGCGGTATTGCCACCCACGCCCCAAAAGCGTCAGGGGAAGGCGTCGCGGGACACACGGGAGCAAGCCTCTCCGCCGTTCGGAAAGGCTCTTCCCTCTGCTGCCTTACCACTTCACGCCCGGTTCCTCGTGGAACGCGGCGCGATGGCGGGCGGCGAAATCCTCATAGGTAAACACATGCTCCTGCGTGCCCTGATGCTCGATGCAGTAGCTGGCGCACGTCGCGCCGAGCCGGGCGGAAGCGGGCACGTCAAGGCCGTGCAGGAGGCCCTTGAGCAGGCCGGAGCGGAACGAATCGCCCGCGCCGGTGGGGTCGGCCACGGTTTTGGGCGCGGCGATGCCCACGCTCCCCCGCTCGCCGTTGTCGATGACCGAGCCCTGCTCGCCGAGCGTGGTGATCACGCCGCCGGTCAGGGCGCGCAGTTCGGCGCGGGTGCGTTGCGTGGCCTTGCTGATCATCTCCAGCTCATAGTCGTTGGTCACGAGCAGGGCCGAACCCGTGATGGCGTCGAGCAGATCGTCCCCGGAAAGCGCCGGGATCTGCTGGCCGGGATCGTAGATGTACCGGATGCCCTTTTCGCGGAACAAGCGGGGAAGCGCCTTCATGTCGTCGAGGTTGCCGGGGGATACGATGCCCCAGTCGGCGGAAGCGTCGGGATGCGGGAACGCGTACTCGCACGGGAACCCCATCGCGGCGGGGTGGAATCCATTGATCTGGTTGTTGTTCTTGTCGGTGATCAGCGTGCAGCTCGCGGTGAATTCGTCCTTCATGACGCGGACGCCTTCGAGCGAAATCCCCTTCGATTCGAGGAACGTGCCGTATTCGGAAAAATTCTTGCCCGCCGTGGCGAGGATAAGCGGCTTTTCGCCCATCAGCGCCAGCGTATAGGCGATGTTCCCCGCGCAGCCGCCGCGCTTTTCCACCAGCCCGTCGATGAGGAAGCTTACATTCAAAATATGCAGCTTGTCGGCGAGGATGTGGTCGGCGAATGCGCCGTTAAAGGACATGATACGGTCGAAAGCCAGCGAACCGGCGACATAAATGGACATCATTCCTCCGGATGTGTTGATTCGGTGATCCAAGCGAGAAAATCCGCATCCCCCCGGGCCACGGGCAGGGCTACTATGCAGGGGGTTTCATAACTGTGCAAGGCACGCACCCGGGCGGCCAGCGCTTCAAAACGATCGTCGTCCGTCTTGGCGATGAAGGGGATCTCTTCGGAACGGCAAAGCTCTCCCTTCCACGAGTATACCGAGCGGATCGGGGCCATGATGTTCACGCAGGCCGCAAGGCGGTTTTCCACCAGATCCCCGGCGATGCGTTCCGCCTCGTCCGCCGAAGCCGCCGTCATGTAGACGAGAAGCGCCATATTCCCTCCCTTCACAGTGCGTTGGGTCGAAACGATAGCCGTTTCGTACCGTTCTGGCAATCGAGCCGCCCAGCCCCAACCACGGGCCTTTTTGAGAAAAAGGGCTTTTTTTGTTGTTTGGTTGAACAGAACAGGTTGACGCCCCCGGTGCGGGGGACTATCAAAAATATAGAGGTAACTGTTTTATAACCCTTTTCTCTGGAGGAGAGCCATGTCTGCCTATGGAAGCGCTGTTTCCGATGTCATGGTCAAGGGCGGCACGCGGTGCAGGCTGGATACCGTTACCTACACTTCGCCCGAATTCGACGAACTGGAAACCGTCGTTGAAGTGTGCGAACCACTTTATGAAACCGAAAAGCCCACCATGCAGGCCCCTGTGGAACAGGGCCCTGAGCCGGTCATTTTCGTCTCTCCCGAATTCGACGAAATCGAAACGCTTATGTAAGCATCCGGTGAGTGAACAGCGCTTCCGCATGGGCGGGAGATCTCTTCACTCACCGGTCCCGGCATCGGCCCCACCGCTTGGCTTTTCGGCCTCCCGATCTTATGGTTTGTTTCCGGCGTTCCGGGCGGAATATCCGTCCGGGACGCGTTGCCGCGCTCCACGGCGCGCCACCCCGAATGAAGGAAACGACCATGACAGACAAACAACGGGCTGCAAAAGTCCTTGAGCTGCTCGCCGAACGCTATCCCGATCTCGAAACCCATCTCATGGCCGAAAGCCCGTGGGAACTGCTCGTCGCTACGGTACTTGCCGCCCAATGTACGGACAAGCGCGTGAACCAGGTCACGCCCGAACTGTTCCGCCGCTGGCCCGATCCGGCGGCCCTCGCCCAAGCCACCATCCCCGAACTCGAGGAAGTCATCCACTCCGTCGGGTTCTATCACAGCAAGGCGAAACACCTCATCGCCGCCGCGCAGCTCGTCGTGAAGGAATTCAACGGCGAAACGCCCAACACCATGAAGGACCTCATCAAACTGCCCGGCGTGGCCCGCAAGACGGCCAACGTGGTCCTGTGGGGCGGATTCGGCATCAACGAGGGCCTTGCCGTGGACACGCACGTCAAGCGCATCTCCGGGCGCCTCGGGCTCACCAAGCATACCGATCCCGTGGACATCGAAAAGGATCTGGTCAAACTGTTCCCGCAATCCGAATGGGGCAAGGTCAACCACCGGATGGTCTGGTTCGGCCGCCATGTCTGTGATGCGCGAAAGCCCCTGTGCGACGAATGCGAGATGGCTTCGTTTTGCCCCAAAGTAGGCGTGGAGTAGAATCATTCCGGCAATCTATTGATTATCATGGCATCATTTTCTCCTCATCGTACCCTGAACGTATAGATTACGTTCCTGTGTCCGAGGGCCGCAGCAGAGTCCGGGACTGCGGGTCTTTTCAGGAAGCGGTCGGTACAACCTGCCCGGAGGAAGAGGAGAAACGCCATGAAACGTCTCATCGTCGCTCTTGCGCTCGTCGCTTCGCTCGGCATGGCCGGGCATGCTCTTGCCATGGACAAGAAGATCAACATTTTCAACGGTGCTCAGTATGATATTTATACGCTGTACCTCTCTCCCACCAATGCCAACGACTGGGAAGAAAACCTGCTGAAGCAGGAAACCCTCCCCAACGGCGACAAGGTGGACGTTGAAGTCAGCCGTACCGAAAAGGCCGAAGCCTGGGACGTCAAAGTCACCAACAAGGCCGGCGAAACCATGACGTGGATCGGCGTGCCTCTGAACAAGGCCGGCCAGATCACCCTGCTCCCCGACGGGAAGTATGAAGCCCGT